>TARA_R110000796_G_scaffold46462_1_pt1 | contig 11005 bp, 19 predicted proteins | sample TARA_R110000796 | Tara Oceans TARA_R110000796 (sample SAMEA4397815) | marine metagenome | biome: Polar Biome; feature: [SRF] surface water layer (ENVO:00010504); material: water (ENVO:00002006), including particulate matter (ENVO:01000060) such as... | depth 5 m | reverse complement strand
CATGATGTCTTCCATGTTGTCAGGAGAATACTTTGCAGGCGCATGTACACTGGTGTCCCAACAGAATATGTTGATGTTGTAGTCATCGTAGGCATCCATAATGCCTTTGACTTCACTGAGGAACAACTTGATGTCGTTGTCAGTGATAGAACCTGATGTGTCAATAGCAACAGTCACATCCACGCGATTGCCAGGAATCATACCAGGCATAATCGCATCCATGTGCCAACTGCGGCGACTTGGACGCATCCAGCTGAAGTCGCTTTTTACCACACTTTCGATTTGTTGCTGTAACAGTTCACGCCAGTCCATCTGCGGCTCAGTCAACTCTCTAATCATGCGCTCTACGTTCTTGGGCAAGTTGCCTGCACCTGCTGCTTGTGCAGCCTGTATCATGGCTTCTTTAATCTCATCACGGATCTTCTTGCGTTCTTCTTCACTGATGCTGGGTCGCTGGCCACTTTTGCCATCCTTGCCTTCACCGTCTCCCTCGCCATCACCTTCGCCATCCAGATGTTCATCAACCATCTGCTTGAGTAGTTGGTCAATATCCATCTTCTTGGCATTTTTAAAGAGATCGTCGTAGACTTCTTCCCAGCTCATACCAGCGTACTTTTTATCGTATAGAATGTCCACAACAGTGATCCTGTCACCAATGCGTTGGTCAATCAGGTCTGCATTAACACAGTAATCCTGCGCAATATTACTTAGCTGGGGATCTCGATCTCCACGACGTGACAAGTGATCGTATACGTTGTGCAGAACTTCATGCCCAAACAAAAACTCAACCTGTTTTGCAGGCAGCTTCTTGATGAACTCGCTGTTGTAGTAGAACTTGCGTCCGTCTGTGGCGGCAGTAGGACACCAGGCATCTGCATTGAGCAATGTCAATCGGGTAGCCAAGTTACCAAAGAACGGAGCTCGCAGTAACAAACCAATACGTGCAGTGATTAGTTTTTCACGAGCTTCTGCATCTACTCTGGGGTCAGTAACTGTTACTGGATCGCGTGATGTGTCAGCGGCTTTTTTGAGGATGTCTTCTGCGATATCTTGAGCGTTTTGTGTAGTCATACTTTTTCCTTGCTATGCTATATTATAACATTATCACGATTTATAGTCAAATTAGCCAAATAAATATTTCTTAACTTCGCGAGTAACTCTGCCTTCTCGAATCTCCCACAATCTGGAATCACCATCAGTAGGTGACAAGTTATACAGTCGCGATTCAGTCTGGCCCCAGTTCCAGTTTTCTTTTTGCGCTTCTGCTATTACCGACCTCACCGCCATAGCGGCTAAAGTATTACTTGTTCCAAAAAAATTGTTATCTGACATGTTTAATCTCCATTTAAGATTAAAGGGCCGAAGCCCTTTATTTTTATCGACTACCGTCCGCCGCCGCCACAATGTATTTGCCAAAGCGTTTGTGGAACTCTTCGAAGCTCTTGAGCTTACTTGGTATCATTGGTAGGTTGTAAGTAGTAAGCGCAGTACGTGCACCCATAACCACCAGCTCAGTAGTAAAGTTATCCATCATGAAGCGGAAGAAGTTATCTGCCATCTCGTTCCAGGTAACCTTGATGTCTGCAGGCATCTTGATGTTGAAGTCTTTCAACTCATAGCACATGTTCACAGTCAGCGAGTACATCGCTGAAATCTCTTTGGTATCTAGTTCCTTAATTTTGCCAGTCAAAATGTCTGTAGGCTTGGGCATCTTGCTAGAGATTTTGCGGTGTGCCATAAACTTCACAGCAGTGCCTTCGCCAACTGAACCTGCAATCAAGTCCATGAGTTCTGCGTCACTGCAATCGTCATCTTCCAACAGCTCACTAACAAAGGTCCAGGTACGTGGAGTAGCGAACGCACGACTAGAGCTCTTGGGGTTAAAGTCAAACAAGTCGCTCTTGGCAAAACCTACATAACCAACTACATCACTATGTATACGTTTAGCAGTCGCCCAGGTTTCCCAACTTGTATGATCCACTCGCATTTCCAAGTGCAGGAAGCGGTTAGCCAGAGGACTAGGCATACGGTAGGTTACGCCCTTATCTGATTCACGGTTACCAGCAGCAACAATTACCACGTTATCGGGCAGACGATACTTGCCAACTTGGCGGTTCAGAATCAGCTGATATCCAGCAGCCTGCACAGCAGGAGCCGCCGCATTCATTTCATCCAGGAACAATACTATAATAGGATATTTTTTAGCATCAGCTTCTGTAGGCAAGTCAACAGGCGCTGCCCAGTCCATCATGTTGACTTCTTTGTTGTAGAATGGAATGCCGCGTAAGTCAGTAGGCTCTAACAATGGCATACGCAAGTCGTACAATTTGCCGCCCAGTTCTTCAGTAATGCCTGCGATCAGTTCTGATTTACCAATGCCGGGAGGACCCCACAAGAATAATGGGCGCTGCTTTTTAAAGCATTTTAGAACACGACTACGAGCTTCTGAGGCAGTTACTGTGCGGTTTTCTGTAAGTGACATGTTGTTTCCTTTGTAAGTAAGTCTTAATTGTACACGAAGTTGGATTTATTGTCTGTTGTATCTATACAACAGCAAGCTCCAAAGATAAATCTGATTCTTTAACAATCCTGCCATCACGCATCACATAAGTGCAGACATAGTTATCACGTTGACTGTTCATCATCATATCCCAGGTTTCGATCTTACGGGCTATTTCACTACGCATGTAACCATACTCACCGTTTTCAGTAACACGGGTGGCAGTCCAACAGGTGCCCCAGCGGCTGTATTTCCACTCCAGCTGAGTGGGCGTTTCCCAGTCTTCGTATATAGGCGCACTATCAGCCTGGATGCTGGTTCCAACAATGTATTCTTCATACATTGAGTTACGGCTCTCAATCATTGAAGTAAGAGTAGGCATGCCTAGCTCGACAATCTTGTCAGCATCCTCACGATCCGAAGCCGCAATAATGTAAGTGGTGCCGCCCTTGAACTTCCAGTAGGGTTCGGCTTCGCTGCCGTAGTTTTCTCTGTACTGGGTGTTGATTACTACTTTCATCTCTTACTCCTGTTTTGCTTTGCTATGTATATATTATAACAAATAACCGATTTATTGTCAAACCAAAAACACTGTAATTGTTTATTTCGTACCGGCAAAGCAGGCAGCTTTTACCCGTCTACCAGCGCTACTTGGTTGCGTATTGACAGTTTTGACAATGGCCATACAGCTCTTTTCACTGTCCATTGGCATTGTGTCTACAATATAGGTGGCTCCGTTGTTTGCCACAGTGAAGAAATACACTACGAATGAAAGCATGGGATACTCCTTGTGTTGCTTTGCTATGTATTAATTATAGCATCGTTGTGCTAGCTGACAACCATTATTTAAAAAATTCTTTGGGCATGTATTGAGCTAACGCAGGATCAAGAATGATCAGCTGTTGGGCACACAGGCGCAGGAGTTGGTAACGGCTGCCGCGTCCCAGACAAATGATATCTTGTGACCATGCATTGATACGCTCTGCAATGAGCTTGCGTCCTTCAGCAGTGCTGAGTGTGAATGCTTCTTGTGTAAGAGTAGTAGTGAAGCCTATGCTGAACAAGTACTGTTCCCGTGCTACGAATTTTTCGAGTTCTTGCATAGTATTGCCCTCTTCTTTGTTTCTATGTATATATTATAACAAATAACCGGTTTATTGTCAATTTTGGCATCTGTTGCTTTTTTGCAACAAGTTACTGAACAATCGAGTCGATGATGTCAACCAAGTCTTCAGCATAAATTCCGTTAAAGGTATTAGTTATTTTAACTTGGGATTTACGAACTTTAAAGAACTCGACATTGTAGAGGTCATTGGCTTCGTCTAACTTGACATGGACATGACCTTTGAACTTAGCCAGGCCTCCAACTTTAAACTGTAGGCCACCGTTGGTATCTACCAAACTATTGGCACCCCATGCCCACATAGCAGTTGGTGCAATGGTTTTAATTTGAGATAGTATGGTTTTTGCGACTGACATTTTTGACTCCTGTTTTGCTTTGCTATGTATATATTATAACAAATAACCGGTTTATTGTCAAATAGGGTCCGCGTACTCAGGAAGCCCTGCAATCAAGTACTTTTCGCTGATTCCGTGGCTGTCGTATCCCCGCAACACCATGTCATAGTAACTGTTTGATGGGTCGCTTGGGTAATCGTTGCCGGTCATGTAGTACATAAGCGCTTCAACATTGTCGCCAGATGCTGTTGTGACTGTGACCACGTCACGCAGATAATACTTTGGGAATCCTTCCAGCATATCCAGTGCATCAAGGCAGTCGGGTGTTATACTCCAGAGCACCCCAGGAGCAGCATGACCGGTAACTGGCACCATGTCAGCATGGTATTTGAACACCATTTTGTAGTTGTTAAGATAACCCACACCCATGTTTTCAGCGTTGGGACAGCGACGATTCATCTCGTCAAGATTGGTATTCATACCGTAAGCAAAATAATATGTCATGTGTGTATTATAGCAAGAAGTTGATTTACTGTCAACGACGCATGCTTGCAATGTCCTTGGCTTCATCGTCACTGAACACAGGAACTGCATTTGACTTGTGCATGGTACCAATACCTTTGATTTTATTACCAGTGTACCTGGGAATCTGCGGGCTACTTACTGCGCCTTTGTGTCCAGTATCTAAACTCTTATGATGTGCAGTACTACGTTCTGCAGGGATACGCACGTCATAGTCCAGTGGCGCAGCTTCCATTGCTCGTCGACGCTTTTTAGCATCTGCTTCCACACCCCAACGCTTTTGCAGTTCCTTCCAGCTGGCATCTAGTTCACGAGCCTTCTGTGCTTCTGCAGCATTGCGAAATTTAACTTTACCTTTGCGCTTGCCGCTTAGGCTGAGACTGGGATGATGTAAATGCATTGTCATATGACACCAATGTAGTTGATAAGCAGTTATTATAGCAAATAACGGATTTACTGTCAACTAAGGTTGTCTAGGTATTGGTCCAAGTCACCACCCATCAACTGGAGCATGATTAGGTCACGCTCTCCAAAGAAAACGATTGTGTCTCGTCTTGGTATATAAAATGGTGTTGTTATAAGTTTGTCCAACAACAGGAATATTTTTAGGTTTTTGCCTAACTGTTCACTCTTAACTCTTACTGAGTGTGACTCGAGTTTTACGAAATTAACCAAACAGTCATGACCTGATTTGGTTAGGCGTAAGCTAGTTTTGCTTATAGGATTTTGCCACCAAGCCCATAGATACTTTTTGTATAATGCTGGATTCAGGTCCAGTTCACGCATAAAAATTTCTGTGAGCTGTTCCTTGGTCACGGAAAGATTTGCTCGCCCTGTTTCAACAAGATCACAGTGAACTTATCCGTTTTAAACAGAGTATTCATCTTTTTAGCTAAGTTGATAGCATGACCAGGATTACTGAAGGAAACCTTCTTGTACTTGGGTCCTGGGTAGTTTACTAGAATATTGTGAGATTTTAAATTAATGGGCTCGCCATTGTAAAAAACCGCCCAGATACCCTCACTACTAAGAACTTGTTCGCTCTTGTATGATGTTTTGTTGATGTGCTCTAGTTGCACGTTAGGTTTAGGTCTTGACATATTAATATTATTTATGCCAGAAAACTGCGTACTTTAAGCGAACTGTATTAAAAAGTTCCACCATCCATCTCAATAATAGGCGTGGTATTGTCAACCGATTGCGAACTTTCTAACTTATTAGACAATTGCGCAATTTGCGATAGCAATGCAAATACTTCTACGTGTAGATTTCTAGCATCATCAGCAGTGAACAAAATATCCTTGCTGCGAGTCTGATTCATCGCTCGTATTCTGTCGTTGAATTTTTTTAGTGTTACGCTTATGTTTTCAGACATGTGATATAATCCTTTGCTTCTTGTACAGTTTTAAACGGGCCCTTATACTCATATCTGCTGATAGTAATACTCTTTGGGCAATTTTCTGTGATCCATTCGCCACTAAATTTAATCAAATAATGTCCTGCGCAATAGAAACTCTTTGAATTCTTGCTCTTTGTGAACAGTGGGACTTTGCGCTTGACGTCGTAAATTGTATTGTATGGGTTAAAGCAACTAGGAAACCCATAGACATCATATGTTTCTGACTTGGCTTTATCCGTTTGCTTTCCGAACTTGATATTATGAGTTAAACTTAATGACTTGATGTTTGTAAATTTTTCTCTAACGTCGTTGTGCACATACACAACTCCGCCATTTATTTCATCTATGGTTTGTATCGTTCCGATTTTAACAGTTCCCTTCTCTACAATCCAGTACTTGTTTTTTATGACTGGTTTTGCTAATAGTTCTTCTGACATTGTTTACCCTTTTGTATTGTATGATGCAGATAAAAATTCTGCATATTGTTGAGCGTTATCGCTGATCTTAACCAACTCGTATTTGCCACAGAACTTCAAGAACTGCGCACCAATCATCGGCCGCTCAATTGAAACACTGGCTGTGGTAATAGTCTCAACTAGCTTTGTGCGAATGTCTTCCGGCTGTGCCAACAAGTCCACCAACACACAGTTACGTTGATAGTCTTCCATAACACGATGTTCCACTCCGTTGTGGTCAACCCAGCGTTGCAGCATCAGATTATTCCAAGCATAACCTTGTTTGTTTTTATCCTCATATGCTTCTAACAGACCAACTTTGTTTTTGCTACCTTTGGTACGCACGCCAGGATATGCACTAAAGATGTTGTCAGTGGCATCTCCACGTACACACTTTTCAAACAAGATCCATTTAGGATCAGGAATCATCTTAGGCTCTTTGGTTTTCTTGTCGATAACAAGTTTGCCCTTCTTGTCGAAGATGCCTTCAAGTGTATGCAACTCGTCTGCTACTCCGTTGTACTGTGTGACATTGTCTGCCAACAACTGATAGAAGTCAGTGTCAGTACTGATGACCACATGCTCATCATCTGGATGAGTCTGAATCCAGCCACCAATTAAATCATCTGCTTCCAACTGTGGGTGTTGCATTACTGTGCAGTTGGTTTTTTCAGCCAGGAATGTTTTCAAAGTATCGAATGCATCCCAGAACATCTGGTCTAGCTCTTGATCTGCTTCAGTCTTCGCAGCTCTTGCCACTGCACGATTTGCTTTATACGGCTTGTAAAAATCTTTACGCCAGCTGCGCCCCTCGAGACAAATCACAACATGATCAGCTTTTTGGTCGCGCCAGCATTTGTTAATACTTGATAAGGTGCTGTGAATAGCAAAGCCAAGTTTGGACCAGTCGTCGCTCTGTCTACTTGCCACATGACGACTACGGAAGAATGTGTTTGCTAGGTCTACAATTAGGAATTTCATATAGCAATTATATGCTATTATATTAATTTTGTCAAATATTTGAGTAAATTTCTTGCCCAAGCAGTATGCGCGTCGGGACCAAAATGATAGCCATTGGGTTTTGTGGGTATACACCCTTTGGTCAATGAATAATTGAAATATGATTGTGTTTTATCGTATGGATGCACGTAGTTATTACCCCAGTCATACTGCTGTACTACATCAAATGCATCATACGAGTTAAAAAACAAGTGTTTGATGTTTTTTTCAGCTAATTCCAAGTGAAAATTGTAGATTTTTTCGTGTTCTTGCTCTACTTTCTTCTTTAAGTCCAGCCCAGCTACCCAGGGCTTGTAGCGTTCTTTGATTTCTTCTGGCCAGTCCTCACCAATACCACCTGCGTTTACTTGCCAATAAACATCATCGTGCAACCATTCTTCACGTTCCCACGTGCTCCAACCGATTAGCACAAAGGACTGTTTTTGTCCTTTTTGTTCTATAAATTCTCTAGTAGTTCTAATGATTCTATCATTACTGCTGGCACTTTCGGCGCCACAAATAAATTGGGCTTTGATAGTACTGCCCACAATGTTTCCGTAGCTTACTCGTATGTTGTCTGGATGAGGTATTCTTCCCGCATAAAAGTATTTCTTGTCATCATTGGCAAAACAGTAGTCGTTTACTGCTTCGCCAGCAGCACTGTGACTGTCGCCATTTACGTAGAGGATCATATGTTATTGTTTTTTAAAAAATTCAGAATGGCTGAAGTAGACTTGAAAAACTCATCATGTATTGGGCATGCCACGTTGTACTCTTCTTCGAGTCTACTGGCAATATATGCTTCTTCCATTATATTTAAGTTCAAGTCTTTAACTTTTTGATCTCTTATCTCTTGTAGTAGTACCTCACAACGCTGCTGCATTTTGAACGCAGGTTGCTTTGTTGTGAAATCTGTGTATAACTGATTTATAAGGTCTGTGTTTTTTACTTCAACTTGGAAGTGAACACACAGTTCTTTAATCTTTTCTATAAAGTTGTCATTATAAAAATTTGAAAACTCAAAATTAAAAAAGTTATTATTTTCTAATATTTTTTCTTGACGTTCGTATATATGGTGAAAAGTTTTAGAACGCATACATGCTATGAAACAGTCGCGCAAGACATATTTTGGGCAGTCCGGAGAAGTTTCGCTAAATTTAAACTCGGATGGCAAAAATACATTTTTTAAATCAGTGTTTAAAGAAGCAAAATGTGAGTTATTAAATTTGTTGTAAGTATCAACTTCTAGCTGATTTAAATCCAAGTTAAGATCGCTAAGTCTTTTAAACAGACCCGAAAACCAAATAAAGAAATCATTTTTGCTGAATGTTATTTCAATTATCCTCGGGTAAAGTTTATAATTCACACTCATGGTATTGTAAAGCAGATACCAATGAAATGCCACAAATTTTTTATTCGTTTGTGTATATTTGACATTGTGTGAGGATCCGCTGCCCCTAAGCATGCTGGAGTCATAGGAGTCATCACCAAAAGCTAAATTGCATATTCCAGATAAAAAATGTCCGTAGCCGCCACCTTGAAAATCTATTAAGATAGTATCCTGGCGTGCCAACACTTCAGCAGCACGACTAAATTCTTCGTCTGTTATTAAATCTTGCATTTTGTGCAATTATCCAAAAATACTTCTGCCCCCGCCAAGGTCCTCTTTTTGTACACGTTGTGGATTATTTGCTTCATACTGCTCGTATGTTTCCAATACTACATTACGACAAACATCCTGGAACCACTGATCAACTATTTGTTCATCATTCTTTCCTTGATAGCCAGCCTTGACTAACTTGGCAACAAAGAACTCATTCCAGTCAAGTTCAAATGCACCCTGTCCTGGATTTTTCGCGTCAATCTGCACACTGTCAATATTGACATAAGCCTCTGCTTTTTCTGTTGCCAATTCTTTTGCTGTTTTCTTTTTGGATTTTGATTTAGCTGGTTCTGTTTGTACAGTCTGCTTTTTAAATCTGTCGAATATTCCCATGATAATTTCCTTGATATATTACTTATGCGTTAGGTCTTGTGTAGACTGGTATAGGCACCATTTTGTGTAGATTGCGAGCACGAATTTCTTCATACTGTTTAACTATCTTTCTCATGGATCCTGTAGGAAGTGCCCCGTCTGACGCAGCACTGAGTTGCATAGCATGTTCTAAATCCTGATAGGACATACCCAGCTGGTCTTCATCGCTGCGGCCATCTTCCCATAGGCCGTCAGTAGGCGGTGCTTGTATGATTTCAGGCAGCAATCCCAGTTCCCTACCCATGTCCCATACTTCGGTCTTGAGACAATCACCTATAGGACTAATATCTACTCCGCCATCGCCGTACTTGGTGAAGAATCCTACACCAAAGTCTTCCACTCGGTTGCCTGTACCCACCACCAAGCCGTTGTGAGCTTGTGCAATTTGATACAAGGTCATCATGCGTAGTCGTGCGCGACTATTGGCAAATGCCAGTTCAGATGTGTCGGTATAATCACCTGTGTCAGTGGCACAGGATGGACTGATCTTTTTGTCAAATGCATTAAAAATTTTGGTCAAGTCTATATTCAGGTGCGTGACATTGAAATAGCGTTGTGTTAACCATGCGGCATGTGCTGAACTTAGATTGTCCAGCTTTTTATTCTGTCGAATAGGCATCTGCACCACAATGGTTGGCAAGCCAGTTTGAGCACACAATGTGCTTACTACTGAACTGTCAATGCCACCGCTGATGCCAACCACCAGTGTTTTGATTTTGTTTTTCTTAGCATAGGACTTGATCCATGCTGTGATATTTTTTGTTAATTTTTTCATGGTTTTGTAAATTTCAGTGCTACTAAACTTGTCCAGCCAGCAGCTTTGTTAAATGTAAATGTTATTTCTTTGGCATCCGGGTCAACACTCCAGTCGAAGTCTGTACCCAATGCTAATCCCTGGCTGTTTAGCCAAAGTTTAATTTCTATAGCAAACTCACTTGCATAATACAGCCTACGAAATTCGTCTATACTTTGAGGAAAAGGAATAGTTACTTTGTCAGTTGCCATAATATAAATTCGTCACGGTCAATCCAGTAGTGTTCCACACTGGGTTCACCGTACTCACCGTAGTACTCGCCGTAGTATGCCTGTTTACCCCAGAGTTTCTTGCCAGTTAAGGAACAAGTTTGCGGTCGCCAGCACAGTCTTAACTTCCATTTTGTGACCCTGCGCAATCTCCAGTTAATCTGCACAGTATCAAATGAGTTATCTTGTGGCATAGTTACTTAACCAACTGTAGCATGGTTTGATATTGCTGCCAAGCATCCATCACGCCAGCATGTTGATGTCGTAATCGAGTTTCATCTTCGTGTTGCGCTATTATTTTTTGAACACGGTGTATATGTAAACCGTGGTTCCGATCGTCATGTTCATCTAGCCATTGTTTGTTTTCTATCAGCGCCCGGAACTGGTCCTCGGGCATATGTACTTCTACACACTTGATCGTTTCCGTTTCTACCGGCAAAGTCTCAAACACATCAATGTCTGCATAATTCTGCCAATTGGTGAACTTAACATGTCTACGCACTATCCTTGAGCTAGGATGCACGAATGCATCGTATCTCTGACAGAACTCGTTTACTTCTTTATCCATATTATGCCAAACTCGCGTACAAGTGTTGTTGTAGGTTTAGTTTAAA
>TARA_R110000796_G_scaffold2102_3_pt1 | contig 11025 bp, 8 predicted proteins | sample TARA_R110000796 | Tara Oceans TARA_R110000796 (sample SAMEA4397815) | marine metagenome | biome: Polar Biome; feature: [SRF] surface water layer (ENVO:00010504); material: water (ENVO:00002006), including particulate matter (ENVO:01000060) such as... | depth 5 m | reverse complement strand
TTTGCAGAAGATCCCAGTTCGTTAATTCAAGTCACTTTAGCAGGGGGTGAAATGGCAACAACCGCGCACGATGTAATGACATTTACTATGCCTGAGTTTTATCATTTAAAAAACCAAGAGTTAGCCGATGTTTTAAACTTTATTCGCAACAGTTGGGGCAATCATGGCAGCCATATTTCAACTCGAGATGTTGCGACTATGCGCCGTGTAGTTGACCATGCTCCGGTGCATTATGTACCCGCAAAGGAGATAGAAAATGAATAAGTTACTAGGGATAAGCGTGCTTGTAGTTGTAATTTCGGTTGCTGCTTACATGGGTTATGAAAGCCGTTTTTATGATGCGCCTGATGCAAAAACTTACGATGTAATTGATGCCGAAGGTAAGGTGATTGATCAATTTACCATTCCAAAAATTACCGATGTAGTAGGCCACAAAGATGAAGAGGCTATTTTATATGGTATGCGCTTACTTAACGAAACGGCGCGCTTATTGCCCGATAATGTAGGTAACGGGCTCAATTGCAATAGTTGCCATATGGGGCAAGGTAAACGAGAGTTGGGGGCACCCTATATAAATACTTATAATCGCTATCCGCGCTTTAATCCGCGTGCGCAACGCGTACTTGATTTAAACGAGCGTATTAACGGCTGTTTTCAACGTTCGATGAATGGTAAACCAATCCCAATAGATTCGCCAGAAATGCAAGGTATGCATGCTTATATGAAATGGTTGGGTGGTGATGTGGCACCGGGCAATACCGTTAAGCTAACTAGCCTAGAGTATTTTAAAGTAGGCAAATATACAGCAAACGCAAATAACGGTGCACAGGTTTATGCAGCGCAATGCGGTACTTGTCATGGCAGTGATGGCGAGGGGATAAAAGATCAATTTGGTGATTATATTTTCCCACCATTATGGGGCGATGACTCATTTAACATTGGGGCAGGTATGGCACGAGCCTCTCGAGCAGGTGCATTTGTTATTCATAACATGCCATTGAGTGTGAGTCGTGAAGCGCCGCTTGGGCAGATCACTTTATCAGAGCAAGAGGTTGTTGATGTTGTGGAATACTTTACTAAAAAGCCACGTCCAGACTTTGCAGGTAAAGAAAACGATTGGCCAGGTATGGATAATCCTGCTGATTCTCGTTATTAATACAGTATGCATAACCGCTTAAGCTAACAAGGTTAAGCGGTTTTTTATTGCTGTAATGTACTTAGTTAAAACTCAGATTATTTACTCTGTGTATACTAGGGTAGTACAAAAAACGCGCTGTTTTGGCGCATTTTTATTAGCATAACATAAACCTAATATTTGAATTAAGACCATTACCTCAGATTATTTAAAATTCCACATTGACCATATACCTACTTCATTTTGAGTTCGCTCAACTGTTGCACTATCAATATTACTTTGCTTAGCAACAAGCGCCAGCGTTAAATAAGAAGTTGCCTTATAATCAACACCTAGTTGTATGTAATCACGTTCTAAACTAGCGTTTAAACGTCTATTAGGGTTGATTGTATCGTACCGAGCAAATGCAGAGTAACCCGGTTTAAAAGCATAACTTGCCCAAGTCCCCCAGCCGCTGCTAGCGTCTTGCGGTATTTTGTTAACTTGGTTCCAGTTGTCGTTATATACATATTCAACGCCAAAACGTACCCCTTGATGCAGGTAACTTAGCGCTGCATTGAAACGCTCTGCAGTATGATTTTTCTCGGCCTCGTCTTTATCAAGTGCGCGTGTACCTTGATAAGCACCTAAAGCAAAATCAAATTGTTTATTTATATGCCACACAGCCGATGCTTCTAAATCAATTCGATCGCCCACAGTTGGCTTTTGAAAACCACCCCCAGTAATAGCCGATACAGCATACGAAAAGTGCGCCGATTTATGGCCATAATGAATACCTAAATCGGTTGGACCGGCTAATTTGTTTTTTGGCGTTAAGCTCGGATCAACATAACGATACCCTACACGGCGTGCGATGTAATCAATCCATGGCAGTTCAGCAACACCAATTTTAAGCGTACTTCCTTGATTAAAATTGCGTTTTATATAAGCATGACGAAACCAAATGTCGGTAGGGTCTTGCTGGCGTTGCCACTGCACATCTGTGGTCACTGTTAATGACCAGTCATCATTAAATTGATGGTCTAAATTAAGATAAAAGCGCTTTACATCAAGTTGCCAATCTTCAATATCCTGGTGCTGATCGTCAATTTGAATATTACTAAAATTCGCAAATACTTGGCTCGATAACGTGGTTTGCGATGCGCTCACCGGTGCACTAATAACAAGCAATCCACTTGCTGCTAATAATACAGAAACACTTAAACTTGTTTTATTAAACACCACAAAACTTCCTTAGGTTGCTTACATTCAAGCGAGATAAATTTTGCATATTATAGCTTTTTAGTTGTTGCACCACGAACTTGCTAATACGTTATTTAGCTAAAGCATGACTTAGGTCAAAATGCAGGTTTATTAATGTTTTAATAACATATAAAGAGACTTTTAACGCAACGAAAAAATAACCGCGGATTAACAATTTACCTTGTAATTAACGTTAAAATTAGTCATCTTAACAAACTTAGGTTTATACAATAATAAGGGATGAAATTAAGGATGGCGCGAGGACTCAAATTAGCCACTACATTTACAGAGTTATCGACTCATTTACGCCGCTTTGTTTCACGAATAGTGTTACCTGACGACGTAGAAGATATAGTGCAAGAAACCTTTATTAAAAGCTACGAAGCTGATTTAAAACAAGATATTCAATTTACGCGTAGTTACATGCTCAAAACTGCTAAACACCTTGCCCTTAATCATATTGCTAAATGGGATAATAAATTTAGCGACTCCCTTTGTGATGATCATGAATTACCAAAGTTACTTAAATCAATACAACTAGAGGACGAGTACACCTCGAAAGAGCGTTTTTTATTGTTTTGTCGGGCAACAGAGCAACTAAGCTTGACGGTTCGTAAGTGTTTTATATTAAAAAAAGTGTACGGTATGAGCCAAAAAGAAATTGCCCAGCAACTACAGTTAAGTCAAAGCACAGTAGAAAAACATATTGCAAAAGGGTTACTACAAACCATGCTATACATGCGAGAGCATTCTCAGGATGAAAATGAGCAGTATAAAAAGCACGACACCGCTGCTCAAAAGCCAACTATAGTGAGTGTGGCAAAATGAGTAATATTCATCAATTTACACCAAAAGATTTAATTTTAGAAACAGCAGCTAATTGGATAAGCGCGATAGATCGCGGTTTAAACAAGGTTGAAAAAGAGCAATTTAAATTATGGATGCTGCAAAGTAATGCACACCAAGACGCCGTTTACGAACTCGCTAAGTTGTGGGACGAACTGAGCGTATTAAACGAGTTAAGCACTTTATTTCCGCATAAAAACAATACCGAGGAAAAAAGTAAATGGGTGTTTTCGTATGGTATCGCGGCCAGCTTATTTGCTGCGTTAATGATTTGCAGTTACTTATTGGTTAATTTAGAGACTGGTTATAACCAAGCCCTAGCGAAAGTTAATTATACTAAAATTTATAAAACCAAGGTGGGAGAGCAAGCCACTTACGTACTGCCCGATGGCACCATAGTGCAACTTAATACCAACAGCCTATTAGAGGTTGCCTATAGTAAAGGGCGCAGACAGTTATTACTGAGTAGAGGGGAAGGGCGTTTTAATGTTGCTAAAGATGCTACGCGGCCATTTAGTGTGATGGCAGGTGATAAAAGCTTTACAGCATTAGGCACTGTATTTAATGTGCAGCGCAATACCTCATCTCATTTAGAATTAGTGGTAACTGAAGGAAAAGTGATGATCACTGATCCGAGTGTAGCTGTTGATGCTAACGATTTTAAAGCCTATCAACTAGCCGATAACAGCACCCAAAAAATTAGAAAAATAAACGCAAATATTGTGCTCTCAGGCGAAAAAGCAATTATAGAAAAAAGTGTTACAGCGCCTATTAAACGCCTCTCTGCTGACGATGTGCAACGAGATTTAGCGTGGCAAAATGGCATGCTAATTTTTAACGGAGAACAATTAAGCGATGCCTTAAATGAAGTTAGCCGTTATACCGCTACTCGGTTTGAGCTTTCATCGGCAGAGCTTGCAAATATTAAAGTTGCAGGGGTATTTAAGGCGGGTGATGTTGCTGGGCTACTTGAAAGTTTAAAAACAAATTTTTCGATTGATCACGAACGCTTAGGTGAGCACGTAGTTAGCCTTAAACGTCAAACTAAGTCATAAATAGCAGCGCCTAAAATCATGCTAATGTTGGATTAAGTTGCAATTATGAACATGCAAAGTAAAAAATATATTAATAAAAAGAATAAAACCTATAGAGGATTTTTGTTTGCCAACTGTTTATATAAGTTGCGCAGTAACCAAACGCATTTATTGTGTAGTTTGAGTGTGCTTGCATCGGCTTTTTTTAGCTTGAATGTTTTAGCCACAGTAACTACCGGGCAAATGGTGCAATTTGATATAAAAGCGCAGCGAGCAGACAAAGCTTTAATAGAATTTGCTAAGCAAACTGAGCAAACCGTGGTGTTTTCTTATGAGTTAGCTAAACAATATAATGCAAATTCGCTTTATGGTTTTTACACCCAATTAGATGCACTGGAGGCACTGTTAGGTGACACTAAGCTCGATGCGGTTGTTGATCAAAATGGTTTACTGAGTATAAAACTCAAACAAATCAATAGGAAAAATAACAACATGATGAAGCTTTCAGGCGTTAGTGCAGCAATATTGCCTGCATTACTTGCTGCAAACACTCAGGGCGTTAATGCTGCTGAAGATGTTGCCCAAGAAAAAATAGAAAAAATTGCCATTGTCGGGAGTCGTGTAGCAGGTCGTTCAGTTGAAGATTTACCTGTTCCGGTTGATATTTTAAGTGCAGAAGCGCTAGAGAATACAGGGCAAACAGAAGTGGGCAGAATGCTGCAGTCAATCGCGCCTTCGTTTAACTTTTCAAGCTCGTCAATTAGTGATGGCACCGATGCCCTTCGCCCAGCAACACTGCGTGGTTTAGGCCCAGATCAAACATTAGTACTTATTAACGGTAAGCGCCGCCACCAAGCCAGTATTATTCATATTAATACTTCGGTAGGTCGTGGTACAGCGGGTACCGATATGAATGCTATTCCGGCGTCGGCAATTAAGCGCATTGAAGTACTGCGTGACGGTGCTGCAGCGCAATATGGCTCAGATGCCATAGCGGGTGTTATTAATATAGTACTCAAAGATGGTAGCGAAGGTGGTAAAGCCGCAATTAACTATGGCCAATATTCAGAAGGCGATGGTGAAACGATAAACCTTGATTTTAATAAGGGTTTTGCTTTAGGTGATAAAGGTTACGTAAATACTACACTTAACTACCGTGATCGTGCGCCAACTAACCGTGCCGGTTTACATGGCTCTTGCCAATTTAATGGTTGTACAACACTTGATGACGGCACTTTAGTAGCGGGCGATCCGCGAGAGCTAACAGCCGACAGAGATACCTTTAGAATAGGCGATGCCGACTCACAACAATTTGGCTTAATTGTAAGCACAGGTTATGAGTTAGGTGATGGCGAACTATACGGTTTTATTACTTATTCAACGCGCGATAACGAGTCGGCAGCGTTTTTCAGGCACAATGCCAACGGTGGCGGTAATACGGTTTTACAAGATAACGATGCGACAATTCAGGCTGGCTTTTTGCCAAAAATTAACACCACTATCGACGATATTTCGTATAACTTTGGTTACAAAACGCAATTTGATAACGATGCTAGCTTAGACTTATCGTACACCTATGGTGAAAACAGTATTGATTACACTACCAGTGACACAATTAACGCCTCGTACGCTAACTTTTTACGCTATGACCAAGGCTTAAGCGCTGCTGATATTCGCGCCACTATTCCGCGTGAAGCCTATGCTTACGGTATGGAATTATCGCTACAAACGCTTAATTTAGATTTTACTCAAAATTTTGATGATTACTCACTCGCTATGGGCGCAGAAATTCGCACCGATGAGTATCGCATTTTAGAAGGCAGCGAATACGCATACCGAGATTACGACACTAATAACGGCGTAAGTATATACGACGGTTTAAGCGGTGGCGTTGGTAGCGAAGATGCTTCGGGCGGCACGCAAGGTTTTGGTGGTTCATCGCCAATGTCATCGGTTGATGAGTCGCGTGATGTGATTTCGTTCTACCTTGATGCTGAAACCTATATTATTGAAGACGTTATTTTATCGGGCGCACTGCGCTACGATAATTATAAAGGCTTTGGTGATACGGTTAACTTTAAACTAGCGGGTAACTGGTCGATTACTGACGATATATCACTGCGTGGTGCATTAAGCTCAGGTTTTAGAGCGCCGTCAATGCAGCAGCTGTATTTTAATAATATCAGTACTCAATTTGTTGTTGATGATGTTACTGGCAACTTAGTTGCCGAAGAAGTCGGTACTTTTAGAAACGACTCAACATTAGCGCAAAGCTTAGGTATTCCAAAATTAACAGAAGAAAAGTCGCAAAACCGCAGCTTAGGTATAGTGTATAACGTAACAGACAATATTAACGTAACGCTCGACTATTACTCAATTGATATAGACGATCGTATAGTTATCAGTAATCGTTTAGGTAAAGGGTTGTCGCCAAGTCTTGACGCTGCATTAATAAGCTCAGGTGCTGGTGCGGGTCAGTTCTTTTTAAATGGTGCTGATACAGAAACGCAAGGTATTGACTTTGTTGCTACCTGGAACACTGAAGGGTTAGGCGGTACGCTTGATTTTACCTTAGCAGCTAACTTTACTAAAACCGATGTGGTGTCGTTATTTACCCCGGCAGGTTCAGGTTTAGAAACAGTACCGGTTGAGGACGTGTTCTCTGACCAAGAAATTTCGATTATTGAAGAATGGCAACCAGAGGATCGCATTAACTTAAGTGCGCTTTATCAACGTGATGACTGGACAGTTAATTTGTCACTTAATCGCTTTGGTGAGTACACAGTAGAAGATGGCGGCCGCCAGACTTACGGTGCCGAAATATTAACTGATGTTAAAGTAAATTACTTTATAACTGAGAACTTATCGGTAAATATTGGCGCAAATAACTTATTTGATGTCTACCCAGATGAAAATACTATAGGTAATTCACGTACTGGTACTATTGTAGACGCCCAAGGCAATACCATTGTAAGCAGCCCAGGGGTATTTAAATACTCTCGCCGTTCAGCCCCATTTGGCTTTAACGGTGCGTATTACTACCTAGGTGCAGAATACCGCTTTTAATTATAGATACTCCCATTTTTATACTTAATATAAAGCCCAGCATTTAAGAATGCTGGGCTTTTTTAATTGTTTAACCTGAACTCAGCTTTAGGTTGAGTTATTATCCAGAATTTAGGCTACTTACTGCTTTTTCATTCGGCTCATTTCAGCATGACAGCTTTGCATTGTTAGTAATGCTTTAGCTAGTACAGCTTCGCAGTCTGCGGGTTGTGGTTTTTTCATTGCATCTTTAATTTCTTCGAGGGTTTTATCCTCAACTTCTTCTAGCTCTTTAATATACGTATCGTCGTTATTGCTGCTAAATTTAGTGATAAGCGCAGTGTAAGCACGGCGCGCTTCTACCGCAAATGATGAGCCATCTTCACGTTCGCCTTGTTCATTAACAGCAAAAGGTTGTAAGCGTTCAACGGTTACCTTACGCGCATCAATCATGCGCTGGAAAAGGGCGGCAACAGCGGGATCTTTTACGTTCTGTTGGGCTTTTTCGTAAAAATCTATACCACTATTCATTACTTGGATGATGTCAGAAATATGATTTACTTCATTACTTTGATGGGTGTTCATAATGACCTCTCTTATAAATGAAATTAAATGTTCATTTATATAAAAGCAAAGGTTGTTCCACTATAAGAACTTTCGTAGTAGTTTGTTTTTATTGAAATAAATATATAGTGAGGATGATGTTTGCTTACTTATTAGATTAAGTAAGCAAATTTTACAAAGCTTTTGTAACGGTATTACTTAAGTTCTTCAGCAACTTCGGCTACTTTTTGACGTAACCAAATATGACTAGCATCGCGATGTAACAGCGGGCTCCAAATCATATCTAATTCAAACGGTGGAATAGGAAAAGGAGGTTCTAATATTTTAAGACTAGGATCGTCTATATAAATGTTAGCTGCTTTGGAGGGCAATGTTGCTATTAAGTTTTGTACTTTGGCTAAATGTACAGCCACATGGTAGTTACGGGTAAAGGTGGCAATATTACGGTGTTTACCAAAATGAGCGAGTGCTTCATCAACCCAGCCGAGTTTTTGCACATCTTTAGGATCCATTCCTACGCCTACACCAAAACCGGTTTTACTTACCCAAATATGGCGTGCTTTTAAGTAGCTCTCTAGGCTAAAATTGTCAATAATCGGGTTATCGGATTTAACTAAACAGCAAAAACTGTCTTTCCAAATGCGTTTATGATGAAACGATTGCGGTAGGTTTTCAAAGCGATTGATTGCCATATCCACTTTGCCATTTTCCACATCATGAAAGGTCACATCACTAGGGGTTAGTATATCTAAGGTGGTGTCGGGGGCTTCTGCGTGTAATTTACTTAATAGCTTGGGCGCTAAGGTACTGGCCGCATAGTCACTGGCCATTATTCTAAATACGCGTTTACTTTGGCTTGCTTCAAACTCACGATTAGGCGCAAGTGTTTCCTCTAGGGTCATTAATATTCCGCGAATAACGGGTTGTAACTCTAACGCGCGCTCTGTGGGTACCATGCCATCGCTGGTACGTACTAAAATAGGATCGTTAAATAAGTTACGAAGGCGCTTTAAGCCATTGCTCATGGCAGGTTGAGTAATACTTAACCGGTTTGCTGCGCGGGTAACATTACATTCGCGCAATAAAGTATCGAGATAAACCAGTAAATTTAAATCTATTTTACTTATATTCATTGTGTGTCCTTAACGCTTTACCAGTGATGGATAAAACGTTGTGCTGTCGGGTATGGATAAATATGACTAACCTGACCATTTTTAATATTTTGCTGTGCTTGCTTCCAAAAGTTAACATCAATAAGCTCTGGATGTGTGCTCATTAAAAACTGCTTGTAGATTGGGTTAGGCATTACAAAGGTGCAAAGTTGCTCAGGAAATACATCTTGCGGTGCAACCGAATAGCTTTGCTCATCCATTAAGTAGTCGTCATACGTTTTTGCTTTAGGCAGTGCTCTAAAATTCATGTCGGTTAAATATTGCACTTCATCGTAATCATAAAAAATAATACGTTTGTGTTTACTAACACCAAAGTTTTTTAACAGCATGTCGCCGGGAAATATATTAACAGCAATCATTTCTTTTAGTGCCTGGCCATACTCTTCAATCGCGTCGGCGGCACTGGCATCATCGGCATTTTCTAAAAATAGATTAAGCGGTGTCATGCGTCGCTCAATATATAAATGTTTGATAATAAGCCAGTCGCCTTCAATTACCATAGATGAGCCAATGGTTTGGTGTAACTGCTGCAACAAGTTACTATCAAACCGCGCTAAAGGAAATACGACGTTAGAATACTCTATGGTGTCGGCCATGCGGCCAACCCGATCGTGTTTTTTAACTAACTGGTAGCGCTTTAACACGGTATCACGACCAAAAGGTTTACTTTCGCCAAATTTATCTTTAATAACTTTAAATACATAGCCGAATGAGGGCAGGGTAAATACCATCATCACCATGCCTGGTGTACCAGGGGCGATAGTAAATTCGTCATTAGAGTGAGTTAAATGATTTAAAAACTCACGGTAAAACTCGGTTTTACCTTGTTTATGAAAGCCAATAGCGTTGTAGAGCTCAGCTATGGTTTTATTGGGCATTAATTGGTTTAAAAATCGCACTAATGCGCAAGGCGCATGGGTTTCTACCATAAAGTAGGCACGCGCAAAACCAAAAATAACTCGCATTTGCGACGATTTAGTAAGTAGTGCGTCTAGGTACAAGCCTTTATCTTCATGGTGTAGTACTGCAATAATAAACGGTTGTACGCCGCTTTGCGATACCACTCGCCCTACAATATAGGCAGCTTTGTTACGGTAAAATGGAGTGTGCAGTATATCAAAGCGCATTTGCCAGGCTTTATGGTGCGTATCGGGCGCTTGTTTATAAAATGCTTTTACCAGCAGTCGTATGTCTCGTTCTAAGTTTACAAAGGGGGCTTTAAAATCAAAGTGATTAATGATCTGTTTAATTGTGGGCTTTAGGCCGTCAACCACAGGAAAATAGCTGCGATACTCAGCTTCTACTGGCACTGCAGGCGCATCTTTTAGAGTGGCTTCTACAAAAATAAAGTCGTTATGAAAATAACGGCGATGATACAGGCGGCAAAATACCGAGTTATAAAAAGTTTCGGCAAGCTCAGCCTGAGGATGAAAACATAAAAAATGTTGATAGAGCTTTTTTACTTCTAGCCACAGCTGTTCGTCGAGTTGTTCGGTTTGTTGTTGTCGAAGTGTGGCGGTGGTTTCGTTAACCCGATCATCATAATGGCTAATACGTAATCGGCTTATATCATTAATTGCTTGCCAGTCTCTTTTAGCAAACGCCAGCGGTGCTTTTGCCGTGGTTTTTTGAAATAACAGGTAGTGCTTTTTAAAGCCCGTTAAAATTAATTCAGCAATATGACGAGGCTGCATCATTACTCCTTATTAGACGCTAGAGCTTATACTCTATCGTTGTTAAGAGTATGTTATTCTCGATTTAAAACCAAGCTAAATTAAGATGTTATTTATTCATGAGATAAAGGTTACTGATAGTTGTCTATTTTTTTTTGTAATTTATTAATGCGCTTTTTTACCATATTAATTTGTGCTTTATAGTTTTTGTTAATTACTTTTTGTTTTTTAGCAATATCGGCGGCAATACGTTTTTTATCTTCCTTGGCTAAAATATGGTTAAGGCGCTGTTGCTGTTTATAATCAGCTTGGTC
>TARA_R110000796_G_scaffold130476_5_pt1 | contig 11070 bp, 12 predicted proteins | sample TARA_R110000796 | Tara Oceans TARA_R110000796 (sample SAMEA4397815) | marine metagenome | biome: Polar Biome; feature: [SRF] surface water layer (ENVO:00010504); material: water (ENVO:00002006), including particulate matter (ENVO:01000060) such as... | depth 5 m | reverse complement strand
GTGCGACTGTTAATCGCAAGGTCATCGGTTCGAACCCGGTTGGGAGAGAGTTTTTTACTTTTACAATGTGTTTTCCACTTTGTAAAAATAATCATCTAGTTAAGAAAACAAAATCATAAGTATATAATGATATTCATCGATCGCATTTTACGTTTCATGTCCAAGGATATTTATTTACCTATACGTTGTTATGCCACGAAGAAAGAATGTTTCACGAAAACCAATTATTGTCACTGTAGAAACTTCTGTAAATACCCACCGAATAGAGATACCCCCGCAGTTATACGGATTTATGTTAAGCAGTATAAGGGTAAGTATCGTGTATGAAATACGATGTCCCTCGGTGTCAAGAAGTTGACATATGATTCTATTATTCCTACTCGCGGTTCCAGTGGTTCTGTGGGCTACGATCTCTATAGCAATATGGAGTGTGTTATTCGTGCGGCAGAGAGAGGGTGTGTCTCCACGGGGATCACAATTGTTCTACCATCTGGGGTATATGGACGAGTTGCACCACGATCAGGACTTGCCGTCAAACACGGTATCCAAGTGGGGGCTGGGGTCATTGATCCAGACTATACGGGTGAAATCAAAGTCGTTCTCTTCAATCATGGCGACAAAGACTTTGAGGTTAAAAAGGGTGATCGCATCGCTCAGCTTATTTTGGAGAAATGTGAGACGCCGCCTATTGAAGAAATCAGTATCGTAGAGGATACCGATAGAGGTTCGAGTGGATTTGGATCAACGGGTCAATGAAAGAAGATTAAAGATAAATTATATTTATATAATACAATGTCACAGTTGATAGAAAATCTACCAGATGATATGAGACAGTTGATAGAACAACTACCAGAGGAGGATAAACCAGATGTAATAAGACAGTTGATAGAACAACTACCAGAGGATGATAAACCAGATGTTCCTTTAATATATGACATCAGTAGTACTGCGAATTATACTATTCGTCCAAGTGAACATGTTTATATCCCGTATACATGCACATTTGAAATGCCACCTGATAAAATTAAATCCATCGTACATCAAATAGCTAGCATACCTGATATGATAGTAACATTTACAACAGTTGAAGAGGGTGTTGGAAATGTAACTACTTTATATATACATAACACGACAGTTTCAGAATACCATATTAAAGAAGGTGATCTTATTGGTCAATTAATTATCCCCGCTTCAGATTCAACGGGTCAATGAAAGAAGTATTACTAAAAATAAACATACACCTCCACCTAATAGATAGACTAAATTATTAGTATTCATTTCATCTTCTATTGTTTCAGGTACATATTCTTCCATGGGTTCTTCTGGTGGTGTTGGTTCGTACAGTCCCGTATCTTCAGAAAAACACTCATCGTCTTCTTCCGCCATATACTGTTCCTGTTCCTCCTCTGTGCATTTTGAAGGGTCAATACAATATGCACAAGGTTTACCCGGTTTACATTTACAACACTGATCTAAAGAATCCTTGGGTTTTGTGATACTTTCCCTTGGTGCCATGAAGCCCGACTTACAACTATCTGAACTCACTGGCCTACACCCCATCGGTTCTATTTCGACATTATTTTCTCGTTTAGATTGACCAACGATACAACTCATATTACAATATACCATGATTATTTTCACAATACCAGAAGTCCTCGGCTGTAGGCATAAAAAGTATACCTTGGCTCATAGTCATATAGAGTTTGGCCTTATTGACATCTGGGTAGGATAAAAGTAGCCATCGTTCCCAGTATTCAGCCCTGAAGAAATCTTCCCAATCTTCATCGGTACTCTCTTTGATTTGTAACATTTCTCTGTGTATCTGAGACTGGTCCTTCTCTATTCGTAACCTCCTAGGAATGATAGCACCCTTTCTAATAAGTTGTGCACGCATGAGACGAGCATTTCCGTGATCCACATAATGTTCAACATCAATCTTCCCAAAGTCAATCGCTCTTTTACTTGGTAGAGTTACTCTAAATTTATGTGCAACTGATGGACTCGGTTGTAATACGACATGCATTTATTATACAGATACAATTTCTTTTAATGTTGTTTTATTCGTTATGTTATCGGGAAGATTCATCTTCATAACTTTTCGGCGTATTCCATTCGGGGACATCTGTACAATGTCTTGAAGTTTGAGGCGACGGTTCTTGTCATCCGTGACAGTCATATAATACTTGAAATTTTTAACGAAATACTTCCATTCAGGTGTATTTCTTTTCGACATTGGTATAAATTTGTGAACAAGACCCCAAACAACCTTCTTGACGAAGGGGAGTCTATCGCGGGGGTCCAATGGTCCCAATGGAGTACCAAGTGTTTTATTCATAAGTATAATAAACGCCTCAATATAACAGAAATGATGCTGTGACAATTCATCATACTGTGAAATTTCAAAGGACTTCATCAATGCTTCGTCTGTCTTAAATCGAGCCTTCGCCTTCACCTTGAATTCTGTTGCTGTTTTATAGACAAACCCACCCGAAGGTTGGAAAGGGAGTCCCTTGGGAATAAGGGTATAGTTAATGTATTGGCTGCGTAAATCTTTTTTAAATTCTGGATTCTGTTTCCCCATGGAATCGTAGAGTTCCACAGTCTTGGTGTTATGATTCACCTTTGCCATCGCGAAATGTCCTTCCTGTGTATTGGGGTATTTCTTTTCTAGTTGTATGTACTTTATACCCTTCCGTGGACCCTTTTCGCGTCGGCATGAAAAGTTTAAAGTATGTTCTGATTCTTTTTTTATCGCGTCACCGATGCGTTCAAGTACAGTTCCGTCGAGAAGGAATTGCTTTGCCATTTCCGTCGCGTCTTCGATTGCCATCAGTTTTCGAGCGGCTATGTTCGTGTTTATACGAGACTCGATATAATCCATCATATCGATATCAGCAGTTTCTTCTTTTATTTTCAAGAGTCTTGTTTTGTTTGGACCATTTCTCAAGAGTTTGATGGGAGTGAGACTCATTTAATATAGTTAAACATGTCATTTTTATATAACTTATGTTAGAATACATTGTATCAAATGACGTGGTTGTACACATAGGTCAAAATGCGAAAGAGAATGATATACTAACACAGTCAAGTAACCCGAAACATTGGTGGATGCATGCGAGTGGGTATCCAGGTGCTCATGTTGTGTTACATTATGAGGGGGATGAAGTTCCTAAGGAAATGAAACGAGATGCAGCCGTATTAGCAATACATCATAGTAAGACACTTGATACTAAGATGATATGGGTTGACATGACACGAGTTGAAAATGTAAACGCTTACAAACATTATGGGAGAGTAACACTCACGGGTAAAGTAGATCAGTTAACAATTTTTATGCGAAAGGAAAAGCAACGTTTAGAAAGAATACTGAAAACATTAAAGTAAGCTGGTATAAAGTCCGGCAATGTAATAGACCTCTACAAAGCCAAGTTTCTCTAATTTCTCTGCTGCAAACCTGGCCCGTTGCCCAGTGTTACAGTAGACGAGTATTCCCCATTTGGGGAGTTCGGTCGTTGTCTTTTCATTAATCTTATCGACTGGAATGTGGAGTGCGTTGGGGTAATGCCCCATCCGATATTCAGCGGCTGTGCGAACATCTACGACTCTTGTTATTCTACCCTCTTTAATGAGCCTCTTAGCTTCTCCTGACGACACATAATTGTCACCGAAATAGGCATAGACAGCTGCAATAGTCAGAGCCCCTAATACGATTACTGGGAACATTTAGTATCTAATGATATTTTAACTTCTACATGATCCATCTCAAAGCAACACTGGGCGTTCCCATCATATGTTCTTTGACATGCACGACAATAATAGAGTGTACTATAACCATCCATTACTCTTATAGTCTATTGTATATAGAGCACTTAGGCAGTACTTAATTACCGAAAGCAACACCACCCATACCATTTTTGATACGAAGAATGTTATAGTTGACCGCATACATACGTTGCGTGGCGTTACCACCCGTGACACCACGGAGAGCAACCTTAGCAGTGTCAATACGCGAGAAGTTCAACGACCCTGAAGGTTGAGACTTACCGATGTTGAGGCAGAAAGGCCAGGTGTACAACGGAGCAGTCTCCAATAGATCATCGGGGATATTCTGGCAGTGCATCTTGGGAACCACACTGTGGTGGTATTCACTGGACATATCCTCCGAGAGGGGTGTACCATTGATGTATAAAGTCGCGTCACTGAAGCCGTACGCAGTGTCCCACGCGTCACCAACATTTGAGGAGACGAGGTGGAGAGCACTCGTGGGGTGGTTGAAGTAAGTAAGATCGACTTCGGAATCGGTCGAGCCAACCATTTGATGCTGCGTCTGTGTAATGAGAATCTCGTGTTCGTTATCGGTAAAGAACTTACGCTCCTCGGTGTCGAGATAGGCATACATGGCAAACACCTTTGGTGTAGAGGAGAAGGTACCGTCACGGCATTTGATTCGAATCTCAACTTCATGGTACTGCATAGCCACAAGAGGAAGAGACTTGGTCCAGTCCTGGCTGAAGAAGAAGGGAATCACATAGTGATCGACTGTTTCCGCGGCATTCCTCGCATTATGCTTGATTTCCGCAGTGGAAACGGCAGTAGAGGCACGAGCCTGTGTCTCGTTGTAAAGAACGTTATGGACACCTTGGACGTAAAGAGAATCGAGGCGGCACACTTGTTGTCCACCGATGTAGAGGAGAAATTCAGTAGGACTGGAGTCCTTAGAGAAGAGGCCGGTAGTGTTAGCACCCGTGGCGGCGATACCTGGGGCTTCAATCCACACATAACTGAGGAGATCACCCTTAGACTTGATGGGGATTGTCACTTCAGCACCCGACGAGAAACTACCGATGTAGTCAATGCGTTCGGGTTTGACGGAGAAGTTAGTGTGACGCTTGTAGGTCTGACGGAAAAAACTGACTTCAGGTTGACCAGTGATGTAGACATCCTGGGCACCCTTGGACACGAGGTCAATCAAGGCAGCTGACATTTACTAGTAAACGATATTAAAAATTTGGCTCAAAGTATACATAAGGAGGTATGGTCGTTTTTCAAGCACTCACATGGGAAGCACGAGACGAAGACGAAGATCATCTTATTAGTATCTTTGGTAAAACAGAAGACGGTAAATCTGTATGTGTGACGACAGCGTTCGAGCCATACTTTTATATCAAGCTTCCTGATATCAAATACGCAAAAGAGATTTACGCTCATATCAAAGACAAGTGTATCGGTTACACGGTTGTAAAGTCCAAGGACATTTGGGGTTTCCAGAATAATCAAGACTTTCTATTCATGCGGGTCACCTTTTCTAATCTGAAAAAAAGAAGAAATACTGATTATTTCCTGAAGAGTCCATTGAAACTTTCCAGTGGACCATTTCCCCTGAAGGTGTATGAGTCCAACCTTGATCCAATTCTTCGCATGATGCACAGAACTGGAATCCAATCGACGGGGTGGTTAGATACAGGAAAGGACTGTGTTCGGTCTAACCTGGCACATGTGACTATCGACTTATTCTGCAATAACTGGGAAACATTGACACCTATCAAAAGTGACGACGTCGCACCATTTGTCGTGGCATCGTTTGATATCGAGTCTAATAGCTCTACTGGTAAATTTCCGAATGCGGATATCAGTGGTGATGCGTGTTTCCAGATTGCTGTATCTCTATGCACACCAGACACAGACGAACCCTACGACAAAACATGTTTTTGTTACAAAAAGACCGACGCAGACCTGGACGGATCTACTATTTTAAGCTATGATACGGAGAAGGAAATGCTTGAAGCATTCCGAAACTATATCATTACACAAGACATCGACATCATGACCGGTTGGAATATCTTTGGCTTCGATCTTGAATACATTTATAAACGTGCTATAAAGGTTGGGTGTTCCCGAACATTCTTCAATCTTGGGAGATTCAAGAACGAAGAATCCGAAATGGTTTATAAACGTCTTTCATCTAGTGCGTTAGGTGATAACATGCTAAAACTTCTCCCAATGTCTGGGCGTTTCATATTCGATCTCTTTCATGAAGTGAAAAAGGGGTACAAGCTCGACAGTTATAAACTGAACAATGTCTCCAAACACTACCTTGGTGATCAAAAGATCGATATGTCACCCAAAGAGATGTTTGCTCGTTTCGCGGAAGGTGACCCCGTCAAACTCAGAGATGTCGCAGAGTATTGTATCAAGGATACATTACTTCCACATAGACTCGTGAAACGTCTCTGTACACTCCTTAACCTGTTAGAGATGGCGAAAGCGACATGGGTACCCATCTCATTCCTTGTGGAACGTGGGCAACAGATCAAAGTGTTTAGTCAACTCACTAAAAAGGCTCGTGAAATGGGATTTATGGTTCCAACGATCCGATACGGATCCATCCCACCTGTACCCTACGAGGGTGCTACAGTTTTAGAGGCACAGGCTGGTGCATATTATACACCAATCACTGCTCTCGATTTCGAGGGTCTCTACCCATCGATCATGATGGCACATAACCTCTGTTATTCTACGTTTGTAATGGACGAAAGAAGATATGGTAATATCCCTGGTATAAACTACGAAACCTTCGATTTGAATGGGAATGTGTATAAATTTGCACAAGATGTACCCAGTCTCCTTCCCAGTATTTTGGCGGAACTTAAACAGTTTAGGAAACAGGCAAAGAAGGATATGGCTTCGGCGACAGGTTTCATGAAGGAAGTGTATAACGGAAAACAACTCGCCTATAAGATCAGTATGAACTCGATTTATGGGTTTACGGGTGCTGGTAAAGGTATTCTTCCATGTGTACCGATCGCCTCTACTACAACATTCAAGGGTCGTGATATGATCGAAGAGACCAAAACCTACGTCGAGACGAATTACCCGGGTGCAAAGGTGCGGTATGGGGACACAGATTCCGTGATGATCGAGTTTGACGTGGGTGGACGAACGGGTATGGAAGCGATCGAATATAGTTGGGAACTCGGTGAACAAGCTGCTGAAGCATGTACGGCTTTATTCAAAAAACCAAACAACCTTGAACTCGAGAAGGTCTATTGCCCCTATTTCTTATACAGTAAGAAGCGATATGCTGCCAAACTCTGGACGAAAGATAAACAGGGGAAGATGAACATGGATTATATCGACATCAAGGGACTTCAGGTTGTACGCCGTGACAATACAATGTTTGTTCGTGAAGTGTGTAAGGAACTCCTAGATGTCGTACTTGAGAGTAGTGATACAGGACCCCCTAAACAATTGGCCTTAGAGCGAGCAATTAACTTACTCGAAGGTGACATCCCAAACGACAAGTTGACCCTCTCACAGCAACTTGGAGACTCCTACAAAAATCCAAATTTACCACACGTCCGTGTCAGAGATAAAATGCGTGAAAGACAACCTGGTTCCGAACCACAATCTGGTGACCGAGTACCTTACCTTCTGGTAAAGACTGATAACCCGAAAGCACGAGCGTTCGAGAAGTCAGAAGATCCAGCATTTGTGGAGGAACATAACATCCCAGTGGACTATCATCATTATTTTACCAATAAATTCTTGAACCCGATATGTGACCTATTGGAGCCGCTTGTGAAAGATCCACGGAATGAGATTTTCGGTGATTTGATTGCTCAACATAAACCACCACCCAAACCCAAGGAGCCAGCATTGAGTGGTATGAAGAAGGAGCAGCTCATCGAAGAATGTAACAAGTACAAACTCGACACAGTGGGTAAAGCCACAGAACTTCGCGAACGGATCAAGGCTGCTCGTTCTACCAAGTTGACATATGAAGATGTATTTAAGAATTACGATTGATAGTTCACTAGGATGGAAAAGCTTACTACACTCTTCGAAGCTGAAGTCGTAAAGAGAGTAAATATAGAGACTAAGATTATCAGGGATGAGTATAAAATAGAACTAAAAAAGGCGAAGGAGTTATACCAAGAAGAACTTTTAGGTCAAAAGCATAGTGCTAACGATGTTACGAAAAAAATACATGATGATATTAGGGAAGAACATCAGAAACAGAAGGAGTTATATCACGACGAACTTCGGAGAATCAAGGATGATCAACGTAAAGCATCGAAAATTGTTAAAGATGACCTATTAGAAGCAAGAAATGAATACATGAACAAGGCACAAAAAATTCACAAGTCCTACAGTGAGTATTTACGGATGATAGCTGTCAATTATAGTATCCCGTATAAGATTTTAGTCCGTGATGCCCCAGCGGAAGATAACAATATTTGCCGAGGTATGAAAAAGGGTAACCTTCGATGTAATCTAAACGGTAAATATGACGGATACTGTAAACATCACCACTCACAGATGATACGCAAACATACGATCGAACTAGTCGATGATCTGACATCTATCGCGTCACTGGATTCTGGGAGTAAGCGGCTTATAGATTTCAACTCTGTATTATAGAAGACATGAGTAAAACAGACATTCTACTATCTTCCGTAAACGAGTTCTATTCCGACGACAAGAATAAATCTACATTGCTAAGCATACTGGATAAATCCGGTGGGATTTCTCTGAGAAATATTGAATGGTTCATCACCAGTTATGCTAAAAAATATCATACTTCTTACACGACGGCAAATGGTCGTCTTTTTACCGTACATTGTGCATACAAGTCGAGTCTTGATGGGTACAGTAAAAAGTTATTTGATCCATTCGCACGTTCTGCTAAATTTTCCTATACGATCCCAGGTACATCTCATGAAGTTCAAACGACTATTGCTCAGTTAAATTTCATCAAATGGTGTATTAAGAATCGAATCCTCGAGTACATCTCTCAACATAAAGATACATTATTTAGTAAACGAGTGACATGAACCCTTTATCAAAATTAAATGTTTGGTATCCGGTATAATAGATATATAATGTATATGTTTTTGTGAGAAGAGGGTCTAACTTCAACTCTATACTTGTTCTATCTGATTTAATATCACTAAAGTCTAGACTACCCGATGGATTTACATTGAGTGGGTGAATAGCGAACGAGTATGTATATATATTCCTAATAGGTCTCGATAAACGCTTTTGATATGGTATCATGTATTTGTAGTACGCATCCGTCGTACTTGAAATATTTGGTAAATCAACACCTTGAATAAAAAACTTAGCACTCTTCATGACCGGGTTAAAAAATGTGAACGTCTCATCAAAATCGGGGTTCTTTGAAAAGTTGAATCTGTTCTGAATGTTATGATAGTCAGAAAAGTTTGCATCTGGGACCCTGAAAACGGTTGTATCGAGTACGATACTATATGACTGTGTGTAAGTCGCCTGCGAATTACTGACAAAGTCCGATATCTTTTCAGAAGACATGACAATAGTATTATTTTGTTTAATGTCGAAACCTGGTATATTGGTATACCTTTTGTTTGTGCCAGTATCATTGGTAGATGATTCTTCAGTGTAAAATTCAAACGTAAATTTTTCTATGAATGAATTCGTTGGAACCTTTACAGTTATGATTGGGACGTCGTATGACACAGGGTTACTTGTCCACGGTACAATATTATAGTCCGTTGAAAACACTACTCCTACTTTTTCGGTAGTAGCTTCATCATTACCAGTTATAATTGGATCCTCCGAAAAATTGACACGCGAGAATGTTGTCACACCACCCTTTGTAAGTGTTGTAAAAAATGATATATTTTTTAAACTAAACGCCGCGAACGGGAGAGGATCAGGGTCTCGTATGTATATTGTGTATGTATCAAATTCATTCTCAATTGTGGCGAGACTAGTATTTTCAAATTCTGTATTACGTAAGAACCAGTGTATCGATTTAACACGACTATTGGGTACGAGATTTGTTCGTATATTATCAACACCTGCTGTAGTCTGTAACGTAGGGTGTCGCTTAACAACATCTGTAATCATCGTGTATGGGCGGTTCTTTAAATAAAGACGCTCCATGGGATCAATGGTGAATTCTTCTGTTATGATTTTGAAATTCTCCAATGTAATCGTTGTTGGTTCATTCGTAAAAAATGTTTGTGTATGAAATTCAAACTCGAATTCGATCTTCTGTTTATGGATTGCACACAATGGAAAGAATGGTCGATTTGGTTCATTGGTAAGATATTCATCACTCGAATATTTCCTCGAAAAGAAAAATGGTAACGGTATAATGACTTCCGACTCGCGTGACGCATAGGCACCATTAGCACTCGATGTATCGAACCCCAACATTCGATTCAACATAAACCGATTTGCAACCTTCTCAGACACCTCGATATACATCTCATCGTGGATGACCATCCAGTCGTCGTAGATTTTCTCAACCTCTATCTCATCAACACGCATAGTGACAGACTTGATGAGGTGGCGACCGATCTGATCAGAGTAATTTTTTCCAGCTGTTAAACCGGGAAGTTTTATGAGTATATACATGTTACTCAAGAGGTCACCCATATTCTGGGGGTTAAAGGTGACCTTAATACGTTCGTTGAAGGGCCATGTAGGGGATGTAGGACTTCGATTGACGATTGTTGTTCTATTAAATTTTGTAAAATTAGAATGTTTCTTCATATCATAATTAAAAATGGATTCATCTACGTTATCACTAAGAATGTATGATTCCTGTTTGCCGATGGCATTCAGACTTATTCCAGCACCACTAGCGGTGGGCATCTTATTATTGGGTTATATATTTTTAATGTCCATCTTCCACATATCGATGTGATCCGTCTTTAACATTTTCTCCAAATCTTTCTTCGCCTGTGAAGCTTCTTTCATAAGAGTCTCTACACGTTCTTCTGTGTAATCAACCGTCTTGATATTCAGAAGATAATCCCACGTACCATCCATCTTGGGAAATGTTACTGCTATCTCCGTCTCTAAATCCTGTTTCTTTCTCTTGAACACCACCAGTTTTCCCTCGATCACCATGGAAACAAACTTCGACTTATGATCACACATCGTCGCTTTCTTCTCGAGTACATCGATAAGATGAGCCTTTCTCTTCTTGTAATGTTCCAATCGGAGTTCCACAAAGTCTTTGAGAATTTCCTCTGGACTCGCATACTTGTGAATACCCTTGACGGGGTGGAAGAGGTG
>TARA_R110000796_G_scaffold12887_28_pt1 | contig 11087 bp, 8 predicted proteins | sample TARA_R110000796 | Tara Oceans TARA_R110000796 (sample SAMEA4397815) | marine metagenome | biome: Polar Biome; feature: [SRF] surface water layer (ENVO:00010504); material: water (ENVO:00002006), including particulate matter (ENVO:01000060) such as... | depth 5 m | reverse complement strand
GCTTTAAATCCCATCGAGGGTTCGAATCCCTCCTTCTCCGCCATTCATTAAGTAACGTCGCGCACTTAACATGCAGACGATAGCAATATTTATGAATGGCTTGTTTTACCGATTTTGCGCGTGTAGCTCAGCTGGATAGAGTACCTGGCTACGAACCAGGCGGTCGGAGGTTCGACTCCTCCCACGCGCACCATAATAAAAAAGCCCTGCATCAATGCAGGGCTTTTTTTTTGCTTAATTTTCATTGTCTTTCTCATCTTACTGCAACCGCTTTATCTCATAAAAGTTGATTTTCACATCTTTATTCACTTATTACTCATGTCATGTTTAATCATCTATTTCATCAATTTGTTAAACTAATAGAGTGTGAGTAATTTTTATCATTGAATTATGAATTTGTTATTTTAAAAGTGAATATAGTGATTTTATTGATGATTCATCAAATTATTGTCATTTTTTTTGTGTTTTATTGATTTTTCATAATTAGATTTCTTTATTTTGGTAAGACCAATTTACAAAAAGATAGCATTGTTGTTGTAAATTGTTTATATTTTGTGACAGGATTTTAGGTTTACAGCCTCTTTTTGTTGTTTTTACAATGAAATAAAACTTCGTTGAATAATCGTTGAGTTTGAATATTTATGCTTTTTGAATAGCTCGAATTATTTATGTGGTCGTTAACAATATTGTTATCTTGGTGCACGTTATGTGACATCGCACCATGATCGCACATTGAGAGACGGTACATAATAGTCAACGCATTGGTTTGATGTTTAACAGATAAAGTGAGGACACATGACATCGATATCTGAGCAGTTATCCGATGCGCTAGGCATCATGGTAATGGGCATGGGCTTAGTATTTATTTTTTTGAGTATCTTAATCATCGGCATTGGCATTGTTGCCAAGCTTTTTCCGCCCCCTGTAGAGGTTCCTACGCTAGCGACAGTAAGTTTTAATGCAACTGAACCTACTGTTTTAGACCCTAAGTTGGTTGCCGCTATTACCTCTGCGATACATCAATACCGCGCGAAATAAATTTGGAGTCATTATGAGCAAGCCGTTAGCATTAACCGATGTCGTCCTGCGTGACGCACACCAATCATTATTGGCAACACGTTTACGTATTGACGATATGTTACCCATCGCACCGTTATTAGACAAAGTCGGATTCTGGTCACTCGAGTCTTGGGGGGGCGCTACTTTTGATTCATGCATTCGATATTTAGGCGAAGATCCATGGGATCGTATTCGCGAATTGAAAAAAGCCATGCCTAATACTCCGCAACAAATGTTGCTTCGAGGTCAGAATTTATTGGGTTATCGACATTATGCCGATGATGTCGTTACGCGTTTTGTTGAACGAGCTCATACCAATGGCGTTGATGTATTTCGTATCTTCGATGCAATGAACGATGTACGTAACCTTGAAACAGCGGTTAAAGCGGTTAAAAACGTGGGCGGCCACGCCCAAGGCACCATTTCATTTACCACTAGCCCTGTTCACAACGTTGATACTTGGGTTGATATGGCTAAACGCCTAGAAGACATGGGCGCAGACTCTTTATGTATTAAAGATATGGCGGGTTTACTTAAGCCAATGCAAGCTTACGACCTTATTAGTCGATTAAAATCACAAACGGATTTAATGGTGTCGATGCATTGTCATGCCACAACGGGCCTAAGCAGCGCTACATATCAAAAAGCGATTGAAGCGGGTGTTGATGTGCTTGATACCGCAATATCCTCCATGAGCCAAACCTACGGCCACAGCGCTACCGAAACGTTAGTCGCAATGGTTGAAGATACCGACAGATCAACAGGTTACGATATGGTGTTGCTAGAAGAAATAGCAGCCTATTTTCGTGAAGTACGTAAAAAATACGTTCGTTTTGAAGGTGCATTGAAGGGCATTGATTCACGTATTTTACGTGCTCAAGTGCCTGGTGGCATGCTAACCAATATGGAAAATCAATTAAAAGAGCAGGGCGCAGCAGACAAAATGGATGCCGTGCTTGAAGAGATCCCACGGGTACGCGCAGATCTTGGCTTCTTACCTTTAGTTACGCCTACCTCGCAAATTGTAGGTTCACAGTCAGTGATCAACGTGCTGATGGGTGAGCGTTACAAGTCGATGACCAAAGAGACCGAAGGCGTACTAAAAGGCGAATATGGTGCGACGCCAGCACCTGTTAATGCCGAACTACAAGCCCGAGTGCTAAAAGGCGAGCAGCCTATTACGTGTCGTCCAGCCGATTTAATTGCACCAGAACTTGATAAGTTACGTGTAGAGCTTGCAGAAGCAGCCAAAGAGCAGGGCTTTAGCTTAGCTGCAGAACAAGATGACGATGTAATGACTTACGCGTTATTCAATCAAATTGGTCTTAAGTTTCTTAAAAATCGCGGTAATCCGGATGCGTTTGAACCTGTCCCAAGTGCAGATGATTTACAAGTGAAAGTCGATAAAGGCCCACAAACCTATACCGTCGATGTCGATGGTCAACATTTTGTGGTCGAAGTGAGTGAAGGTGGTGAGATCGGCCATATCGCGCCAGCATCAGCAGCACCTATTGCGGCAGCGTCTGCAACGGTCGCCTCAGCGCCAACGGGTGAGATTAAATGCACCATGGCCGCGCCGTTATCGGGCAATATTTTCAAAGTATTAGTCAGTAATGGTCAAGCGGTTAAAACCGGTGAAGTGATCATCATCCTCGAAGCGATGAAAATGGAAACCGAAATTCGTGCTCAACAAGATGGTGTTGTAACTCAGTTAGCGGTTAAGCAGGGTGACAGTGTAACTGTAGGTTCAACATTGTTATCACTAGCATAAGAGGTCGAAATGGAAGGATTATTGGCTTTTTGGGCTGAAACAGGTGTCGCTAACTTTACTGGTGGCCAACTGTTAATGATGGCTGTTGGTTGTTTATTGTTATTTCTAGCGATAATTAAAGGATTTGAGCCGTTATTGTTATTACCTATTGGATTTGGTGCCATATTAGCCAACATTCCTAATGCAGGTTTTACCGACGAAGGTGGCTTACTGTATTACGCTTATCATGTCGGGATTGAGACTGGGGTGTTCCCATTGCTTATCTTCATGGGTGTTGGTGCATTAACTGATTTTGGGGCTCTCATTGCTAATCCTAAAACATTATTGTTAGGCGCAGCGGCACAATTTGGGATTTTCTCAACCTTAATTGGTGCTATTGCCTTAAATTGGGTGCCTGGGTTTGAGTTTAGTATGCAAGATGCTGCGGCTATTGCCATTATTGGTGGCGCAGATGGTCCGACGGCGATTTTCTTAGCCTCTAAACTGGCGCCTGAATTGTTAGGGGCGATTGCCGTTGCTGCATATTCATACATGGCGTTAGTGCCATTAATTCAGCCGCCGATCATGAAACTGCTCACTACCAAAGCAGAACGTGAAATTAAAATGGAACAATTGCGTGAAGTCAGTAAGAAAGAGAAAATTATCTTTCCACTGATGGTATTAGGGTTAACCATTTTATTTTTACCCGCAGCAACCCCATTAATTGGTATGTTCTGTTTGGGCAATTTAATGCGCGAATCGGGTGTGGTGGATCGTTTATCGAAAACGGCACAAAATGAATTAATCAACATAGTGACGATCTTTTTAGGTCTTGCTGTTGGGTCTAAGCTTTCAGCAGATCAATTTCTGCGTATCGAAACGCTAGGTATTTTAATTCTCGGCGCGGTTGCGTTTAGTATTGGTACCGCTTCAGGGGTACTGATGGCTAAATTAATGAGTAAGCTCTCTGGTGGAAAAATTAACCCGCTTATTGGCGCTGCAGGCGTATCTGCTGTACCAATGGCTGCACGAGTAGTCAATAAGGTTGGTTTAGAGGCTAACAACCAAAACTTCTTACTCATGCATGCCATGGGGCCTAACGTTGCAGGTGTGCTAGGCAGTGCGGTTGCTGCTGGTGTCTTGTTGGCAGTATTAGGCTAGGGTTTTATTGGATTACTTTAAAAGCCAATGCATCCGCATTGGCTTTTTTGTTTTTGCCGTTGACTCAAACCGTCTATGCAATTGAATCACTGGGCATAAGAATGATCATTTTTACTATTAAGTCAAAATAGAGATCACATTCTAATCGTTATGCTAAGTCTCGACTCTATGATTATGTGAACTCGATTATCTATTATAAATAACAAGTATCTAAAATGCAGGATAAGTCACAGCAACACATATATTATGCCGTTAAAGTTATTAACATCAGCTTGCTCGTCGCACTTTCCCGCTCACTGAGCATGTAGATAACTTAAATAATAATAGGATTTATGATGAATAAAAAACTGCTTGCGAGTCAAGTTGCAGATAAGTTTTGCCCAAATTTTGTATCGAGCAAAAAATGTGCATTATCAATATTAACCTGTTCGCTATTACTGGCTATGGGCAGTACCTATGCTGCAGACAGTCAAGTTAACTCAATTGCCGATGCCGTAACTCAAGGTTCAGCAAACGTAGATTTAAATTTACGTTATGAATCAGTCGATCAAGACAATGCACTAAAAGATGCTGATGCGCTAACATTGCGTACTCGTTTAACGTTTGCTACAGCAGAATATTATGGATTAACAGCATTGGTTGAGTTTGAAGACTCGCGCAATTTGGCTGGTGTAAATGATTATAACGACGCGATTGGTAATAATGGGGCGTACTCAGTTATTGCAGATCCTGAAACAACTGAATTAGACCAAGCTTTCCTACAATATAAGCGTGATGCTTTTACCGCTAAAGTTGGTCGTCAAGTGATCGCACTTGATAACATGCGTTTTTTAGGGCACGTAGGTTGGCGTCAAGATCGTCAAACATTCGATGCTGTCACTATGCAATATGCGATGAATGACTTTAGCGTTGATTATGGCTACATCTACAAGCGCAACCGTATTTTTGCTGAAGTAAAAGACATTGATTCAAAAGATCACATTATCAATGCGTCTTATAACTTAGGTTTTGGTAAGTTAAGTGCTTACGGCTATTTACTCGAAGAAGATACCAATCTTGATAACGGTATCGACACTTATGGCTTACGTTTTGCTGGCGCCAAAGATTTAGACAAAATCAAATTACTTTATACGTTAGAATACGCCACACAAGATGCAGATACTGCAACAACCTCTTATTCAGCTGACTACTTGTTAGGTGAAGTGGGTGTTGGGTTTAGCGGATTAACGTTCAAGCTAGGTTACGAGCAGCTGGGGTCTGACAATGGCGAATATGGTTTTGCTACACCGCTTGCCACGTTACACGCGTTCAATGGCTGGTCTGATCAATTCTTAGGAACACCTGCACAAGGTCTTGTTGATACTTATATTTCTGTAGGCGGCAGCGTTGTCGGCGGTAATTGGGCATTGGCTTATCATGATTTTGAAGCTGACGAATCAAGCGCAACTGTTAATGATTTAGGCGACGAAATTGACGCAGTATTCAGTTTGCCTATTAATAACAACTACACTGTAGGAGTTAAATATGCTGCTTACTCAGCGGGCGATGCGAGTGCTGGTAAAGTTGATACTGACAAAGTATGGCTTTGGGCAAACGCTAAATTTTAATGTTGCCTAATAAAAAAGCGAGTATCAAATGATACTCGCTTTTTTATTTCATTTTTGCACTTTATGGTTCAGTCATCGTTATGACACGACTTGCTCAACTGGTTTTTCATCAGAATAAAACTGCTCTACGTCCAATTGGCCTTCCGATTTACCAATCACAACCGCAGTCATCATATCGCCAGTCACGTTAGTTGCCGTGCGGATCATATCAATAATGCGGTCTATGGCAGCGATGAAGGCAATACCTTCTAGTGGTAAGCCTATCACGCCCAAAGTGACAGTTAACATCACCATCGCACTACCAGGAACTCCTGCTGTGCCGACAGACGCTACCGTTGCCGTTACCGCAATCAACATGTAGTCCGTCATATCAAGCGGAATACCGTAAATTTGCGCAATAAAAATGGCCGCAATAGCAGGATAAATACCGCCACAACCGTCCATGTTCATAGTTGCGCCGAGTGGCAGTACAAAAGCACTGTAACGTTTCGATACGCCCATTGCTTCAGTACTACGTGTGCTGGCAGGTAAAGTACCAAAGCTTGATGCGGTACTAAAGGCCACAATTTGAGCCGGCATGGCTTTACGGAAAAATTGCAGTGGACTTAAACCCGCAGCAAATTTAACTAAACCGCCATACACAAAGATAATATGAATGAACGCGGCAATATAAATCGCAATAATAAACTTACCCAATGGTAATAATGTACTTAAGCCATACTCGCCCACAACCCAAGCCATTAAACCAAATACACCAATAGGTGTCAGTTTTAATACCATACGCGTTAGTTGAAACATCACTTCAGCGCCAGCTTCAATCACGTTTTTAAGCGGTGCTGCTTTCTCGCCCACAGCATTAATGGCAATGCCAATTAACGCGGCAAAGACAATAATTTGAAGCACATTGCCGTCGGCTAATGAGGCAAACGGATTCACCGGGATCATATTGAGTAATACCTGAGCAAAGCCTGGAATATCACGTTCGCGAACTTCTGATGTGGCTAAGGCTAGGTTACCGCCCATGTCGATAAGACTGCCGACAGTTAAACCAATAAATGAAGCAATGGTGCCGGTAAACATAAACATGGCTAAGGTTTTAAAACTTAAGCGCTTTAAATTACCTTGTGAGCCCAGCGAGGTAATGCTCACCACAATGGCACAAAATACCAAAGGGGCAACCAGCATTTTAATGGCACTGATAAACAGATCGCCAAGAGGCTTTAACATCACGGCTGACTCGCCTAATCCGACGCCGGTGAGTGTTCCTAAAACAAAACCTGCAATGACTTTCTGCCAAAAAGGGATGCGTTTGAGCGTTTGCAATATCATGAAAGTTCCAAATTATGTCATTGTGACGTCGCTAAATCTGATTAGGCAACATCGTTGTACGTAACTCATTATGTTCATTAATGAGTGATTAATTACTTAAAAGCTAAACCCTACAATGGCGATGTGTTGCGGTATTTCGGTTTAGTTTCTTATGGCTATGCGTGGTATTTACGCTAAATAATGCCTTAATAAACCCGCTGAGGTTAATAAATATTAATCGCATTGTATGAAGTGAGCGAATGACAAACAACGTTATTTTATTATAACTTATATGAATAACTGAGTTTGTTATTATAACTTTAAGTTTTTTTACTATTTATTAACGAATTCGCGCTGTTGTTGCTCAATTTTTGTATATTGAGTTGGGGTAACCTTGCATATTTACGTAACAATGAACTGTATCGGGATTATGTCTAAGTTGCGATTGAGATAGTCGTGAGTGGTCTTTAGGGGTTACCGCGTTCAATATCTTCATATTGTGCTGTGCAGATATTCATTGTGAAGGTACGATAAAAATAAAATGAATAGTCATTGGAATGAATATGCTAGTGCACATTAAGATCTATCGATGACGAGTTTATGGCTAATGTTCAGCGGCGCCTTTTTGGCTGCAACACTGTTGCCTGGCGGCTCAGAAGTGTTACTGGTGGCATTACTTAATCAAACGCCATCTTTATGGTTCGAATTATTGATACTGGCCACTATTGGTAATACGCTTGGTGCGATAACCAGTTATGGTCTTGGTCGAGCAGGGCGGTTAGCCAAAAATCCACAAGATATTCAACGTCGACAATACCGCTATGCACTCGCATGGATAGAAAAATATGGTATGTGGGCCCTATTATTATCTTGGTTACCGATAATCGGTGATTTGCTATGTTTACTGGCTGGATGGTTAAAAATACCTATCTTACCAGCCTCATTATTTATGTTTATGGGTAAATTATTACGTTATAGCGTCATTGTATTGCTGATGACGTATACGTTTGAGTATTGATACCGCGTTGCTCTTGCAACGATGGTTATTTTTGTTTTAAGGAAGGAGTCGATTTTGAAACTAAATTTGAATAAATGGATGTTAGCAGCGGCCATCAGTGCTGTATTAAGTGGTTGCGCCTATGACGCGTATCAGTCGTCGAGTTTGCCCCAAGGTGTTACCTTAATTGAAACCGCGGCCCCGACAGAAAATCAAGTTAGCATTCCTTATAAAAAATATCAGTTAGCCAACGGCTTAACCGTGATTTTGCATCAAGATAAGTCAGATCCATTAGCTCATGTCGATGTGACCTATCATGTCGGTTCAGCCCGTGAATTAGCCGGTCGCAGTGGCTTTGCACATTTATTTGAACACATGATGTTCCAAGGCTCACAACACGTTGGTGATGAACAGCATTTTAAAGTGGTTACTGAAGCGGGCGGAACATTAAACGGCACCACCAATACCGACAGAACCAATTATTTTGAAACCGTGCCAAGTAATCAATTAGAGAAGATGCTCTGGTTAGAATCTGACCGCATGGGCTTTTTACTGCCCGCCCTCACGAGCGAAAAATTCGAAGTACAACGTGAAACCGTTAAAAATGAACGTGCACAACGGATTGATAACCGTCCTTATGGCCGTTTAAATGAACGTTTTAACCAAGCGTTTTATCCAGCGGGTCACCCGTATTCTTGGCCTGTTATTGGCTGGCCAGATGATTTAGATCGCGCCACAGTTGCTGATGTGAAACATTTTTTTCAACGTTGGTATGGGCCTAATAATGCGACCTTAACCATTGGTGGCGACTTTGATGAGATCCAAACGTTAGCATGGGTAAATAAATACTTTGGTGAAATTCCAGCAGGGCCTACGGTTAAGCCTGAAGCTAAAACCATGGTGACATTGGATAAAACCCGTTATATATCGATGGAAGACAAAGTACATTTGCCATTAATATACATGGGATTCCCCACTGTTTACGCGCAACACAAAGACGAAGCCGCACTCGATCTACTCGCTAATATTCTCGGTGGCGGTAAAACATCACTTATCTATAAAAATTTGGTCAAAGATGGTTATGCAGTCCAAGCTGCAGTCAGCCATCCATGCCAAGAGCTTACTTGTCAGTTATCACTTTACGCTGTCGCTAACCCGAGTAAAGGCGGCAGTCTTGCTGATCTTGAAAGCAAAATTAATGAAACTATCAGTGAGTTTGAACAACGTGGCGTAACCGACGATGACTTGCAAAAAGTCAAAGTGCAGTTCGAAGCCAGCACTATTTTTGGTATGCAAAGTGTCGCTGGAAAAGTCTCGACACTTGCCGCTAACCAAACCTTTTTTGGTAAACCTGACATGGTGGCTGCTGATTTAGCTCGTTATGCTAACGTCACCAAAGCCGATGTAATGCGGGTATTTAATACCTACATTAAAAATAAGCCAATGGTGGTAATGAGTATTGTGCCAGAAGGGCAAACACAATTAATCGCCCACGCGGATAATTTTGAACCGACTACTTTGCCTATTGCGCAAGAAGCGGTAACGGGATTAACCGATATCACTTTCGCCAAATCTTCATTTGATCGCAATAAAACCCCAGCATCAGCCGCGGCGCCGATACTAACAGTGCCGCAATTATGGGACAGTAAGCTGGCAAATGGCATTAAAGTGATGGGCACTGAAAGTGACGAAACGCCAACTGTCGAACTGCTTATTTATTTGGATGGCGGCCATCGTTTAACCCCAATTAACAAGGCGGGTCTTGCTGAGTTAACTGCATCAATGCTTAATGAGTCGAGCGAGCAACGCAGCAGTGAAGATTTGGCTGGGGCGCTTGATATGTTGGGTTCATCGATTAGTTTTGGCGCCAGCGATTCACAAAGTTACCTTAAAGTGTCGAGTTTAACGGCAAATTTAGATGCCACGCTTGCCATCGTTAAAGAGCGTTTGTTTAGTCCCGGTTTTGTTGCTGCAGATTTTGAACGAGTTAAACAACAGCAGTTGCAAGGTTTGCAACATCAAATGTCCGATGCTAACTATCTAGCACGTAGTGGTTTTTCTGCCTTGTTATATGGCAACAATAGCCCATTAGGGATCAGCAGTGATGGTACGATTAAATCAATATCAGCATTAACGCTAGATGACGTGAAGCAATTTTACCAACAGCAATACCGTGCAGGTAATGCTCAGATGGTCGTGGTGTCTGACTTAAATCAACAACAAATAATGCCTAAGTTGTCGATGTTTAGTGAATGGCAAGGTGAGGCGACTCAGGTTGCAGCGCTGCCTGCATTACCAACACACCTTAAAAACACCATTTATTTGATTGATAAACCCGGTGCAGCACAGTCGGTGATTAATATCGGCCAAGTGTCGTTACCCTATGATGCAACAGGTGATTATTTTAAAGCTTATCTGATGAACTACCCATTAGGGGATGCTTTTAATAGTCGTATTAATCTTAATCTACGTGAAGATAAAGGTTACACCTATGGTGCGCGCACTCAGTTTGGTGGCGCTGAAGATACCGGTCAGTTTATGGCGTATGCTAGCGTAAGAAGCGATGTAACAGGGTTAGCAGTAGCTGAGTTTGTTAACGAAATTAACGCTTACCAAGCATCTGGTATGACTGACGAAGAAAGTGCCTTTATGCGCAGTTCTATTGCGCAGAGCCAAGCATTAGAATACGAAACCCCGTATCAAAAAGCCGGTTTTTTAAGAATGATCCAACGTTATCAGCTCGATAAAAGTTTTACGGCTAAACAAGACAAAATTGTGAAAAATATTTCAACCGAAGAGTTAAACAAACTTGCCAGTAAATTATTAAATATCAATGATATGGTGATGCTGGTGGTGGGTGATAAAACCACAGTTGTACCGCAGTTAACAGCGCTGGGGTATCAGATTGAAATGATGACACTTGCCGACTAGTTGAACACTTGCTACTACTAGGGTTAACACTAGCCTTGAAATAAGCTAATGTTAGCCTCATATACATGAGATATGTCCTTAGCTCAATCTGTTGTAAATATAGATTGAGCTAAATTATGTGCTTTAATCGTAATATCATACGATGTCGGTTTTTTGGCAAATAAAAGATAATGTTTGATGCTCAATCAACGGTGACGACTTATGTTGCCGTTTTTAATTTAACACCCATAAACACGCTAATTATACTGAGTTACATTTTTTTTCGCGTTTTCAG
>TARA_R110000796_G_scaffold114745_10_pt1 | contig 11101 bp, 10 predicted proteins | sample TARA_R110000796 | Tara Oceans TARA_R110000796 (sample SAMEA4397815) | marine metagenome | biome: Polar Biome; feature: [SRF] surface water layer (ENVO:00010504); material: water (ENVO:00002006), including particulate matter (ENVO:01000060) such as... | depth 5 m | reverse complement strand
CGCGGACCTCGAAAAGGCTTGATCTTGAACAGAGTGTCTACAAGGAGGCCGTTGGCGGCGCAGAAGGCGCGGAGGTCGTCCAGGTATTGCTCCGGCGCGGTGACGCGGGCCGTCACCTGCTGGCTGTACTGGATCTCTTCCAGGCGGGCGCCGTGCTGGTCGCACCAGTGGCGCAGGGGCTGCTCGTCGGCGAAGCCGAGCTGCAGGGTGAGCGTCTGCTCGGGGATCTGTTCGGTGACCCGCATGGCGGAGAGCACCGCTTCGGCGGCGCCGGCGTAGGCGCGCACCAGGCCGCCGGCGCCCAGTTTGACGCCGCCGAAGTAGCGGCTGACCACCACCATGACGTCGCCCACCCCTTTGTGCTGAATCACGTTGAAGATCGGCTTGCCGGCGGTGCCGGAGGGTTCGCCGTCGTCGTTCATGGCGCCCTGGCCGGACTGGGGGTCGCCGATCAGCCAGGCGTGGCAGTGGTGGCTGGCGTCCGGGTAGCGGGCGCGGGCCTGCTCGAGCACGGCCTGGGCCTGGTCGCGGTCCTGGACCGGGCGCAGCCAGGCGATGAAGCGGCTTTTGTTGATGATCAGTTCGCGGTCGACGGGGCCGGCGGGGGTTGGGTAAGTCATTGAGAGAGGATAGCAGAGACCTTGCTGGAGAGGGCTCTGGGATCCTGCCGGCCGGCTTTGCCGCCCTTTCGCGGGCTGGGCCCGCTCCCACAAATCCCGCTCCCACAAGGCTCGAGCCCTACCTGATTAGGGGATGTGAACGGTTGTCGCCGGTCCGTAGTGTCTTCGGCACAACAAAAGCGGATAACTGGAAGCGACATGGAAACGACGATTTTTACGCGCCGGCGCGGCGGCACCGTGCTGATGGGGGCTCTGGTCCTGGCGATCACCGCCTGCGGTGGGGGTGGCGGCAGCAGTGGCGGCGGCGGTACCGGGGGCACGGGCGGCGGTGGCGGCGGGCCCGACGCCGGCGGCCTGGCGCTGGCGTCCAACAGCCCGGTTGACGGCGCCACGCAGAAGGCGGATTACCCGGTGGTGGCGGTGTTCTCGGCGCCGGTGGACCCGGCCAGCGTGGACCGGGATTCCTTCATGGTCACCGCCGGCGTCAATGAGGTGGACGGCACCTTCAGTTACAGCGACGACGGCTCGGTGGTGATCTTCAAACCTAATGCGGATCTGGTGGACGGCCAGGCGTACACGGTGACGTTGGACGGCATCACGGATCAGTCCGGCGACGCGCTGGACGCGGCGCAGAGCTGGGATTTCACCGCCAACGCGGTGGCCGACTACACCTGCGCGGTGGGCCCGGTGCCCGCGAGCCTCAACCTGAACGCGGAGCAGGACGCCTACTATTCTCAATACGCGGACGCCAACGGCCTGCCGGTGCTGGGCGGTAATCTGGTGTCGGCGGCGGCGCTGACCCACGCCTGCGAGACCATTCTGGGGATGATGAGCCTGCGCCAGGATCTGCTGGCGGAAATGATCGCCAACGGCACGATCGCGGCGGTGACCGGCGACGGCGAGGGGATCACGCAGATTCCCGCCTACTCGGACCTGGATACCGTCTTCCCGATCACCGGCGACACCTGGGACAACCGCGCCCGCGGCGGCCTGGGCGCCACCAAGGCGCGGCCGGTGAGCAGCGGCACCGAGGAGAACGTGCTGTGCTACGGCAACGACCCGTATCAGGACGGCGGCGTGCACGAGGACATCTTCCTGCACGAGTTCGCCCACTCGGTGGACCTGATGGCGCTGGAAGACCTGGACCCGGACTTCCTCGACGCGCTGCAGGCGGCTTACGACGATGCCGTCGCCAACAACCTGTTTGAGAACACCTACGCGGACGACAACGTGGAAGAGTACTGGGCGGAAGGGGTGCAGACCTGGTTCAACGCCAACCTGGAGTCCGATCCGCCCAACGGGCTGCACAACAGCGTCAATACCCGTGCGGAGCTGGAGAGCTACGATCCGGCGCTGCACGGTCTGATCTCACGGATTTTTCCCACCGACTACGACGGTGGCTGCCCTGCGGGCGCGCCCTGATCCCGACCTGCCGGTTACGCGCCTTGGGGGCGCACCACGGCCCGCTTCGGCGGGCCGTTTTTATTTGTGCGAGCGAAATTGTGGGAGCGGGCCTCGCCCGCGAAAGGGAGCGAAGCTCCCGGCGGGATACCAGAGGTCTCTGGGATCAGGGTTGGAGGGTTCAGGCCGAGAAGGCGCGGGCAAAGTCCCGGAAATCATCCAGATGTTCGTGGCAAAGCTGGAAGACGATGTTCCAGTTCACCGCTTCATAATTATGGACGACGATATTGCGAAAACCGACCGCGCCTCTAAGACGGTCAGCCAGCTCTTGGGGAATTTTGTCGCCCTGCGCCAACAGCGAGAAGGTCTCGCCCATGGTTTGCGGCGCACCCAGATCGTCTTGATCCGCGAGCCAATGGGCCGCTATATCAACGCAAAGCTGTATCGCCCGGGTAAGATTCAACGACACAATATCCTGAGCGTCCAGGTCCTCGGACAACAACTCAGGCGTATCCGGACAACGCTCATGGAGCCGGCGCACACAACGTCGCAGCGACTCAAGTTTTTGGTCGATTATGACTTGATCCATGCGCGCCGCCGTGTTTCCAGAATGTGTTTCTGCAGCGGGATAAAATCCTCGCCATTGGTTAGGTGGCGGCTTAGCAATATCGCCATATGGGTCGGCGCGCCCAGCAATCGCCGCCCTTCTTTCAAGATTTGTCCGAGCAGGGGTTCTCCGACACGGTTTAAATCCACCAAGTCCACAGAACGTCCCAAAGCACCGGCGAGCGCCTTGATCATGGCCTGCCGCTGCTCAACGGTTAGCGGACTTTCCAGCATCACACCGATATCCAAATCACTGGCGGCAGTCGCTTCACCACGAGCCATCGAACCAAACACCACTACCAGCCGGGGACTGAACGGCTGGAGTGCTGCTTTAATAAATTGGTCTGTGTCTGTCGGTATCATTGTCCGAGAATAGCATCTCTATGGCATCAGGACGACGGCGCCGTGGGTGCGGCGGGCTTCCATGTCGTCGTGGGCCTGGCCCACGTCCTGGAGGGCGTAGCGGACCGGGTCGTCGGGGGTGAGGATGCCGTCGCGCAGGGCCTGGAAGAAGGCGTCGGCGGCGGCGTCGCGGTCGGCCGGGTCGGCGGTGTAGTGGCCGAGCATGGGCCGCACCACGGTGAAGGAGCCGGCGGCCAGGCGCGGCATGGCGAGCGGCTCCACCGGGCCGGAGGACTGGCCGAAGTTGACCAGGTGGCCGCGCGGGGCCAGGCAGGCCAGGGAATCGTAGAAGGTGTCCTTGCCGACGGAGTCGTAGGCGACGTCCACGCCGCGGCCGTCGGTGAGCTGCTTGACGGTGTCCACCACGTTCTGTTCCCGGTCGAGAATCACATGGTGGCAGCCGTGCCGGCGGGCGCGCTCGGCTTTGTCCTGGCTGCCGACGGTGCCGATCACGGTGGCGCCCAGGTGGCGCGCCCACTGGCACAGCAACTGCCCGACCCCGCCGGCGGCGGCCTGGACCAGGATGATGCTGCCCTCGCGGACCGGGAAGACGTCGGTGAGCAGGATGCGGGCGGTGAGGCCGCGCACCATCATGCCGGCCACCAGCACGTCGTCGATGTCGTCCGGCAGGCGCACCAGCCGGCCGGCGTCGATCAGACGCTGGTCGGCGTAGGCGCCGTAGTTGCCGGAGGTATAGGCGACCCGGTCGCCGGCGGCGAACGCGGTGACGCCCTCGCCCACCGCTTCCACCACGCCGGCGGCTTCCAGCCCGGGAATGCCCGGCAGCGTCAGGGTCTGGTAGAGCCCGGAGCGCACGTAGATGTCGTGGAAGTTGACGCCGATGGCGGTCTGCTTGAGACGCACCTGGCCGGGGCCGGGCTCACCCACCGTGACCGTTTCCGGTCGCAGCACCTGCGGCCCGCCCGCTTCGTGCATGATCATCGCTGTCGCCATGGTGCCTCCTGCTTACTAAACGTGTACTTCCAGGTCCACCGGGATGTTGCCGCGGGTGGCGTTGGAGTAGGGGCACACCTGGTGGGCGGTGTTGACCAGCTCTTCGGCCTGCGCCTGCTCCAGGCCGGGCAGCGTGACGCTGAGGGTGACGGCGAGACCGAAGCCCTGGCCGTCGGGGCCGATGCCCACTTTGCCGTCGATGTGGGTGTCTTCGGGCAGCTTCACCTTGGCTTTGCCGGCGACCAGCTTGAGGGCGCCGAGGAAGCAGGCGGCGTAGCCGGCGGCGAACAGTTGCTCCGGGTTGGTGCCTTCACCGCCGGCGCCGCCGAGGGCCTTGGGGGTGGTGAGTTTGACGTTGAGCTGGTCGTCGCTGGACACGGCGCGGCCGTCACGGCCGCCGGTGGCGCGGGCTTCGGCCTGGTAGAGGATTTTTTCTACGGACATGGTGGTTCTCCTTTGGGTTTGAGAGATGGCTCTGGAATCCTGCCGGGTGGCTATAAGCCACCCTTTCGCGGGCGGGGCCCGCTCCCACAGGGCCCGCTCCTACGATAATTTCTGGCGGAGGTCGTCGAGCTGGGCTTTCAGGGCCGCCAGTTCTTCTGGCTCGCACTGGCTGGCGCAGGCCGCCGCTTCGGGGATCGCTTCGGCGCGCTCACGCAGGGCGCGGCCCTGGTCGGTGAGGCGCACTTCCACGCGGCGCTCGTCGTCGGCGGCGCGGCGGCGGGCGATCAGCCCGGCGCTTTCCAGGCGCTTGAGCAGCGGCGTCAGGGTGGCGGAATCCAGGAACAGGCGCTCGCCGATGCGCGACACGCTGAGCGGGTCGTCGCTGTCGGCGCCCTCCTCCCACAGCACCATCATCACCAGGTATTGGGGATAGGTGAGGTCCAGCTCGCGCAGCAGTTTCCGGTAGACCTTGGCCATGGCCAGGTTGGTGGAATAGAGGGCGAAGCAGACCTGCAGGTCGAGCTTGAGCAGGGTGTCGGTGCGATTAGTCATAGCGCGATATTAAATAGCGCGCTATCTAATGGCAAGGAATAGGTTCGTGGGGGCTTTGTGCGAGCGGGCCTTGCCCGCGAAAGGGAGCACAGCTCCCGGCAAAGGTTGCCCCGCAGGACAGCCTCTCTGGGATCCTGCGGGGCAACCTTTGCCGGGTGGCTATAAGCCACCCTTTCGCGGGCGGGGCCCGCTCGCACAGGGCCCCGGCAAGCGATTCAGGCCTGGCGTTCGATCAGCATGGCGACGCCCTGGCCGACGCCGATACAGAGGCTGACCAGGGCGTAGCGGCCGCCGGTGCGCTCAAGCTGGCGCAGGGCGGTGAGCGCCACGCGCACGCCGGAAGCGCCCAGCGGGTGGCCGACGGCGATGGCGCCGCCGTTGGGGTTGAGGCGCTCGTCGTCGCCTTGCAGGCCGAGCTGCTTGCAGCAGCCGAGCACCTGGGCGGCGAAGGCTTCGTTGATTTCGATCACGTCCATGTCGGCGAGGGTGAGGCCGGCGCGCTCCAGGACTTTGTTGCAGGCGTGCACCGGGCCCAGGCCCATGACGCGGGGCGGCACGCCGGCGACGCCGCCGGCGATAATGCGCGCGCGGGGGGCGATGCCGGCTTTTTCGCCGGCGGCGCGGGAGCCGATGATCAGGGCGCCGGCGCCGTCGTTAACGCCGGAGGCGTTGCCGGCGGTGACCACGCCGCCATCGACGATGGCGGGCAGCTTGGCGAGCTTATCGACGCCGGTGCCGGGGCGCGGGTGCTCGTCTTCGCTGACCGACAGCGGCGGCTTCTTGCGGCCCTGGGGCACTTCCACCGGCAGGATTTCCTCTTTGAAGAAGCCGTCGACGCGGGCCTCTTCGTAGCGGCGCTGGGACTGAGCCGCGTAGGCGTCCGCCTGCTCGCGGCTGATGCCCAGATCGGACGCCACGTTCTGGGCGGTTTCCGGCATGGTATCGCCACCGAACTGCTTGAGGATCTTGGGGTTGGGGAAGCGCGCGCCGATGGTGGAATCGAACATCGGCATGCTGCGGCTGTAGGGGCTTTCCGCCTTGGCCATCACGAACGGGGCGCGGCTCATGGATTCGACGCCGCCGGCGATCACCAGCTGGCCTTCATCGACGGTGACCATGCGCGCCGCGTCCAGGGTGGCGGCCAGGCCGGAACCGCACAGGCGGTTGACGGTGAGGCCGGCCACGGATTCCGGCAGCCCGGCCAGCAGCGCCGCGTGGCGGGCCACGTTACGGGCGTCTTCGCCGGCCTGGTTGGTGTTGCCGGCGACCACGTCCTCGATCAGGGCGGGGTCGAAGGGGTTACGGGCGATCAGGGCGCGGATGACGTCGGCGAGCAGGTCGTCCGGACGGACCGGCGCAAGGGCGCCGGCGTGGCGACCGAAGGGGGTGCGCAGGCCGTCGTAGATGTAGGCGTCGAGCATGAATAAGGTCCTCGTCCGCTAAGCGGAACACAATTCCGAAACTTGACGAAAAGCATAGGTCGTGACAGAGTTTGATGCAATACGCTGACTAAAACCAACGACAGAACAACGCCCATGATTCGCGACCAGGAAGTACTCAACCAGCTCGTCGATACCATCCACCGTTTCGTCCGCGACCGCCTGATTCCGGCGGAGCAATCCGTGGCCGAGAATGACGCCATTCCCGAGGACATTGCCCGGGAAATGAAAGAGATGGGTTTGTTCGGTTTGTCGATTCCCGAGGAGTACGGCGGCCTGGGCCTGACCATGGAAGAGGAAGCCCTGGTGGCGTTCGAGATCGGCCACACCTCGCCGGCGTTCCGCTCTTTCTTCGGCACCAATAACGGCATCGGTGCCCAGGGCATTCTGATCGACGGCACCGAAGAGCAGAAGCAGAAGTACGTGCCGCGCCTGGCCACCGGCGAAGTGATCAGCTCGTTCTGTCTGACTGAGCCGGACGTGGGCTCCGACGCGGCGAGCCTGAAGACCCGCGCGGACAAGGACGGCGACCACTACATTCTCAACGGCACCAAGCGTTACATCACCAACGGCCCGGAAGCCGGCCTGTACACGGTGATGGCGCGCACCGACCAGAACAACAAGGGCGCCGGCGGCATCACCGCCTTTATCGTGGAAGGCGACACGCCGGGGCTGATCCGCGGCAAGCCGGACGTGAAGATGGGCCAGAAAGGCGCCCACGTTTGCGACATCACCTTCGAGGACTGCCGGGTGCCCGCCGAGAACATTATCGGCGGCAAGGAAGGCCAGGGCTTCAAGACCGCCATGAAGGTGCTGGACCGGGGCCGTCTGCATATCTCCGCGGTGTGCGTGGGCGTGGCCGAGCGTCTGATTGAGGACGCGCTGCGCTTCGCCATGGAGCGCAAGCAGTTCGGCGCGCCGCTGGCGGACCATCAATTGATTCAGGCGATGCTGGCCGATTCCCGCGCGGAAGCGTTCGCCGGCCGTTCCATGGTGCTGGAAGCGGCGCGCAGCAAGGACGCCGGCAAGAACGTCAGCCTCGATGCCTCCTGCTGCAAGCTGTTCTGCGCCGAGATGGTGGGCCGGGTGGCGGACCGCGCCGTGCAGATTCACGGCGGCGCCGGCTACATGGCCGAGTACGCGGTGGAGCGCTTCTACCGCGACGTGCGGCTGTTCCGGATCTACGAAGGCACCACCCAGATCCAGCAGATCGTCATCGCCCGGGGCATGGTTCGCGACGCGTCTTAGCGGCAAGCTGGCTTTGCTTGTGCGAGCGGGCCTCGCCCGCGAAAGGCAAGCTCTGCTTGCCGGCAGGATTCCAGAGGCCTTTCTAATGGCGATATAAACAACCTCTCTGGGATCCTGCCGGGAGCTGCGCTCCCTTTCGCGGGCTGGGCCCGCTCCCACAAGATCCGTGAAATAACAATGCTGAGATTTTCCTTGCCGATCTGCATGATCGGCACCTTGATGGCGCTCACCGCCGACAGCGAGTTCGGGCTATGGATAGCCCGGCCCGCACTCTTGGTTTATCTGATTACCCAGTGGCCCCGCCAGGGTCTGCTCGCCAAGGGCCTGCAGACGGTGGCGGTGTTGTTGTCGCTGCTGGTGGCCGTATTCCACTCCGACCCCCTGCCGATTCTCGTCGACGCCTGGGATCGCTTCTGTTTCTTCGCCACCTTCGTGTCCGCCCTGGGGCTGCTGCGGGTGTCGGCGATGCGTTCCCGGTTGATCCGCGACGCCGGCCAGGTGCTGATCCGCCAGCGCCCGACCTGGCGCTACCCTACCCTGTCCCTGGGCAGCGCCCTGTTCGGGATGATCGTCAATATCGGCGTGCTCAATCTGTTCGGCGCCATGATCCAGCGCAGCAACAGCCTCAAGGCGGCGGGCGGCGACCGGGCGATCCAGGCGGTGCGCGAGCGGCGCATGATCATGGCGATGCTGCGCGGCTTTTCGCTGGCGCCCCTGGTGTCGCCGCTGGGCGTGACCCTGGCGGTGATCCTTTCCAGCATGCCGCAGCTGAGCTGGTCGAAGCTGGCGCCGGTGGCCTTTCCCACCGCGGCGATCGTGTTCGTTCTGGGCTGGGCGCTGGACTGGTGGCTGCGGCCGCGCCATCTGACCGCGCCGGTGGTGACGCGCCCCTCGCCGGAACCCTTGTTTCGCTTTATCGCGCTGGCGCTGGGCATCACCGTGCTGGTGTTCGCGGTGAGCCTGGGCCTGGATGTGCGGCTGCCGGTGGCGGTGCTGATCGCCTGCCCGCTGAGCGCGGTGGCGTGGATGGCGGTGCAGCGGCGGCGGCTGGGGGGCGGCACCGGGGTGGTGCGCGCGGTGACCCTGCTGGGCCGGCATTCGCGGCTGATCTTCGGCGCCAGCCGCAATGAGATCGCGGTGCTGGGCGGCTCGGCGTTCCTGGGCGGCTTGTTGATTCCACTGGTGGACCAGGCGTGGCTCGGCGACCTGCTGATCGCCACCGGCCTGCACGGCGCGCCGGCGGCGGTGGCGGCGATGCTGATCGTGTTGCTGCTGGCGCAGGTGGGGCTCAACCCGATTGTGTCGGTGACGCTGATCGCCGGGCTGTTCGCCGACACCCATGTGATCGGCCTGGAGCCGCAGGTGCTGGCGGTGGCGCTGATGAGCGCCTGGAGCCTGGCGATGATCTCGTCGCCGTTCACCGCCGCCATGATGGTGCTGGCGCAGCTCACCGGCCGCTCGCCCTATACCCTGGCCTGGCGCTGGGACGGGCTGTTTTTCCTGTTACTGCTGCCGCTGATCAGCGCCTGGCTGTTCTTGGTGGATTGGTTGTATTGAGCGGTGATCAGGGGATTCAGGATGCAGGATACAGCGCGGGGAAAGCGGTTCCCGTTAACCCGCAGGGCTTCATCCGCGCTGTATCCTGAATCCTGCATCCTGCATCGGGCGGCGCAAGCCGCCCAGCGGAGTGCCGCCCAGCGGAATGCCGCCCAGCCATTTTATACAATGCACAAAACATTCTTGCGGGTATGTTCTTTGTAGGAGCGGGCCTTTGTGGGAGCTTGCCCTGCAAGCGAAAGGCAAGCTTTGCTTGCCGGCAGGATTCCAGAGGCCTTTTTAACGGGTGGCACACACCGATCTCTCTGGAATCCTGCCGGCCGGCTTTGCCGGCCTTTCGCGGGCAGGGCCCGCTCCTACAATCAGGCGCTGAAGTAGAGGCGGCCATCGCGCTCCTGGCGGCTGACGCGGCCGGTGGCGAGCAGGCAGTTGAGGTGGGCGATGCTCTCGCCCATGGCGAACATGAGCTGGTGGCTGTCGAGCTTGCGCTTGAACAGCACCGGCAGCAGATCGTGGGCGGTGATCGGCTGTTGCCGGCAGGCGTCCTCGGCGGCGTCGAGCTGCTCGCGGTGGTGGTCGCAGAGGTCGTCGACCCGGGCGTGCAGGCCGTGGAACGGCAGACCGTGGGCGGGCAGCACCAGGGTGTCCTCGTCCATGGCGTCGCGCAGGGCGCGCAGGGAGTCGGTGAAGGCGGTGACCGGGTCGTCCTCCGGGTCGAGCGCGCGCACCGTCAGGTTGCTGGAGATTTTCGGCAGCACCTGGTCGCCGCTGATCAGCACCTGGTCGCGCTCGCGGTAAAGGCAGATGTGCTCCGGGGCATGGCCGCGGCCGATGTGCACCCGCCAGGTGTCGCCGTTGACGGTGACGGCGTCGCCGGCGGCCAGGGTTTCCGGTTGCGGCGGCAGTTCCGGCAGAATCTTGCGGAAGGTGTTGCCGCGCCCGGCCAGGGCGTCCAGGTCGTCACCGGGCACGCCGTGGCGGCCGAAGAAGGCGCGGAAGTTGTCGCCGATCTCCTGGTCGCTGGCCGCGTGCAGCTGGGTGGTGAGCGCCCACTCGCCCCGGGTCATCCACACCGGGGCCTGGAACTGCCGCGCCAGCCAGCCGGCCTGGCCGATGTGGTCCGGGTGGTAGTGGGTGACGATGATACGGTGGATGGGCCGCCCGCCCAGGGCATCCTGGAAGGCGGTGCGCCAGATTTCCTGGGTGTGACGGGATGAGAAACCCGTGTCCACCAGGGTCCAGCCGTCGCCGTCCTCGAGCAGCCACAAATTGATGTGGTCGAGGGCGAACGGCAGAGGAAAGTTCAACCAGTGCACGCCGGGGGCCACTTCCCGGCGCTGACCGGGTTCCGGGGCCTGATCGAACGGGTACCGAAGCGGGTCGGTCATAACAAAACATCCGTAGCAGGGAGACGAGAATGCAAGCGTGGCAAATCCAAGACGACCACACGATTAAGCTGGCGTCCATGACCACACCGGAGCCGGGACCGGACCAGGTGCGCGTGAAAGTGCGCGCCATGGGCGTGAACCGGGCGGATATCTTGCAAGTGAAGGGGCTCTATCCGGCGCCGCCGGGCTTCGACAGCAGCGTGCCGGGCCTGGAATACGCCGGTGAAATCGAGGCGGTGGGCAGCCAGGTGATGGGCCGCAAGGTCGGCGACCGGGTGATGGGCCTGATTCCGGGCTGCGCCTATTCCGAATACCTGGTGACCCACGAGCGCGAAACGCTGACGCTGCCGGACGAGATCGACTTCGCCACCGGCGCCACCATTCCGGAAGCGTTTCTGACCGCCTACCGGGCGATGTTCCTGGAAGGCGGTCTGCAGCCGGGGCAATGGGTGCTGGTGCGCCCGGCCACCGCCGGCGTCGGCCTGGCGGG
>TARA_R110000796_G_scaffold13560_5_pt1 | contig 11106 bp, 19 predicted proteins | sample TARA_R110000796 | Tara Oceans TARA_R110000796 (sample SAMEA4397815) | marine metagenome | biome: Polar Biome; feature: [SRF] surface water layer (ENVO:00010504); material: water (ENVO:00002006), including particulate matter (ENVO:01000060) such as... | depth 5 m | reverse complement strand
AATTATTATGAGCTTATTAAATAGATTTTCAGTTGTTAAGTACAAGGCAGAGTATTACTTTGTTTACGGTAGAACTAAAAACAACCGAATTAAAATGTTGAACATGAGTGGCAAAAGATATTCAGGAACGCCGTCTGAAAATAAAGTGAGTAGCAGACCAAAGGAATTCTTCGAGTTCCCTTACAATGATGTAATCTACACGAAAACTTTGATAGGATACATATCTGAAAACGGTAAGCTAATTACCAGTAATGAATACGCTGCTAAACTCGAACAAATAGAAGGTTTACACCATAAATTGCAGAATAGATTGTAAAATTGTTAATAACTCTTTGAGGATGCTGTAATAGCCACCACCAAAGGGTTTAAAGACATAAGGAACGGTGAAAGTAAATTCTAGGACTTGACTATTAAAAAAAATTCCTGTAAATTTACACCGTTCCTACTCTATAAGGATACTATAAGAAGTCACTCTTAGCAAATACTTCTTAGCTTAATCTTAATAAGCATCCTTAAAACTTAAAATACTCTTAAATAAAAAACATTAGCGCGCTAGCGCGTAACTACTTACACGTTTTGGGTTAACTTATTAAGTATACTATAATAATATACTATAAACATATACTCTTAAAGGTTAAGTATGTAACTGCCCTTTTGGCGTTAAATCTCGGAATATTTGTGGATATTTCTTGTTATTGTTGATTTATTGGGTATAATTGGGTGCTTGGTTGTTGGTTCTTAGATAGTTACGTTTATAGTATGTTATTTAGAATATACTATAAGCTTACGACTGTTATGAAATACAGTTACAAGAACCTCTTAGAGTGCGTCTCTTCAATTTTGATTTATTACATGGTAGTTGATGTTATAATATATACTTAACCTCTTCTACCTACTTTATTTAAACTCTGAGGGTAATACTTTGTATTATCTTTAGATTAATATTCATAATAGCATTAAAACATTAAAATAGTATGAAAGGATTAAAACCGTTGTTGGTATTGTTGGGTAGTGGATTGGAATGTAAGCATGATGGTCGTCGTGTTGTGGTTAAGTTTAGCAAGTTGGTAAAGAATGGAGGTTCGGCTTGTTATTTAAAGAAGAACAGTAAATATTGTTACAATAATAAAATAATAGAAAGATAGATTATGGAAGATTACAAATTGAGAAAATTAAATGTTTTAATTAAAATGACTAGTGATACTGGTAAAGTTGTTGAGAACACCTTTATAAATAGAATGTTAATTGAAGTACAAAATCATATTAAAGAAGAGTATGAATTTAACAGAATTCAGATAGAGACTCCAACTAGTGAAGTTGACAAGGATTTTATAAGAATGAAGTTAGGTAATCAGCTTCATAAAATTAAAGAAATCATTACTGATGTAGCTAGGAGTGAGCATGAACTAGCAAAAACTTTTGCTTTAAATCATGTAAGACATGATCATGACGATGATTATAATTTACATATTTCAAGAATGCATTCGCATGCTGAATTAATATTAACAGAACAAGCGGTTAAAATAGAAGATAAATTTAACCAAGATATTAAACCTTTAAACGATAAAATATGAAAACAGATCAAGTTAAATTAATAGTAAACACTATTAGAAAGTTAAGTGAAGTGATCAACAAGAGTAATGCTGATGTCAGTCAAGATATCATTATCAATATTGATAAATCACTATTTGCTTTAACTGAACAGGTTAGATTAAATAACTTAAATGGTGAGTTAACCATTAAAGAAGCTGTTGAAAATGAACTGGATACTGTTCATGAAATAGTTAATGCTGCAGCTAAGAGTGAAAAGAATTTTGCGGCTGAGGACTCACTTCTTTATTATAGATTTAAACACGATAAACACAAACACGATTGTGATAAGCATATATACGCTCAGAATTTACTGTTAAATATGGGTGTTAGAATCGAGACGAATACTAATGTTAAAAATGGATAGACTTCTAAGAATGGCGAAAGCTGTAATGCTTTTAGTAGCGGTATTAACTCTAATTTTATTAGGGATAATAATGTTATCTTATAAATTAAATCAAATTATAACTCAATTATAAAACGAGATAAAGAAATGGAATTACTTAAAATGAATCAAAACAAATGGGATTGGAATATATTCCTAGAGTATGCAGTAGCAGGTCATGAATTAACGCATCAAATAATGAGCGATGCTAGTGCTGAATCAGCGTCATGGAAGACTTGTGCTGTTGGTAAATTATGTGATGTATTGCCAACTCGTTCGGGATCAGAACAACCATTGGATGAAATTGCATCAACACTTGGATTTAGGTTTCATGGTCAAATACAGATGGGTTATTATGACCAAGCTCAAAAGACCATGGAACAAATTGAAGCAAGAACAATTTATTTATTAACTCAACCTAATTATATCGATAGCAATGAAGACTAAAACTGAACAACTCCAAGAAGAAGTAAAAACAATGCATTCAAGTAATTGGAAATGGTATCCGTATATAAATTTAGGTATTATAAATCCTTTTTTCATTACAGATGAAAAAAGGATTATAGCAAAAAGATTATCTAATAACTGGGTAACTTGTGCTTGTGGTGAACTATGTGAGGTTTTGCCTAAAATATCACATAGTAATGATAGGCCTTTAGATAAACTACTAGCTAATTTAGGAATTAAGTTTCATGTTTCAATAAAATTTAATGACTATGAAGAAGCTAAAGAAATCATGGATAAGATAGAGTTAAGAACTTCATTCTTGTTAAAACAAGATGGTTTTAGAGTATAAAAACTTACTCGTTCCCAGTACATCAACCTATTGTGGGGATATGGATTTAATCTGTATCCCTTTTTAATTTTAATAAAATAAACTGCTGACGAGCATTGTACGTGAAATATTATGAACATAAATAACACAGTAACATTAATCGGAAATGTAGGAGCAACACCAGAACTTAAAAAATCTAATGATGGTAAGTCATGGTGCTCATTTGACTTAGCTATTAATTCTAGTTACGTTAATGAAAAAGGAGATATAATCAGCAATCCAACTGATTGGTTTAGGTTATCAGCTTTTGATAAGACAGCACACAACATTTGCAAATATGTAAAAGTTGGAGATAAAATTATAGTTAGTGGTAAACTCACTACTTATTTAAAAGAAATAAATGGTGCTCATTATAATCTGTGCTCTGTTTTAATTAAAGAGTTCCAATTGGTTTCAACCTCAACTGTTAACCATAAAAAAAAATAATAATATGTTAGATAAAATATTAGCATTAGTTCCAGAAGAAACAACTTTAATGTATGTTGATCAAGGAAGTTCCTTTGACGGTTACGAAAAGTTATTACAGGAAGCTATTAGTAAAAGAGATATGGAATGCATCTATAATAAAATAGATGAATGGTTCTTTGAACAAGGTGTAGATAATATGTATTCTTATATTGACAAAATCAAAGCTGATCTTTATTCAAATTATAATTTAGAATCAGATGAAGTTAATGAACTCATGGATTTACATGAAGATTCTGTAATAGACAAGATATTTTCAAATTGCACTGATACTACATTGGAGGATTTAATTAGGAATACTTCTAAAATAGTTGCTAGTTATGACACTGGTCATAGAGTTCCAACAAGTAGCATGTATTGGAACAACTACGAAATGCAAAAACAAAAGAACTCTATTAAAGAATTCTTAGAGGTTGGTAAATCTCAGTATAAATACAATAAGGATATTATTGAGTTAATGAGAGAAGCTACTTACGGTGGTAACTTAGTTATTTACTTTAATCTTGATTTATCAATATTCCTTAACAATTCAATTAAGGATATTAATTCAATTGAGTTTACTTCTCCTAATTGTGGAATAGTAAATCATTATAACGGTTCCGGTTCTGATTTATTTTTACAAGACCACGTTTTTAAGTTGCCTTTTAATATTTCTAACATATTTTTAGAAAAGGCTGTTAAATATAATTGGACTTATGATATAGCCGGGCTTTCTGAGAATTGGGCAGAAGACACAAAATATACTTTACTAAAAGAAAAACATGGTGAAGTAATTATAAGTGATACTAATGATTTAGTTCTCCAGGAGGAAAAGTATAATAATACTTTTAAAAAAGGGTTATGCACTTTTAATGATATAGATATGAATAGACATAGAGAAACAAAATATTCAAACAATTATCCTTGCGGTCACACTTGCACTAAATGCGGTACTTTTTGGATTGATTAATTAATAATAAAATAAAAACAGATTATAATGGCAGACAAGAAAAGAATACTTCAATACATTGAAATGATGAATGATGATCAACTCAATGCAATTGAAGAGGTTGTTAACATCATGAACAAAGGTGGGTTTACTAATAGAAGAGACATGGTTAAATTTATCAATTCTAATGATAAAGAAAACTTAATAAACAGTTATGATACTGAATATGATATACGATCTATCAGAGTAATTGAAGAATCTTACCCAAATATTAATTCAGCTCGTTTAATTACCGATTACACTAAAAATGGTTTTGGTGAATTAGTAAATTTAAACGATAGATTTCTATCAACATTATTTAAACTTTTAAAACATTAAAACTATGGCAGTACCTAAAATAGTATTTAAACAATGGACTTGTGATTTACATGTTAACAAGGACAAGAACGGACGTTTAGGCGTTTGGTTAACTGATTCAGTTAACGGAGACAACATTGCTACATGTAGTGTTGATTTAACTAGAGTGCCACCTAAAGAGGGCACTTTTTACGTTAAAGATTACAGTGAAAATGAAGGAATGACAAAAGCCTTACTTAAATCAAAAGTTGTCGAGGTTATTCAGGAGCTTACGATTAATGAGTATGGTTCAAAAGTTACATTAGTTAAATTATTAGTTGAATTATGAAAGAATTAATAAAAGTAAGGAAGGAATTCCAAGACAAAAGAGGTGAAATTTACAAGAAACATGGCTTGTTTTTCGCAATCACAGATGAAGATTTTAATAAAGAAGCAGCTAAAGCTTCTTTAAAAAGAACTGACTATTACGCATTGTTTGGTAGTGGATTTATTCCTAAGAAAAATGTTGTTGAATTTAATAAAGAACTTAATAAAAGTTTTAGAGATGAAGATGAGATTGTAACTTCACCAAAATTCAGGGATAAACTTATAGCTTACGAACTTTCAAATTACGAGTGTTACTGTTGTGGTGACATTAGTGATGCACTTGCAGTTCTAGAGCCAAAGGGAATAACTTTTGAAGAGGTTTCAAAAGTTTATAAACAAGAATATCCTAAACAAGATTTATAATGATATCTATAAATCATGAAGTTGTTAGGATGAAAAGATTAGGGATAACCAGACTTAATTGCTTAATAGCAATTAGGTCATGGTATTTTGTTAGAATCGGTTTTAAATCAGGTTATGACAATTATAAAATTAGAGTAAATAAATTAATATATAAATCTTTAAATAAAATTTATGAATAAATCAGATTTATTAATAATCGTATTGTGTGTAATTTCCAATTTAATAGGAATTTTAATAGGGTCAAATATGGCTTATAGATCTATTAATAAACAATTAAAGTCACATTTTGAGAAGAATGATTTACGTCGTCAAAAACGGGAATCCTTGCAACCATAAATAAAGGGATAAATAAAACAATTTAAAATTTTAGAATAATATGTTAAAATCGAAAAAAGAACAGTTAGTATTAACTTTTGAGGAAGTTAATCAAGTTATGGAAATGGATTCAGTTGAAATTCCTGACTTAGAATTTGTAAACGCTAATTTAGAGAACATCTCTTGGATGCTGCCAACTTTATTTAAACATCAACAAGAAGATGTTTACAGAATCGAAAAAAGATTTGAAATTGGTAAAGGTTATTTAATTACTAACGGTACCGGTGTTGGTAAAACTTATGTAGGCTTAGGCTTAATTAAAAGGTTTTGGACTAACGGTAAGAAAAACATTATAGTTGTTGTTCCAACCGATAAAAAAGCACATGATTGGATTGAAGACGGCCTTAATTTAGGTTTGTCTATTTACAAGTTAGTAGGAATAAAAGATTCAGGTTTTGATATTAGAGTAACTACTTACGCTAATTTTTATCAAAATGAAGAGGTAGCTAAAATTGATTTCGATTTAGTTATTTATGATGAATCACATTATTTAAATCAGAACGCTGCTGGCGCTGGTACATCTGCATTGTCTATGCATAGAGTTGTATCTAATTTGCCAAGTGAAGCTAAGATAAAAGCTTTAAAATATTTATCTAAAAGACCTGTTTACGATGATAATACAATTCATGATTTAAAAGAACATCAAAGATTATTATCTTGTTGGAAAGCTGATAGGCTTAAAAAGACTATTGAATTAAATGATATGACTAAGGTTTTGTTTTTATCAGCAACACCTTTTGCTTATCATAAATCAATTACTTATGCTGATGGTTCTTTATTTGATATTGAAGAATCTATTGAAGAAGATGAAAACATATCTTATGGATATAACGAAGCTACGGGTTTTGGTAAGTTTTTATGTGAAAATTTTGGTTATACTATGACTTATAATAGAGTAACAAGACCTGGTCCAGAAGTTAACACTGATTTATTAGAAAGAAATTTCTTTGAAGATCAGTGCGAAAAAGGTGTTATGTCAACAAGAGTTTTAGAACTTGACTACGATTATTCTAGACAATTTATAACTTTAGAAAGTAAAATTGGAGAAATCTTAGACGAAGGAATGAAAATATTTCATGATAAAAATACTATAAAAAAGTATCCTAATTTAGCTGAAATGTCTAAAAGAAAATGGAATTATAATAACTTAAATCAGTTAATTGAGTGCATAAAAGCGCGCGAATCTGTTTCAAGAATACGTGAACATTTATCTTATCATAGAAAAGTTGTTGTTTTTCACACTTATAACCATTCAAGAATACCTCATCCTTTTAGATTTGAATCTGATGATTTATTAAAAACAGGTGAAAGGTATCTTATGTCTACTCTTGATAGAGAGATAGAACAATTTGAAGAAGAATTTAGTTATTATGTTAATTTAGATTTATCAGATTTGATGAACCCTAGAGAAGCAATTACTTCTGTTTTTCCTCATGCAAAAGAATTTAATGGTACAATTAGCAAGAAAAAACGTTCGGGTTTTCTTGATGATTTTAATAAAGATTTTTCGCGTACTGAAATAATAATAGTACAAACTAAAGCGGGTAGAGAAGGTATTTCTCTTCACGATATTGTTGGTAATAGACCTAGAGTAATATTAAATCTAGGACTACCAACAGCGCCTACACAAGCAATACAAGAAGAAGGCCGTATTTATAGAAGTGGTTTAAATAGCAATGCTATTTACGAATACATGACTCTTCAAACTGATTTTGAAAGACGTGCATTTGCTGATAAAATTGCAGAACGTTCTAAAACTGCTGAGAATTTAGCAATGGGTAATTTAGCTAGAGACTTAGAGAGAGCTTTTAAGGACGGTTATATAAATTCAACGATAGAAAGACCTAATATGTTTCAAGGTACAGGAGGTAAAGATTCTGATAGAGCAACCCTTACAATTTCACCTTTTGATAAGTCTATTACTTATTATTATATGAGAAAGAAAAGAAGTTCTCATAATAAATCTAAAGAGGGAATTGATTATTTTGCTACACCAGAACCGTTAGGTTTTAAAATGGCTCAATGGGTTCAGAATGATGGAGAAAAAACTTTTGTAAATCAAGCTGATAAATGGTTAGAACCTTCTGCTGGTCATGGTGCTATTGCTAGATTCTTTCCTTTAAATACTTCTAATGTGTTTGTAGAACCTAGTTCATTTTTATCTTCTCAATTAGCAATTAATTCTAAGGGAGAAGTAAAACAAGTTCGTTTTGAGGACTTTCATAAAATGAATAAGTTTACTTATATAGTTATGAATCCTCCTTTCGGTTCAGGTGGTTCTACGGCTATTGAACATCTTGAAAAAGCTTGTGGACAACTTCAAAGAAAAAACGCTACGTTGTTATGTATCTTGCCTTATGGTTCAGCTACTAATAAAAAGTTTGACGCTTTTATTAATGATGAGAAAAGGTTTGCATTCTTAAAGTTTACTGGTGAAATTATATTACCTAGTATAACTTTTGAAAGAGCAGGAACTAAAGTTTCTACTAGAATTGTTAGGATACAGCAAAATGTATTCGATACTTCTTATATTCCATTTAATCATCAAGATTTGTCTTACATAACTGATGCAAAACAATTCTTTGAAGTAATTGAGGAATTAGATTTTTAATAAAAAAAATTAAGTTAAATACGTACTGGGGAAAAACTTACTCATTCCCAGTACATCAACCTATTGTATGGATATGGACAAATATTTTATAGTTAAAGTCGATAAGGATAATGTTGTTAAGTTTTATAAAACTTTTTCAATATTAGAAAAAAAAGATTTATTTGAAAGAGTTAAAAAATCTCAAAATTGTGAGAAGTCTCAAATAAAAATTAAGGAAATACCATTTTCCATGTATCACTTTCCTAGTGATGTTTTATGGAAAATGTACGATAAGCCATTTAAATTAAAAATGGTAAATAGAAAGGCAGTTAAGATATTAGAATATTATGGTTCTTCTGCTAAAATTCAATATGTAAAAAGCGGTATAGAATGTACTGTTTCCAGAACCGTTATTAAAGAATACGTAATCAAAAAAAAACAAAAATAAGATGCCAAGAAGACTAAATCATTATATCTGTAAAGTTGAAGATACAACTAACGACAATGAAGTAATTCAAAAAGTTTATTGCGATGTTTCAACTGATTTACAAGCTGAAAAAATATTTATAAATCATCACAGGATTACTCCTTATGTTGGAGATTTAAGATATCACATTTATTTTCAGCAAAATCTAACGTTGCTGCAGGATGCATTTGTTAATAAAAAATAAAAGACCATGGAAGATTTAAAACTTAATAGAATTAAACGGAAATTAAAGAGAATCGAGTACAAAAAAGTATCTAAATTCAACTTTGGAAACTTTGAAAATGGAGTTGTGTTAACCTCTACGCATAATCCATCTGCTCATGTTTATAATAAGTTAATTCGTGCTATAAATAAAGAACGAGATATTAACTTTGAAAACATGTTAATTGCATTTAATAATGGAGAAGTAGCTACTGAAAAAACCTTAAAACAATCTAAAGGTTTTAAGAAAAATATGTACAAGCAATCTGTAAAGAATGCTAATGATACAAAGTTATTTATTAAAAAGCTTTGTAAGCATATTATTGATACTAAAAAAATTTTAGAAAAAGATAATTCTTCTGAAGGAAACGGTTTTCAAACAATTGAATTATGTCAATTGAAATAGATTTTGAAAACTATAAAAGCGTTGAACTTTACAGAAATAAAAATCTATTTTATAAAAGAGAATATTTAAAGTCTTTATACATTTCATGGGACAGCGAAAACGTTACGGTAGATCGCTTTCTTAAAGATGTTCAAGAAATGGATTATCCTGAAAAACATAAAAAAGAGCTCATAGTAGATACCTTTTGGTTTTCTGAGTTAGTCACATTGATTGACTTTTTAAATCCAATAGAGATTACCTTTGTTATGGCAGAATCATTGTTTATGTATAATATTCTTTTGGAAAATATAAAATACAGTGATAATCTAGAAGAAAAGTTATTTTCAAATTACATTAAAATAGATCCTAAATCTTTTGATTGGGAAAAAAGCGAATTAAATAATTACAAATTTATAATTTCATTATGATGAGTGTATTACAGAATAAAGAAGAACAAATAACTAGTGCTATTGTTCTAAAAATGATGAGCTTGATGCTTGTAGAAACTAATGATTTTGATAAAGCATTAAAACAATGCTATATTCATTTTTATAAACTATATCATGAAGATAGCAAAGGTATTTTAGTTACAGACTATCAAATTTCAAAGATATTTGCAAAACACGTTTGCGATCTTACAAACTTTAAAGGATTTTTAAAATCAAGTATTAACGTTAATCAATTAACAGAATTAAAATCAGAAGCAATGCCAACTACAGAAAACAAAGTATTAGAATTAAACATCAACAAAGTAAACTTACGTAAAGATTGTTTCAAAGCAATGAAGCATTATACTGACTTAGGTAAGACTTTTGAAGAAAGTTTAGTGAAAGTTACCATTGGACTTAATAAGTCTAAAAAAGAAGAGTATGGAACGGTTACTGTTGAAATGGTTGCTGAATCTGTAGCTCATAAATGTTATGCCACTATTCAAGGAATGAGAAGAGAACCATTAAAAAACATTTTGTTTTTGGTTAAACTTTTAACTGCAGAAGAAAAAGCTGAATTAAAATCTAAGCTATAATGAAAGCTGTTGTTTTTATTATTATTTACACAATAGGTGCTATTTTGTTTTGCGTATTTTGGTACTCAATGCATATGATATCACCTTATGTTTTTTGGTCAGTTTTATTTATTTTGACTATTATTATTAGTTATCATAAATCTAAAAAAAAATCTGAATGAGACAATTTATTTATGTTTCCATAATTGCTATTTTTTGCATATACGGTATTATGGTTATTGGCCCCTATCTTTTGCTAGGGATTTTATGCATTTTAGGAATTCGTTATATTATACACATATTATCTAAATTTAAATTTTAAAAAAATGTTATTTACAAAATTATTCCCATTATTAAACTCTTTAGATTTAAGTATCGACGTTAAAAAGAGCAATGAATTAGTTAGACTTATTATCAAGTTTAACATGAAAGACGAAAAAGGAGATAAGATTTTCTTAAACCCTTTAGTTGTTCAAGCTTCTCCTGAAGAAATTGACGAAAAGCTTTCTGATGCAATTGCAAACAGATTACTTGAATCTGTTCCTTCAATTTCTAGCCAAGTAAATACTTTAACTTTAAACTTAAAGAAAGTTCTTGAAGAGAAAACAAAATTAGCTTTAGTAAAAAATACTAAAACTCCTGTAAAGAAAGCAGTTGTTAAAACTTCTAACACTTTAAATTTTGATGCTAAAAAGGAAATTCCCGCTAAAACATTAGTCGGTACCGTAGTTGATAAAGTAGCTGACAAGGTCGAAGCACCACTAGAACCACAAGTT
>TARA_R110000796_G_scaffold248124_1_pt1 | contig 11113 bp, 22 predicted proteins | sample TARA_R110000796 | Tara Oceans TARA_R110000796 (sample SAMEA4397815) | marine metagenome | biome: Polar Biome; feature: [SRF] surface water layer (ENVO:00010504); material: water (ENVO:00002006), including particulate matter (ENVO:01000060) such as... | depth 5 m | reverse complement strand
CGATTCTTATATGATAGATATGCGGAACATAGAGAAGAATATGGGATTGAGAATGTTCATGAGATTTCAGGTATCTTCAAAACTATGCTAGATAATGGTTTATATAAAAAATTAAATTAAATAAAAATGCCCCTCTTATTGTGTGGGGCATTTTGTTTGTTAGGATAATTATCTTTTATTTAATCTTTTGGATTAAGCCTTTGATAACTGCATAGTTGAAGTATACGAATAATCCCGCACAAGCTCCCGCTAAGAAAGTACCAACACCACCTCCAATAAATAAAAAAGAACCAGCACAAGCTCCCGCCCATCCTAGGTTTCCTAATCCTGTGGCTTTAACCCACGTTTTAATTTTCTCTATCATAATATATTTGTTTTTATATTAATAAATATCAAATAAAACTTGTAAATCCCCCTAAAATTTAGTATAATTGTCTTAAGAAATTATTAAAATAACGACAAATTGTAAAAAACTAGGGTTTTCATTTGGTAATCCCACATTTTATTTTTATATTTGCATCAACATTTAAAAATAAATTTAAAATGATTACTAAAGAAAACGGTTTAAGATATGCAAAATTAATCCACGTATCTGTTGATAATGGATTAACATCTCAAAGTAATAAAGTTTATATAATGGAAGAACAAACTGACGGTAAAATTAAGTGTCAGTATGGACGAGTTGGAAAAGACTTAGTTACCGTTTATAAACAATGTCACGAATGGGATAAAGTTCTCCGAAGTAAAACAAACGCTAGAAAGGGTTATGAAGATGTCACTGACCTTATTTCTGAAGATGCAAGTTCTTCAGGTTCTACAACAACAACAACAACAAAAACTGTTAATATTAAAGATAATCAAGTAAAAAGATTATTTGACGATTTAATGGCGTTTGCTAACAAATCAATTCAACGAAATTATAAGGTTACACAAGATAATGTAACTCAAGCACAAATCGATGCCGCTCAAGATGTTTTAACAAAAGCCACTTCATTGGCCAAGATTGGTATTGATGTTAAAGAAATCAACACTTTATTGATGAAATTATACACTATCATACCAAGAGAAATGAAGGATGTGCGTGATTATTTGGTTGAAGCTGCAAATGATAACGATGATTTAAATAAAATCAAAGACTTCTTAGCTAATGAACAAGATACGTTAGATACTATGGCTGGTCAGGTAAAACTTATTACACAACAAAAGGGCCAAATCGCTGATGTTTCAGATAATACTAAGAGTGATGAAATTACTCTTTTAGGGCAAATGGGTTTAGAGGTATCGGTTGAAACTGACACTAAACAATTAGAATTGATAAATAGGTTACTTGGTTCAACTAAAGATAGGGCTAAAAAAATCTATAAATGTGTTAATAAATCAACTCAAGCTGTATTTGATAAGCATTACGGTAAAGCTAGATTTAAAGACAGAAAACTTTTCTGGCATGGGTCTAGGAATGAAAATTGGTTTAATATAATTCAAAGTGGTTTATTGATTAGACCTTCTGGTGCTGTTCATACGGGTTCAATGTTTGGTGATGGTATTTATTTTGCCAACAAAGCACAGAAATCATTGGGTTATAGTTCAGTAAGAGGTTCTTATTGGGCTGGTGGTAGCGCAAATAAAGGCTTCCTAGCTTTATATGATGTGTATCATGGTAAACAGAAAAAGATTTTACATCATGATAGTTCTTGTTATTCATTATCAAAATCGGTTATGGATAGAGAAGGTTATGAAAGTGTCTTTGCACAAGGGGGTGCTGATTTAAGAAACGATGAGTTTATCGTTTATGATGCTAAACAATGCACCATAGCATATTTAGTGGAATTTCAATAGAAAAGTTTGGTAGTTAAATATATTTTACGTATCTTTGTGCTATGAGAGAATTAGATTCAAATTATGACGACGTTTTAAAGGTTAGTTATACCCTTCACTCTATAAGGTTATCTGAGCTAAAGAAATTGGCAGAGAGTTGGTATGAGAATACCAATCTTGCTAAGTTTGATGCTAGAAGTAATGATAGAAATAAAAATGAAAAGGTGTTACTCGAAATGAAGTTGAGTGGGGTAATTTGTAATTATTTCTACGCTTATCAAGAAGGTGATAAATATTATCTATTAGATGGGTACAATAGATTATTTACCGATTACGGTAAGCTAGACGTTGACCCAATTGTATATATCAAAATCATTAATGAAAAATGTTCAGATGATAAATTGATGTCTATAATGTTTAGACTTAACATGTGGAAACTAAAAGAAAGAGGTGTTGGTACTTTGAAAACTCAAGAATTTTTAGATAGAGGTTTTAGATTATTTATGAAGAAGAAATTCAATGTATTTATATATGATTATTCAAATAGTGAGTGGGGTAAAAGAAAGAGAGATAATACTGATTTCGAAATATTGAATTACTATTTTAGAAGCGAAACCAAAAGTGTTGGCTATTTCCCTCATAATCTTGATAATATATTTAGATTGTTTAGTCATAAAAATGTGGTAAAAGATTTTAGACAAATAACAAAGATAAATAGTTACCTAGAACAACCTTTTAACAACTATGAAACCTTTGTATTTGGTTTTGTTATGTTCTTATCTTGGAGAAGGGTTTCAGGCGATGATGGAACATATAAATTTACAGATTATTTAGAAAGATTAAAACAAGATAAGTTTTATAAGAAATTAACTAATATGAGTTGGACCGACTCTACAAGAATTAACGTGTTTAATTTTTTTAGAGCAACAATAAAAAATTAATACAATGGAAGTAATATTAAACCGAGAGGTAGTTTTTAATGAAAGTAGTAGTGAATTATGGGGAGATTTACCATGGCATCAATTTTTAACTAGAAAAGAAATTTTACGAAGTGACCGAGCACGGTGTGGTATTGATGTATACGCATCTTCAGATACCGATAGCGAGGCTGGTGACATACCAATTGAAGATATGAAAGCATTGATTCAAAAAGCTGAAAATGCGGGCGCAAATTACATTCAAATTGATTGGCATTGTGACCATGAGGAATATGATGTTTATGGGTCACGAATATCAAGGAAGAGTAAAGAAGAACTTGACAAATATAAAAAGAATAAGAGTGATAGTAAAAAATTGGAAAAAATTGCTAGAATAGAAACCCTTGAAGCGGAAATAAAGCGATTAAAAATGGGGTAATTAGCATATTACAAAAATTTATTGTATCTTTGTAAAAAAAATAAGGGTTAGCTGAAAACCTAATAGAGTAGGCAAAAATTAAATTATTAAAAATGAAAAGATTATTTATGTTATTATTTTGCGCTGTATTATTTATGAGCGCAACCGATTGTGAATCTAAACCAACTGCTGATAAGATTCAAGCAAAGCAAACTGAAAAGAGTCTAGGTGATGCAAATCGTCAAATTGGATATCCAGCAATTGTGAATTTTCAAGAACGTAAGTTATTTAAACAAATTCTTGAGTTAAGAGATTCAGAGAATCTTATTACTTATTGTTATTTCTTTAATGAATTAAAAGGGGAAATAGGTCAATTTCTAGGTAAAGGTATTGGTTACGGAATTCCAGCGGCAACGCAATTTACAAACCCAGAAAAGATAGCAAATAGTTACTCTCAAGGAGGTTTTGCAATATTACCACAAGCTGACCCTAATGGATTATTTATGCCAACAGCTACAAGTGCTACATGGTATATGTTACTAGATGGTGAAGGTGTGCCACACCCAGTATTTATTGAACCATTAATTATTGTTTCACCAATTAAATTACATTAAAATGAGAGATATATATAGAGGAATAGGGATTTTCTTAGTTGCTATAATAGTAATGGCGGGTATAGGCTTTGGAGCTGGTTGGTTAAACGTAGGGTATACTCAAACTGTTGGGAAATCTCAGCAAAACGCAGATAGAGTAGTTTTTGAAGAAACTAATAGTTTCACCAAAGGTAAGCGACAAGAAATAATCAAGTATTATAAAGAATGGCAGAGTGCTGAAACTCTGCAAGAAAAGAAGGCTATTGAAACAATTGTATCAATGTCTTTAGCTGATTTTGATGAAGATAGATTCATCACTGACGCTAGGTTATTGAGTTGGATTAAAGATGTTAAATATTAAAAATAAATGGTGTTATAATGAAGTTTTTTAAAAACGTATTACTTTACGCATGTATCATGGATAGTGAGTTCTGGATACGTTTTGATTTTCTTAGTAAATATAAATATAATGGGTTTAGAGTTATAAACACCAATAAGAAATCGTTAAGATTTTCTGAAAGAATTAAAAAAGTTAAAACAACACAAATATTAAATTACAACTTCAAAAGATTAAGGTCATTAAAAAAACTATGAGGGAAATTGTGGGTATTGGAGTAAATAAAGTGAGAAAGGTATTAACGGTGTAAACACCAAAATGGTTTAGATAATTATTAATTAAAAGAAAGGGGCGCAGTAGTTATGGGTGGATTGGCATTAAAAAATACCTTTACAAGAAGGTATAGTAGAGAAGAATTTGATTCGGTAAGTAAAGAATTGATTGATATAATTGAAATGAGCTTTGATAGGGCGACAGTGCCTTTGTTTTTTTATAAAAAAGAAACCTTTGGTGATATCGACATAATTATTGACATCTCAAATGGGGAAGATAGTGTATTTGATAATGAATCGATTAGAAGGTTTATTGAAAGTAAATTAACACCAAATGAAATATTTCATAATGGTAATGCATTTTCATTTGATTATAAAGAAGTACAAGTAGATTTTATTTGTGTACCATCAAAAGATTTTGATGCAAATTACCACTATCTTGCGTTTAACGACCTTGGGAATTTTATTGGTAGATTAGCTCAATCAATTGGCTTTAAGTATGGTCAAGAAGGTTTGTGGGTGAATTATTATAGTGATGCGAACACCAAAACCAAAATTATGGTATCTAAAGATTACCCTAAAATATTTGATTTTTTAGGTTTAGATTATCAAAAGTGGGTTGAAGGTTTTGACACACTTGAAGAAATCTTTGACTATGCAATGTCTTCATCGTTATTCAATCCTGAAATGTTCCAATTAAAAGAATTAAATAAGATAAATCGTGAGAGAAATATTAAACGTAAATCTTATATGTCATTCTTGGAATATATTAAAGATAAGTCAGCTCATCCAGAATATAATAAGAATTTGGTTAGCTTAACCAAAGAAAGTGTTATCAACATTATTAGAGAAGGGTTTCCTGAAGCTAATATTGATTTAAGATTAGCTGAAATTGAATATGCGTCTGCTAGGAAGAAGTTGGTTAATACGAAATTCAATGGTAGAATCATAATGGAGAAATATGGTCTTGAAGGTAAAGAATTGGGCGAAGTTATTAAAAACTTTAAAGATTATATATCAGAGATATATGAATTTGGTGATTGTTTTGGTTATACATTTGATGACTTTATAATTGATTCAACCATTGATTATATTTATAAGTCATTCGAACAAGCTAATGATATTAAAATGTTAGAATAATGGGAATGAAAGTAAGGGTTTTTGTTTGTGTTGAAAGTTATAAAAGTAAATCTATTTATAAAGGTCAAATATTGGATGTTTTCGGTAGTTGGTTTAGAATGCGTGGGTTTATGAATACGTCAATTTCCTCATATCGAACATTAAGTTATGGAATTCATAAATGGAAAGAGATAACTAATGATTCGCAATTATTAGATAAGATAAAGTCAAGAGGTTTATATGAAGACTTTCATTATCACCCTGATTTTAAATAAAAGGGTTCCCTGATTGCTTCAAAAACTCGAAATTGTTATGTAAAATTTGACATTCAGAAATAAAATTCTGGATGTCTTTTTTTTCTAATACAAACCACTCACCCTTCAAACGTTTGGTTCCATAACGTTTATGCAAGGCACCTTCAATCTTATTATTGTATTCGGATTCAAATTCAGCCACCACATCAATTACATCACCATTTCCCGTTTGCAAATTCTTAATACGCTTCTTTGCGTTATACTTGGTAATACCAATCTTATATTGGTCATTGTTGTTCGTTAATAAATATACTACTCCCATATCCTAATTTAATTAAAAAAATTGATTAAGTAAACAAGAAACTTGGTTTTCTGAATAAAAAAGAGTATAATTGTATCATGGATAGAATATTCGGTACGTTTGATAGATTTGTTAATCATAAAACAGTGGCTAGACGACTAGTTTTCAATAACCTAGTTAATGAATTAGGTGATAAAATAAATGGGGAAGTTTATATTGATAACCAAATGGTAATAGCTTGTTTAAAGTTGAAATTTGGTGATAGATACCTTATTGGATTTAAACATATTGAAAATGGGGTGTTAATTGATATCAACCAAACTAAGAAACTTAGAAAGGTTATGAAATGCGACATTTTTAGACGTTTTAAGGGCGAAATACACTTTGTTGGTGGTAAGTATCAAGGAAAGAAAGATAGTGACTTAGATGAAGCCGAATTAAGTGATTACTGCATATGGTTGGCCAGAGAAACATATAATGAAATAACAATAAAGACTTGTTTACAAATATTAAAAAAATTACATGATGAATAAAAAAGAAACTTATGATTGGCAAAAGTTTATAAACGATTGCGACAAAGATGAAACTGGGCGTATTATTATGTCTGAAGAAGTAAAAGCTGAGCATTTTTTAAAAATGCGTGAAGTGAATAAAAACACGAATTGGGAAGAAATTAAAGCTAGATTCAAAGATAAGCCTACAGATAAAGATGGTTATTATATTATCACTGAAGAGGATAGAGCTAGAGCTAATAAAATTGTAGCGTGGATTGATGAACATTACCCTAATTGTAACTACATACCATTCGTTGAGCAAGATAAAATTGGTGATATGGCCAGAAAAACTCTAAATATATGAAGGAAAAGAAATTTAATGCTGAAGCGATGCTATCCAAATTATTACTGGAAGCAGTACGTGATGAAATTGATGCCGAGTTTGTAAAAGCGTTAAAAGACCCTTGTTATGTAATTAAATCAACACAAATAATATTTGAATCTGAAGAAGATAGGCTAAAATATACTGAACATTTTAATAAGGTTTGGGATGAAAGAAATGATTTTTTAAAAGACGAAGAAGATGAATAACTTTTATGTGGTCAAAGGAGATGTAATTAGAATACCTATAAATGAATGGGTATATAATTACTTTAGAAGAGTATTTGCATGGGAGAATGATAGGCATGATGCCTACCAAGCTACTATTATGTATGAGTTAAACCCTATGTTTATAAATAACCACACAGGGTCTCTTTGGGGTCATCTTCATAATAGGTTAGGTATTGACTTTGCAAGAGAGCCAGAGTATAGACCTGAGTTTGCTGATAGGTACCTTGAATTTTTAGTTCTTGGGTTTAGAAAGGATGGTACATTCGATTTAGGCTCAATAGGGGATATATTTTCTACTAGCACTATCCATTATATTAGAGGGATAAGATTAACTGAAGCTGACGTGAACAAAAAATTCTTCATAATGGGATGTGGATATAACCCTAGACCTACCAAAGAACAACATAATGCTAATATTAAAGCTCAAATACAAGAACTTGAATCTAGATTAGTTAATTAATATAAAAGAAATAAAATGAACGATTTAGATAAATTTAATGAATATCTGTATAAGGTTGCCAACTCAAAGGTTGGTATTCGCAGAAAAATAGTAAATGTGGATAGAATAATATGTAAACTGAAAAATATAAATTATGAAAGTACGCTACATAGATAAAAAAATACAGGATAAGGATACTGAAAACCCACAATTGATTGATGGTGAAGTATTATATTGGGAAGCTAGTCTTGACAAAATGAGAGGTGATTTAAATCTTAAACAATGGATTAGATATCTCACATTTTTTAGACCTGAAATTACCACCTTATTGATATATGATGTAAGTTCATGTGACCGTTTTTATTGTTTTAATCCTGAATGTCAGGAAGTTGGTAGTGGTTGTAAATCTAAGTATATTGAAAATAACCATTCACTTATGGTTAGTTATGCGAAGGTAGTTGATGAAAGTAAAATTGCTGAGCGTAAGGCTATAAATAATGCTTACACACAAGAAGAGTGGCGAATAAAATATGAAGAAATAATTAACCAAGAATAATATGAAACCCGCACTAAAATACATAGGTGTTATTATTAAAATAGATAATGAAATTCTAATCAAAAATACAGAAGATGGTATAATATCATGTTACCCTATATCAAATGTTGAATATAGTATTATGGGTAATGAAATGTGGTTTGAATTTAGAAAATGGAATTCATCAATAGTTACATTAATAACATAAAAAATATGAAAGTAATAATATAAATTATGAAAGATAAAAAAAGACAGTTTTTAGAATACCTTCTAAAAAACTATGATAATGCGGTAAAAGAAGCGCAAGGTGGTCCATATATTGAAATCGATTTGATTCCAAATGGTGATGATGATAAAATGTATACTATTTTTGATATTCTTGAAAGTTGTAATAAAATGGGAATTGATGCCGCTATGTTTACTCGTAGTTATAAAACTAAGGAAGCGGATGGTATAAGAATGGGTAGGTATTTCTGTTTTATGCAAGAAACAACCCATGAAATATTAAACGATTTAAAGAAATTATGAAAGGAATAATATTAGCTGGTGGTGCTGGAACAAGGTTGCACCCACTTACAATTAGCGTTAGTAAACAACTAATGCCAATATACGATAAACCAATGATTTATTACCCATTGTCAACGCTTATGTTGGCGGGTATTAGAGAAATACTTATAATAACAACAATTCAGGACCATTCAGCGTTTAAGAAGTTATTAGGTGATGGTTCTCAATTAGGTTGTAAGTTTGAATACGCAACACAACCACAACCTAATGGGTTGGCCGAAGCCTTTATCATTGGTGAAAATTTTATTGGTGAGGATAAAGTAGCTTTGGTGTTGGGTGATAATATTTTCTATGGTAGTGGTTTTTCTGATTTATTACAACAATCAACCAACGTTGAAGGTGCTACGATATTTGGGTATCACGTAAAAGACCCTGAAAGATTTGGTATAGTTGAATTTGATTTAGATGGAACAGTAGTATCCATTGAAGAGAAACCTGAAATACCAAAATCTGGGTATGCCGTACCAGGGTTATATTTCTATGATAATGATGTGATAGCGATAGCAAAGTCAATTCAACCCAGTGAAAGGGGTGAATTGGAAATTACCACAATAAATCAAGAATACCTTAAACGAGGTGAACTAAGAGTGAAGTTATTAAATCGAGGTACAGCGTGGTTAGATACGGGAACCTTTGATTCATTGAATGAGGCTAGTGATTTTGTAAAAGCCACACAAAATCTTCAGAACCTTAAAATTGGTTGTATTGAAGAAGTTGCTTGGAGAATGGGGTATATTAATTCACAACAACTCGTTGAATTGGCACATTTATTGGGTAAAAGTGGTTATGGTCAATATTTAATAGATATTATCAAAGAACATTGATATTTATTTGTATAAGATATAATAATTATGTATATTTGCACTATAACAATTAAGTATGGAAGATAAAGAATTCGAAAACGCTAAAAAAATTTTAAATAACAAAAAACCTCCAACATCTGAAGATATATTAAATTTATTTTTTAGTGAGGCTGAGGGTATAACTGTAATTAATGAAAAAGAATTTAATTCTTTTGAGTTTCAAAAATTAGGCGACGCTGATGATATTAAAACTATCACAGGAACAGAATGGGTGGCTTCTAGATTATTATGGGATACACCTGAAGGTTCTATTTGTAGTATTAATTTAATTAAAATAACCAAACTTAACGATAAAGACCCATTTGAAATTATGAACGGAATTTACTCTGGTAAACATATTTACCCATACGGTAATGAAATTATTGATATTGATTATGAAAATATAATACCATTACCATTTAAAGAACAATTAAGCCTTGCAATAGAAGTTGAGGATTTTGAAGAAGCAACAAGATTAAGGGATTGGGATATAGGACTTAAAGAACTGTTATTAGAGGTAAAACCTAAAATCCTTAAAGCTATTAAGAAAAACGATGTTAAAAAATTAGATGATATTTTAATGCAAATTAGAATCTATAGAGAAACGTTATAATGAAAGTAAATAAAAACATGAATTGGATATCATTATCAACTTCATTACCAAAAAAAGGTGAATTAGTAGGGGTTTATAGACCAAATGCGCATGACCATGGTGATGAGATAGTTTCCGAAAAGATTTATGTTGGCGAAGGTAGATTTGAAGGTTATGAAAGAAATGTGGTAACACATTGGATGAAAATAATTTAATATATAATGAAAGTAAGCTTCGATTTTGACAGTACCCTATCAACATCTTTAATACAGCGATTGGCCAAACGTCATATTCAATATGGTGATGAAGTCCATATCACTACAACTAGACAACCTGAAGATGATTCTCTAGGGTTTACAAATGAATATTTATATAAGGTAGCTGATAGATTAGGTATCAAACGAGAAAATATCCATTTTACCAAATACCAAGATAAAGTTCATTTCCTTAAATCGTTTGATATACATTATGATGATGATGAACATGAAATAGATTTAATTACAAGGTCTGATTTATCATGTTTAGGAATTCTTATAAATTATAAGAATTATAACCTTGATAATGAGGAAGTTAAAAAATAATTTAAAAATAATCATAAAAAATCTTGTTTTATATGTAAACATTGTGTATATTTGCACTATATATTAATAAGAGACAGGATAATATATCTGGACAAACCCAAATGGGAAAGGATTGAATCTGAACAGTCTCTTAAAAAATTTAAAAAAATGAAAACTTTAGTAACTTTATTATCTTTATGTCTGTTGGTCTTAGTGACTAGCACATCGAGCTATGAAGTTAATCAAAGTCATTTTCATTCGTGAAAAAAAAATTAACTAAATATATAAAGCTCGATAAGAAATTATCGGGCTTTTTTTATGCGCACATGTCCGAGCGGCCAAGGTAGACGATTGCAAACCTGAAAATCGTGGGTTCGAGTCCCACTGTGCGCTCAATAATACCCCTATAGCTCAGTGGTAAGAGCACTTTCTTTACACGGAAGAGG
>TARA_R110000796_G_scaffold41118_4_pt1 | contig 11114 bp, 7 predicted proteins | sample TARA_R110000796 | Tara Oceans TARA_R110000796 (sample SAMEA4397815) | marine metagenome | biome: Polar Biome; feature: [SRF] surface water layer (ENVO:00010504); material: water (ENVO:00002006), including particulate matter (ENVO:01000060) such as... | depth 5 m | reverse complement strand
AACACGTTCATGACCTCGACACTCGCCAAGGACCTTGGGGATCGCGTCTGGATATTCATGACGGACGGGGAGCCTACTGGTGGATCGGAGACAACCGCAGTCTCCATCGCCGCCGACATGCTCGACAAGACTTCGGGGGCCTTCTCCGGCGCTACGGCGGTGAACTGTTACGGCGTGAACATCGAAAACACGTCAACAACCAGCACGGCCTTGCTCGACAACACGCCTCTCGACGGGGTGCCCGTGATCGCCCCCGACGACCCGACTGGACTCTTGAACGTGATCCAGCGCGCGATCTTCGGAGGAACCCCTCCCGACGTGAACCCTGCCCACATCATCCACGAGGTCCTGACAAACGCCAAGTATGGGATGGGCGCTCCGATCAGTCAGATTGACGACGCCGCGTTCCGTATAGCGGCGGAAACCCTCTTCCAAGAGGGCTTCGGCATGTCCATGATCTGGGTAGAGCAAATCGAGATCGAGAACTTCGTGCAAGAAGTCCTGGATCACATTGAGGCGACACTCTACGTCGATCCGGCGACGGGGCTCTTCGTTCTGAAACTCATCCGAGACGATTACGTCGCGGCGAACTTGCCTATCTTCGATGAGGACAACAGCACAGTCTCTTCATACTCTCGCCGTTCGCCTGCGGAGATCATTAACGAGATCAATGTCACCTGGACGAACCCGAACAATGAGAAAGAAGAGGTCATCACGATCCAGGACCTCGGCGGCATCGTGCAGTCGGGCGGACAGATCATCAGCGATAACCGGAACTACTACGGCATCCGTCGGAAGGACTTAGCCTGGCAAGTGGCCCAGAGAGACATCTCGGCCGTTACGGCGCGTCTCTCCACTGTGCAGATAGACATCGACCGCAGGGCTTGGGACATGGTTCCTGGCGGGGTCTTCAAGCTCACCAGCGCGGAGCACGGAGTCTCCGAAGAGATCATGCGCGTGGTCAAGGTGGACTACGGGAAACCTGGTGACTCCACTGTCACGGTGAACGGCACCCAGGACATCTTTAGTTTCGAGCGGCCGCAATACGAAATCCCGCCAGACGGCGAGTTCGACGGCGACGGAAAAGAGCCGGAAGTGTTTAGTTCGGTAAGGGTCTTCACTCTCAACTACTTCTTGACGGGATACTACATCACGGCGGACTCGCTAGTGACGGCGGACTACCCAGATGTCTATGTCGCGGTCGCGGCGAGCACGGAAAATACCGACGCTATAGATGTGGAACTGGTGGGCGAGGTCTCCGATCCCGCTGGTAACGTGTTGCAAGAGCCCCTGGGAACCCGCAGCGTCATCGCGCGAGGGCTCCTGGCCGACGCCTTCTCAGAAGAGGCGGTAACACTGACGGTGGGGTTCACAGACTTAACGAAGGGGCAAGGCCCGACGCAGGGCGGTTTCGGTTTGATCGCAGACCCAGGAACCGCAGAGGACGACGCAGAGCTTGTCATGTTCACGCAATACGACGGCGTGAACTATACGGTAACGCGGGGAATCTTGGACACCACGCCGAGGGTGTGGCCTGTGGGGACGCAAATCCACTTCTTCGGATCGCAAGTCGCCTTCTCGGACCAGGAAGTTAGATCGGCGTTCGAGCCCTTGATCTACAAGGTGCTCATGCGGACAAGCCTCGGAGGGTTTTCGCAAACGAACGCGCCGGAGATCAACTACACCACGAACGAGCGGCCGCACCTACCAACGCGACCAGCGAACGTGGAGATGGCGGGACAAGCCTGGACCGACGTGGACGGTAGGCTGTTGGCGTCGGTCCCCGTGACCTGGGCGAACCGGAACCGTCTCACAGAGGACTCCCAGGTTATGTCCTGGACCGATCCTGGCATCGCGCCGGAACTCGGACAGACCACAAAGATCACGATCCGTGACCAATTAACGAACGTGATCGAGATCGAAATCACAGGAATCACGGGCGAGAGCTACGAGATACCAAGGGCTTCCTTTGGCGGCTTGTCTCGTGCTATCGTTCGCGTGACCGCAGAGCGCGATGGCTTTGAATCTTTCCAAGGCTATGAGCAAAACATTCAACTAGCTAGTGGCTACGGATACGGCTACGGCCTGTCATACGGAGGGTAAGAGATGCCAGAGAGATCACTTCCAGGACTTCAACTTACGGGCTATTGGGACCTTGGTGCAGACACCTGGAAACCTGGCATGGACACCAACTTGCGGCTCATATCCGCAGTAGTGGGCGCGAGGGTCACTTCCCGTGTCGCCGCGCTATCAGGGGCTCCAGGCGCTTTCGCAATCCAGATCGCTCCGCTCGGCCACCCCCAAGAGAACAAGATCGCGGTCTGGGACGGGGCCACTGGCGCGGAGCAATGGGTCTACCTTGCTCCGCAAGTCGGCTGGCACTTCTACGTCTCGGACGAACTTATCAACGTCCAGTGGACCGGAGCCGCCTGGGTCGAGTTTGCTGGCGCTGGCGGCGGCGGCGGCGGTGCGGCGACAAGCGGTTCGCAGATCGTCCTCCAAGTAGACCAGAGCGTCGGACAGCTTGTGGACACCACCACAGCTACTCTGGCCTTTGGTAACATCGTAGAAGATTCCGAGTCTATCTGGAACTCGCTGGACAACACGATCCGTGTGCCTGTGGCCGCCGTTGGCCGGACTGCGGTCATTGTCGCCCAGACAAAGCACTCGGCGGACGGCGCGGGCGCTCTCGAAACCGTTTTGGAAAAGTCCGTGGACAGCGGCACGACTTGGACCCCTATCGCGACCTCCGGCACGTCCGAGGATTACTTCGGCTTCACAACGGTCTCCGCTGTTGTCGTGTTCGCAGGCAGCGAGTGGTTGCGCGTTCGGCACACCACGGTCGCGGCCAAGACCACATCCGGCGACAACCAGACCGCCCTCACCCTGACCACCATCGGTGACGGCCAGGTCGGTCGGATCGTGCGGCGCGCCACGACCATTCCCATCTTGAACCCTCAATTCAATGCGGGGGATTTCACGTCCTATATCACTACGCTCGACACAGGCGGCCCCCTCAAGATTTACATCCCACCAGACAAGGAAACGGACCACGCCCTCCACCCAAACGGTTACAACTACATGGGCATGTTGTCCGACCTCGGCGGCCCGTGGACCGTCGAGCAACAGGTCTCAGTCCCTTCGGGGATGGATGAGATCACGTTCACCTGGGACCAGCACACGCGGCTCATTGACGACATGATACGGTTCGAGTGCACCTTCCTCGGCGTGGGTGACGCGGCTATCGGAACCTACATCGGCGATCCGAGGATAAACTCCGCTATCGCGCTTTGGGAGACCTTCTCCGACACGGCTGTCGGGATTCCGACGGGCACCGTCGCCGTCATTCTGAAACTGAGAACTGTCGTCACCGCTGGGAGCCAACAGCTAAACGTCACGAACTTCCGCGCCTCGGCGGGACTTCTAGGTGTCTCCGGCATGATCCCAGGCTCCGTCTACGCCTACCTTCCGCCTATGGCGGGGAACCCGAACAAGATACTCCAGACCAACACGGCATCGGACGACATCATCTGGGGCAACGTCCCGCTTCGTATCCAGGCTGGAGCCGTGGACAAAGCGGACCCAGAGGGGATCGAGTTCATCGGCTCGGACTTCACGGCGGCCCTTGTCGGGGACACTGTGCAGATCACCTTCCAGGGCCGCGTTGCTGTTGACGGCGCTGGCGGCGCGGTCACAGGCGGCCTCACCAAGCTCACCTTCACAGGGGCGGGCGTGGGCCTGTCGTCTCCCGTCGCGGGAGAGATCGACATCACGATCCCTGGGCCTGGCGAAGCGTTCCCTGCGGCTACCTCGATTGAAGAGATCGACGGCTTCAATGTCGTGCGCTCGAACCTGGGTGCCCAGGAACGAGGGCTTCCCCTAGTGTGGGATGGTCCGGCGAACGCTTTCGTCCCCCTGCCCGCTGACCTTTGGTCTATGAATTACGGCGGCGGGAGCCAAGTGATCCTCGATACAGACCTCGTGGGTCTCGGCGACTTGACCCTCACCGAACTGGACCACAACCTCTCGGCTTTTGACGAAATCCACTTCTTCCTCAACCTCACGAACCAGCGCGCCGACATCTTCGTCTCCAGCGACGGGGGGTCTACGATAGAAGCCACGAACCGCGTGTTCACTGGTGCTGGTGGCACGACCGAAGGCACGGCGGGCGACGATGAGTTCTACCTGGGTGCCTGGACTGCGGAGACCGCAGGCCAAATTGGCTACGGGATCATGCGGTTCGCCTCCAACCCAGACAGCTATACCTTCTGGGAGTCCTTCGGATCGGGGGCCGCCATAAGCACGGAGCGCGAAGAGTTTTCGCACACCACGGGCAAGACAGCCATCAACCACATCCTGATTGGCAGAGGCGGCGCGGGGAACTACACTGGCGGGCGGATGACAGTCATCGGCGTCAAGAAGGGTTCGCAACCCGTAGACATCTCTGGGCGCGTCGAGAACGGTGCGGTCTTCGTGACGGACCAGGAACTCTTGTTCCAAGAGACGATGGGCGTCCGATACACGGCGGGGACCAGGGGCAGGGTCCGTGTCGATCCTGCGGCCAATGCCAACGCCGTGTTCCAGCTTACCTCCGGCGACGGGACGGTGATCGGGACGGCTACGGTCCTTGCCACGGAAACTGAGGGGACATTCTTTGTGCCGACCACAGTCACAGTCACAGACGCCGTGAAGGTGCTGGCCCCAACCCTCGTGGATAGCGCGATCCAAAGCGCCTACATCGCGATCCGTGGGGAGGCGAGCGTATGACCCAGATAATCGTCACCGTTCGCAAAGCCGAGGACCTGGAGGGCGTGAAAGACGCCCTCTCGGAATACGGCACCTTCACAGACTTCTCGGCTTTGAAGAGGGTCACTACCCTCGACATCGGGGACGGGGACGAAGCGATGGCGATGTGGGCTATCTCTTCCATCCCAGCGGTCACAGGAGCGATCAACGCCGACGCCCAGATGAAGCCCGCGATCCTGGAGACAGAGCTAATCTTCGAAGGGAGAGACGCGCCGTTGAAAGCGGGGGCGCTGCGGTTGCGCGCCACTCAGGACGTAGACAAGCCGACGTTCAACAACTGGTGGGAGCAACCGAACGTCTTCAAGTGGCGCAAGGATTCAGATCGGCTCGGCCAGGATTGTATCATCGCCATCATCGACGGGGGCATCCGATACGGACACCCAGAGTTCGCCAGAGACCCCTCCAGGGTCACACGGATTTACAACGCCTATGCCACAGATTTCGGGGCGTCGAACCACGGCACAGCTTGCGCGAGCTTTGCGGCTGGGGACACCATTGGGCTCGCGCCGTATGCGGAACTCCTGGACGTGAAGGTTTTCAATTCGGCGGGGGACCCTGCGGCTACGGCGTTCATCCTGGCGGGGTTCAACGCCTTGGTCGCTTGGAAGAACAACCCGCTGAATAACCCAGACGACAAATTCGTCATAGCGAACATCTCCCTTAGTTCCGCTGCGAACACTCTATCCAACCCCTTCGGCACCATCGTCGCGGACATGGAAGAGGCGGGCATCATCCCTATCATCTCGGCGGGGAACGATTCGCAGGACCTCGGATCGAGCTTCAACTCTTGGCCCGCAGAAGATTCGGAATACGCTGTCGGAGCTATCCAGCTAGACGGACGGCTCGCCCAATTCTCCAACTATGGCGGCCGCGTCAAGTTCTTCGGGTTCGGATCGCGTGTGGTCGGTGCTGGGTATCCAGGTGGGTTTGGATACGATATTGTAAACGGCACGAGTTTCGCTTGCCCCTACGTCTGTGGGTGCCTCGCGACATGGCTGTCCGGCAAATACCGACCCACAAGTCAGGCCGACATCCGAACCCTCATGGTAGACTACCAGGCGTTCTGTTCGGAGGGCATCTACGGGAACTCGGTGAGAAGCCGAACGGGAGTCGCGCAACCTTTGGGGACTGTCGGCACGGGCGTCATCGGGCGCGCGTCCTACTTCCCCGTCACGCCTGGTGACGTGATCGTCCCGAACGCTTCGGTGATCGTGAGCTTCGGCACGGCGGACACGGGCGTCCTCGCCTGGAAGTCCAGGGTCACGGCGCAGATGGGCGGGGTTCCTGTCGGCACGGGCGGGACGAACGCCGCTCTCGCCGTGTTCTTCGAAGGACCGTTCTTCGGTGCCCCAGAAGAGGGGCCTTGGCTCGATCCGCTCTACGTCCCCACGGGATGGAGCATCGTAAACGACCGAGTGAAGAACGACGGGGGATCGAGCATCGTGAACAAGTTCGTCGTGAACGACGCGAACCTTGTCTTCAAAGAGTATTGGGAAGTCCAGGTGAAGAGTGTCGCCACGGGGATGTCCGTTGGCGTCACCCTGGTATCGAACCTGGCGAACTACGACGAAGCGACAACAGGGATCGGTGACGCGGGGATCGAATGGTTCGCGGACGGGAGCCTCACTGTTGACGGCGTGGCCCAGACCGCGACGACGACCTACGCCGACGGCGACATCCTCATGCTCGCGTTCGATACGGCTACGGGAGACTTTTGGCTCGGCAAGAACGGGACGTGGACCCAGGACCCAGATATTTCGGCCGCAAGCGCCAGCATAACTCCGGCTCCGGCCAGGGCGGCCGTCGGCTTGACCGAAGATGGGAGCCGCGCGCAGTTCTTTGGATTCTCCGGCAACCACCAATTCAATGACACCTTGGAGTTCACCGCCCTCGACATCGGGGCCGAGATCGAATGGGTCATGGACTCCTCTTTCACCAGGCCAGGGCACTCTCTCACCGAGGGGGACACCAAGCTCACGAACGTCTCTGGTGGGACAAGCTATATCTACTGGCTCCCCACGATCAGGAGGCTCACGAACGGAGACGCTGGTAAGGTCTATTGGGAGCTTCAATGCACGGGGGGTTCCACGAGCTACAACGGCTATCACAGCCTCGTCACTCCCGCAGGCATCGCGGCGGTTGCGGCCGACAACAACAACGACCTGTTCCCGACCTCGAACGGCGGCACAGGTTATCGTGGCCTGGGCGTGATATGGGCCAGCACGAACGGCGGAGAATCACAAGTCCTCTCAGGAGACCTCACCTATGGCATCGGCCAGACCGTGATGATGTGCTTCGATCCAGGGACAGGGCAACTGTGGACGGGCGTAGATGGCGTCTGGAACAACGACCCGTCTGGTGCGGCGACATGGACCGTATATACAACGGGCATCACTGAATGGGGCATCGGAGTGCAGGCCAGGACCCAAGGGGAAAGTCATAAACTGATTTCCCTGTCTGGGGGCTTCACCTACGCTATCCCTGCGGGGGCTGTCGCCCTCGGACAAAAATAACTGGAAAGGACCGCAACATGACCGACTACCTTCTCACGAACGACCCCTTCGATGTCGGCGGGACGTTTTCCGCTACGGCGGGCAGATACGACACGGACTTCGCCGATCACTCGATCTTCCTAAACGACAACGTGGCCCACGGGGTCAAGCTCCCAGAGACCGACTCGATCTGGATCAGCTTCGACGCCTACATCGGATCGTTGAGCGTGAACATGGATGGGTATATGTGGCGATGCTTCTCCCAGGACAACGCGCTCCTGGGCTACGTCAACATCTTGAACGGCGCATACACCTGGGTGTCGGTCACAGGAGGCGTGACGCAAACCATCGCCCTCGGCATCCCTAAAGACACGGTGGTCCGCTTGGACATCCACTTCGTGACCAACATTGCGGCGAACCCGAACGATCACCAGAGCACGGTCTATTTGAACGGGGCCATCGCCGTCCAGACCTCGGTCAACGGTGGCGGGGGCGGTGCGCCGTCGCGGTTCGAGTTCGGAGGCGATGACGCTTTCATCGAAGTGGACCAAGGGTATTGGATTTCCAACGTCCGTATCACCGATGAGAACCCCATCGGGACCAAGTTCAAGGTCCTGGGGCCTACCGGAGCCGGAAACTATTCGGACTTCATCGGGGGGCACGTCGAGCTTGGAGACTTCCTGGCGACGACCGTGGCCTATGCGACCGCGAACCTCGACCGCGTGTCGGCCACGATCACCCCAGGCGTAGCGCCTCCAGGGACGTTGACGAAGGTTGCCCTGTCCGCGACCACACGATCCAGCGGACCAGGGGCGGACCCCTCCCAGATCGGCCTGTTCGCGCGGATCGGTGTGACTGACTACGATGGGGTCTTGGTGACACCTGCGGCGTCGATCCTGCCCTTGGTGGAGACATACCTAACGAATCCTGCTACCTTGTCAGAATGGGCGTGGGCAGACCTGACCGGACTAGAGGTTGGACTCCGCGCCGCGACATAACCTGGAGACGGACATGCAATACGAACTGTTTATCGGGGCGGCCAAACGCCTAGACGACATCGACATTCCACGGATCGGTTCTCGGATCGGTGTGGGGGAGGATGAAATCCACGCCTTCATGGAAGTCGAGGCCGGAAGCTCCGGCTTTGATTCCCAGGGTCGGCCGAAGATGCTTTTCGAACCCCACATCTTCTACCGGAACCTCTCCGGCGACCAACGGATCGCGGCCATCGAGCAAGGTCTCGCCTACCGAAAGTGGGGGACGGAAGGGTATCCTGTTGACTCGTATCCTCGCCTCAAAGAAGCCATCGAGATCAATGAGAACGCGGCGCTCATGTCGGCGTCCTGGGGCCTGGGGCAAATCCTTGGCACCAACTACCGCGCCGCTGGGTATGCCACGATCCAAGACATGATCGTTTCGTTCATGGCGGACGAAGAGAACCACTTGAACGCGATGGTCAACTTCATCATTGCCAACGGCATTGACGACGACATCCGCGATCATCGCTGGGAGACTGTGGCCCGCGTCTACAACGGCCCAGGCTACGCCAAGCACGGCTATCACACGCGGCTCGCGGCGGCCTACCGGAAGTGGTCGAGGATCATGGACACGCCCTGGGAAGGCTCCCCCGATCCCGTGGACAAAGCCCAGAGCTATCCCACGGTTCGGATTGGATCGAGCGGCTGGGTGGTCAAGCATCTCCAGGAAGAACTCAAGTCCCTGGGCTACCACTCCGGCGCGACGGACAGCGAGTTCGGCCGCGCGACACGGGCTTCCGTTCTGGCGTTCCAGGCGGACCACAGGCTCAAGACGGATGGTGTCGCTGGGCCGGAGACTTGGGATGTCCTGGAGAACTCGGCACAGCATATGCCTGTCTCCGATGCGAGGGCTAACGCCACCGTAGAGACCCTTCGTGACAAGGGCTCGGAGACCGTGGCAGACGCGGATCGCGGGACCGTCGGCGCGGGCATCGTGGCAGGCGTTGGCGGCCTTGCTGGGGTCGATGCGATCCTGGACAACGTAGACCGCGCGAACGGAGCCCTGGGGCGCGTCCAGGAGGTCCTGGGCGACTTCTCCGGCATGATGACCGACATCTGGCCCATCGTGTTCCTCGCTGGTGGTGCTGCGGCGGTCTGGTATTTCCACAAGGTCAAGAAGGATCGTGTCAAGGATCATAGGTCCGGCGCGAACATGAGCCGATGATCGGGGTCCTCGGACTCCTTCGGTCTCCCGTAACCAAGTATGTCGCCTTCGCCCTCGCGGTGTTGGCGGCTATCGCCTGGTTACGCGCCGACGCGGCCGACCAGGCCAGGATGGTCGCCGAGGCAGAGTGCCAACAGACCTTCTCCGAGCGCGTGGATGCCGAGGTATCCCGCCAGGTCCGTGTTACCGAAACCGTTTTGGAGGAAGCACAGCGGCGCGCGGTGCTCACTGAGTCCGAAGTCGCCGCGTTACAGGAGAGAGCCGATGAGCTTCTTGGAGAACTTAGGGCGCGGGGCCAAGCTGATTCTTGTCCTCTCGATACTGACACTATTCGGAGGTTGCGCGACATCCGTTGATCCTGGTAAGGTCGCGGTCGCCCCCAACTTGCCGGATTTACCTGTCCGTTTGAGCGCACAATGTCGCGATCCTGGGGTCGATCCCGACGGGATAGTCGCCTTAACCGAGAATCGTGTTGCACTCGCAGCGTGTAGAAGGTTGCACAGAGACACGGTTAGCTTCTATATTGATACGAAACGCGAAATAGAAGGCGGGAAGCCGCAGTAAGGACCCCTGGCATGGAATACGGCTCGCTACCAGAATTGATTACAGGATTTACCGCCCTGATTCTCGCCTTCGGGGGCGGCATCAGATGGATGATTTCATGGTCCGATAAGAAACTGGCCGCCGTCCAGGCGCAACTTGAACTGCAATACACATCACGGTTCGCAATGCTTGAAGAGCGCGTGAATAACCAGGAGCGGGAGATTCAACAGAACCGAGAGGACCTTGCGCGCTACCTACGCCATGTAGGAAAGCTAGAGGGCCTTCTCACGGCTAACGGGATCGAGCCTCCAGCAATGGAAGTAGGTCACTATGCAACCCGATAAGATCGAAACCGACATGGTTAAACGTGTCGTAAACCTTCTCTTGATTTTTGCATTGATTGGGTTCGGAACGTCCGCAGGGATGCTCGCGAATCAATGGCTATCTCTCAATAAACAGGGCCTTGAGGCTAAGTGGTTCCCGCCCACGGAAGACTGGACGTTTCGCGAATGGAACCAGGAAGACAACGGCCACTGGTCCGCCGAGGTCTACTATTACAAGAATCGTGCTGAGTGTCTTTTCGTGCCGGAGCAAATCCTCACGGCGACTTTCCTCACGCCGCGAGGGGACATCGGCGAGTCTCTCTTGGCCTTCATCGGGGACAAGACCGAGGGCAACACCAGGCCGACTGGTTGGCAGCGGATAGACATGCGCGTCGAGTTCTTGAACCCGAACATATCTCACGGATCGCTGTTGCGGGGGACCGTCCTTCACCAGTGCCACGACGGACTACCCACTGTCTCCGGCTTCCGCGAGGTCGTGGCGGGCCAGGACATGCCCTGGCCCTCCTACGTTCAAGAGTGGATTGACCTCGGTCGCCTGGGGATGCCCTCGGACTACCGTTGACCCTTATTGATTAGGTCCCCGACCAACCTCTTGACCTCGTATTCCAGGTCGATGAGGTCGGCGTTATTATTGATAATGTAGTCCGCGTGTTCTGGCCGGAGGTCGGTCGATCCGATCTCTGGCGGCAAGTGCTTCGAACGGTCCACCCAGATCACATGGTCGAAG
>TARA_R110000796_G_scaffold1193_11_pt1 | contig 11146 bp, 10 predicted proteins | sample TARA_R110000796 | Tara Oceans TARA_R110000796 (sample SAMEA4397815) | marine metagenome | biome: Polar Biome; feature: [SRF] surface water layer (ENVO:00010504); material: water (ENVO:00002006), including particulate matter (ENVO:01000060) such as... | depth 5 m | reverse complement strand
CTACTCCTGAACCGGAGACAGGTATTGAATCTGGAGATGTCCCATTCGAACAAATATTGGTCGCCAAAAGAAAGTTCACGGTGCCATACTGGGATTATGATAGTCTTTTGTCATTAAGCGTTGATGATATCAGGAGTCCAGACAAAGAAGTGGACGCTAGAAAGACTCTAGACTCAAGACCAGATGGAGACTTCCTGACTGTCAATAAAATTGATGCTGGCATCATAACCCTATAGGAGTTTATTTAAAATGGCAACCGTCATAAGAAGTATAGGCTCCGGAAAAACTTATAGCACTATTGCTACGTGGATAGTTAGTCTATCCGACGGCACTTATTCTTCTGGAGATGACATTGTAGGAGAGCTCTATGACTCCTCTTATGATGAAACTTTCAATATTGGAGATGCTCCATTTAGCACAGGATCTCTTAATAGCGTTACTCTTAGAGCTAACTCAGAATACAAACATGACGGGACTCCTGATTCTGGGGTAAGAATAGTCTATAGTGGATCAGTGTCTAACGGCTCTGCTCCTTATATAGTAAGCTATGATTCTTCTACTTATGGTGATTATAAAGTAAAAATAGAAGATATCGAGTTTGCAGACTTTAATCATGATACTGATGTTCACGCCTATGGTTTTTTATTATCAGAAAAGACCACTGTTATGTCTAGGTGTTTAGTTAATAACTTTAGTTCTGCGGCAGGACCTACGAAGATTTTTAGAGTATTTAGGCATGGTAAGCCAAGAATACAGAATTGTATGATTTTTAATTGTGGTAAGTTGACGGGCGCTGGAGGGGTATCAGCAAATGTTCAGGCTTTGAATCTAGATAATTCCACAGAAGCTAAGGCGTATAATTGTACGGTATATAATATATATGACTCAAGCGAGAATACCGTGTGGGGAGCTTTCTATGGAGAGTATATTAACACTATTATAGTAGATGCAGGAACATGTTTTAGACTTGTTAGTGGCTCAAACAATAGCCATAATCTTTCTGGAGACTATAGCTCTCCCGGAGGAAATCCTGTAGTAAACAAAACAGCTCCAACTCTATTTATAGCAACAATAAAAGGTTCAGAAGATTTGCATTTAATAGCATTCGCAGCAGCCCTTAGAAAAGGAACAGACTTGGGGACAGATTATAGCGTAGAGTTAGATATAGACTCTTACAATAGGGACTCTTCTGGAAGCTCTTGGGATATAGGGGCAGATCAGTGCGACTCATGCAAATCAAGTTCAGCAAAAGTAAATAACAAGTTATCTCTTGGTTTTTCGGTTAATCAGGAAGTTTCTTCTTTTAATTTATCAGACTTCTAAAGGAGAGTAGTGTGTCAGTACCATCATTTTCTAATATCATAACAGCCGATATGAAAAAGCTGTTTGGTAATGCTATTCGTTCTTTATTAGAAGATTCTGCATTAACAGTTGCGTGTACGCTATATTTTGGGATAACAAAGTATGAAGCTTGCACTAACTGTGTCTATGATCCTATCGGTAGAAAATCTTCTAATAGATTTATTACAGGAGGACCTGTTCCCTTTAGAAATGGTGGGATATGTCCTAATTGTTCTGGAAATGGCAAGAAGCCTGTAATATCTACAGAGAATATAAACCTTGCAGTTATATATGACTATAAAGATTTCTTAGGTATAAAAACTCCTGTTAATGCCCCAAATGGAATTATACAAGTAATAGCAAGGAAAGAAATAACTCCAAAGCTATTAAGAGCTAAAGAACTTCAGCCTTCAACAGAGATATCAAACTATACTAATGCAAGATTTGAAAGAGTTAGCGAGCCACAACCAGCAGGATTCGGTGATGATGAATTTGTATTCTGCAACTGGAAAAGGATCAAATGATGAGTGCTTACCAAATCAATGCAAAGCTAGAGCTTGAAAAGGGTTTTGCTGCAAAATTTAAGATTGAGATTGAATCAGAGATAAGAAAGAAAATTCTAACATCAATTGGTAGAATTACAAAATCTATTGAGATAACAATACAAGATCTCGTAAGATTCAAATTATATCAATCTCCAACTGTTGCAGAAATTGCAGGAGGACAACTCAGAATTCAGCTTGGTCTAGTAGATGGATCAGCAAGAATAGCTAACATAATAAATACTTGGGCAGAATCAATAGAAGTAAAATACGTGAGAAAAGTTTCTACTTTTGGAGGTATAATAATCTCCATGAATTCCCAAGATTATTCTAATGTTCTTTCCATGTCTGAAGCCGAATTCGTAACAGAAAAAGGAACTGTTTTAGAATGGCTTAGGTGGCTATTGCTTGAAGGTTCTGCAAGGATCATTTCAAACCATTTCTTTAAGGATTCTTCACAGGGGAGAACAGGAGGAGGGATTATGGTACATAGACAGGCGGCAGCATGGAGTGTTCCAAAACAGCACGCAGGAACGTCCGAAGACAATTTTGCGACTAAGGCACTAGAAGGCATTCAAGACGATATAGATGTAATAGTTAGAAGAGAAATGGCAAAGGTATTATAATATGAGCTTACCAAATGGAGAAGGATACACTAGTTTTTCTAAAGTGTCTCATGTTGGAGATACTCTATTTACATCAGAGTTAGAAAGCAACTTAAAGTGGTATATGGATTGGGGCCTTTTACAAATAGGATCATGGTCTGACGTTAACAGGCCAACCTCAGGAGCTTTTGGAGGAGACTTTAGTGATCTAAGGGCAGTGCAAGATCCTTCCTATACAAATGGGCAAATATGGGAATCTGCAAGAAAAGACTGGGTCTGGGAAACGGGGACCCTATACTCAGATGATGGATCAGATTATTCTGGAATAGGGATATCTGGAGTATATGTTAATGGCACCTTGTATGGTACTGGACACGCTACTTACGGCCATCATTATGATTATCCTAATGGAAGGGTAGTATTCAATAATGCTGTTAGTACTACAGATATAGTTGAACTTGAACACAGTTATCGTAACATTCAAGTCTATATTGCAGATCAAGCACCTTGGTGGGACGAGCTTCAGTATGATTCGTTGAGGGTAGATGACTCTAGTTATAATGTGGCAGGTTCTGGGGCTTGGGGTATACTCTCTAATAATAGAGTACAAATGCCCGCAGTTGTAATAGAAGCAGTTCCAAGAAGAAGGTTTACTCCATATCAGATGGGCGATACCTCACAATTCCTTAAGCAAGATGTCTTGTTCCATATTGTTGCTGAGTCAAGATGGTGGAGAAATCAGTTGATTGATATTATTTCTTTACAGAAAGACAATAGGCTCTGGTTATATAATAGCAATACCGTGGCATCTAGCGGCGAATTTCCCTTAGATTATAGGGGGATGTCTGTTGCAAGTCCAAATAATTACGACGATATTGTAAATATTCCTGAATATCAGTATCTTTTTACAAGAATGACGGATATGACTATAACAGAAATGGATAGTTACAACTCCAGACTTCATGAAGGCACAGTAAGAGCTACCTTTGAAGTTGTTATAGATTAAAATGGTGTATACAATATCAGATACGTATCTAATAACGAATTAATTAATTTTTAGGAGAAGTTTAATGGCAGTTAATAATAGAGTCTATTATGCTATTCAACAGGTTGCTATGGCACCCGATAGTTCTGCGCCTGCGCAGCACTCATCGATGAATGTTGTCCACGGTGTTCAATCTGTTGGTATTACTACTACTTTCAACCTAGAGCAGGTGTTCGAACTTGGTCAGATTTCTATCTACGAAAATGTAGAAGGAACACCTGATGTCGAAGTGACACTATCTAAGGTTCTAGATGGTTATATCCCACTTTATTGCATGGCATCAGCTATGTTCGCATCTTCCCCAGCGTTAGCTAATAGAAATGCAGCCAATGTTAAGTCCTTTGTTCAACTTGGTATTTGGAACGAAGCGAACAATCAGTCAGCTGGTCAAACCGACACATACGCTGATTCAGTAGTTGAGATGTCAGGCCTTGTTGTTTCATCCGTTGGGTATAATTTCCCTCTAGATGACAACTTCAGTGAAGATGTTACTATGGTCGGTAACTATAAGGTTTGGAAATCTGGAACAGCTACGAACACTGTTTCTGCAGATTGCGGAGTAACTTACTACCCAAGCGGATCAGGTATTGAAGGTGGTTTTGCTGGTAATGATGACGGCCCTATTGGAGATGGTGGTGTAAATCGTCGAGAGAATATGCAATTTGCTAGTTCAACCACATATAATAGTGGAGACTTTACTGTCCTCCCTCAAGATATTCCGGGTGTTGGAGCAAACGGAGTCAAGGGTGCAGATGCTCGTATCTCTTCAATTACAACTTCTGTAGATCTTGGTCGTGAAGACATCTTTGAACTTGGATCTAAACTTCCTTATGCTAAGACTGTATCTTTCCCTGTTGAAGTCACCTGTGATTTCGAAGTTACAACTGTTAGTGGTGACTTAGTTAACGCTCTTGACGACTGTACGGAGGCTGGAGCCTGTAATACAAAACAGAATCTCAATGAGAGACCTATTCGTATTGCTACTTGTGAAGGCTTGAGACTATGGCTTGGTAAGAAGAATAAGCTTTCGTCCGTCACTTACGGTGGAGGAGATGCTGGTGGTGGTAACGCAACAGTTTCTTACTCTTATTCAAACTTTAATGACTTTACTGTAATGCACAGCGGAGACATTGCAGGTAACGGTGGAAATTCAGCAGGTGCTACCTTCTGGACTAACCGTGAGCTTTACATCGGAACAGGTGTATGGTAACGGATATTTAAATACACAGGGTCACGTCTTTGCGTGGCCCTTTGTTTTTTTAATGACAGAAAGAAAGAGATATAGAAATTTGCACTGATTTACTAGATTTTTTAGCCAAAACCTCTATTGTAACCGCTAATATAGTAGTGGGGACAACTCTTGTTGTATTTTTTACTACAAAGATCTTATTAAAATATACAGACATAGGAACTAGAAAGAAGAAAGACAAGGATAAGTCAGACAGGGTATTTAATACTAAGTCAGGCTCAGTTAATGAAGAAGACCTACGGTTTACTTATAAGAAACCTAAGATAGAGACTTCTTTTGGAGATAGAAGGATAGGCGAAATTGATGGTGACGCCACACAGACCTAATAGGATGTCTGGATACAAGCAGGAGATAGTTAATACTGACTCTATGCCAGAAGGAAAACCTATTCATCATATCTCTAATAAGGCGGAAGATTCTATACCCGTAGGTGATGATTCTATAATAGGCGAAGAGTTCCCTAGTTCTAGCATTTCAGAAGAAGAAAGCTGGTTATATGACGGGAAGTATATACAATCTTTTAATTCAGATAGGAGTTACTCTTTAGAGATGGCTGATAATAACGAGACTAATAAGCGAGCAGTAGGGGTTGATATTGGAACAGGTTTTATCTCTTGTGCTGAACACGAGGCAGGAAAAAAGAAATTCCGTAAAGTCAGAGACGCTTTCTTTAAGTTAAATCCTTCAAAGTTTTTAGAAGGTTCTGCAGACCAATTTGGTGAAAGTATGCTAAAAAACGCAGGAGCTCACTATGTAAAGGTAGATGGACAACTCTACGTTCTAGGTGACGACGCATTTAAATTTGCAAGCCTATTCCATCAAGAATGTTTAAGACCTATGTCTCAAGGTGTTTTAAATCCAAGAGAACCAGTTTCAAATCTCATGGTAGCAGAACTGGTCAAGGCTGTAGCAGGGAAACCTCAGGCAAAAGATGATGTTCTATACTACTGCGTTCCAGCAGAGCCCATTGATGCAGACTTTGATGTAGAATACCATAAGCAAATCTTGCACGGCGTTTTTGAAGAAGTTGGCTATAGAAATATTAATGTTATGACAGAAGCTTTAGCTGTAGTGTACTCAGAGCTATCAGAGACTCAGTACACTGGAATTGGAATGAGTTTCGGTGCTGGCATGTGTAATATTGTATATTCCTTCATGGGTATCCCTGTTTTTGCGTTCTCTCTAAGTAGAGGTGGAGACTGGATTGATTCTCATGCAGCAAAACATACTGACGAGACGCACAACGTAATTACTTCTATTAAAGAAAAAGGAGACTTTAGTCTCTATGATTCTACTAATGGAATACAGAAAGCAATATGTATATACTATGAGGCCCTTCTTACTTATGTTGTAGAGAAATTTAAGGAACTCTATGTAAATACGCCGAAGAAAAAGCTTCCAAATGTAACTATGGAGATGCCTATTGTTATTGCCGGAGGGACATCTTTAATGCAAGGTTTTGTTGAAAGATTAAGAGAGCTGACAGCAGATGGTTTTCCAGTACCTATTTCTGAGATTAGGCATGCAGAAGAACCTTTGTTTGCTGTTTCTAATGGTCTTTATGAAGCAGCTAAATTGTCTTTAAAATAAAATGCTAGAAAACGAAAAAACAAAAGCTGTAGATATACTCATTTCTGGGGTTCTATTCTTTAGATGTAATGGTAAGATATATAAAGTTCATAGTCCTACTAGTGAAATGAGAGCGTTAGCAAATTTCTTATCTTCAGAAGCCTCAGAAGAGCTTAGCTTTTCTCAGTTGCTTACAAAGCAACAGCTGGCAGAATTATATAATCAAAAAAGAATATGGACTTATGAGGACGAAGAAAAGCTAGAAGCTAGCCAAAGCAATATAGAGGAGTTGCAAATAAATGTATATAAAAACTTTTTTAATACAAAAGCTAAAGAGGCAGCTAAGAGAAGGTTATCTGGGATTCGTAAGGTTATATCTCAAACTCTCATAAAAAAGAATATGCTTTTTAATTCTTCTTTGGAAAGCTATTATGACTTTATTAAAGATAGGTTTCTAGCTGCTATAAGTCTATATGATATAAATAATAATAGAATATATAAACCTGACAATATTTTCAAAGAAAACTCTTTTATGCTTGACAAAGCTCATGATGCTTGGCTTTCTCAGTACGAGATTATGTCAGATGTCAGGGCTCTAGCATTAAAGGGGCCTTGGAGACACCATTGGGATACTTGCAAAGGTATAGATATATTTGGAGTTCCTAAATCAGACTTGAATATATTTCAAAAGAATATAGTCTTGTTCTCTAAAATGTATGACAATGCTCGTGAGAGTATGGATGCTCCTCCAGAGGAGATATTCATTGATAACGATGCTTTTGATGGATGGATGTCGTCACAAAGGAAAGAGGCTGAAAAGAGAAAATCCCAGAAGAATGCAGACGCAATAACTAATCAAAAGGGTGACGAGATCTTCATGGTAACTTCTGGAGAAGACAAGGATAAGGTTTTTGATTTAAATAGTTATAATGAAAAAATGTCTATTAAAAATAAACTTAGTGAAGTAAGATCCGCAGGTGGAGAAGAAATAAGGGAAGGAGACTTGTCTGATGTAAAGATGAAATTAAGAAAAGAATTGGTAGAAATGGTAACTGGAAATAGAAAATAGGAGTTAACTGTGGATGAGAATAGAAACTATTCAGATTCCTCTAAGAAGAGACTCGTAAATAATATAGTAAAGAAGTTCAACACTACTACTATAGGTTCTCTTGCGATAATAGAGGAAGCTTTTGGATTTTTATGGGGGCATGGAATCCCATACGAGCAACTTGACGAAGGTCAAAAAGACTGGAGAGAAGAATGGTCGGAAGCTAGAACTAAAATTCTAGACTTAGGAAATTCAAATTTAAGAGCAGCTCAAAGTGAGCTTTCTCAGTATACAATAAGTTGGAATAGATATGTAACAAATTTTGTACTCAAGGATAATAAGGAATTCTAAAAATGGTTAAGAAAAACGAAGTAGAAGAAGTCAAAGACAGAAGAGCTTTTGAAATGAATGGGGTCAAATATGCTGTCAGAAGACCTAATTTTGACGAAATTATCAAAGCTAACGAGGAAAGAGCAAAATCATTTAATAGCTCTCTCCAAAGAGGAGATCTTCTTAGAGATCAGTTAGATAATGAGCTTAGAAAAAGAAAGCTTTGGAATGACGATAGGGAGATTCGATATCAACAGCTAAGAAATGTTGTTATAGAAGGAGACTATTCTCTCTCCAAGGGTGGTATTGGTCTTAGCGAAGCGAAAGATATAGCTTTTTCTATGGCAGAAGCCCGAGCTGAGATGGTAGACTTGCTCTCAACAAGGACAGACTTAGACTCAAATACATGCGAAGGCAAAGCAGACACTGTCAGGTTTAACTGGCTTTTCTCTTCGTGTTTGGTGTATGATGAGAGTGACGAGCCTTATTTTGAAGATGGAATCGTAGACTATATAAAGAATCAAGATTCTGACGTGTCACTAAAGGGAGCAACGGAGTTTTACTATCTCCTCTCTAATGCTGACGACCCGGACGCTGGTTCTGTAGAAGACGTTTTTCTTAGAGATTATGGCTTTACCAATACTAAAGGTCAGTTAATCGATAAAGACGGAAGACTGATTGATAATGAGGGTAGACATCTTGATGAGAAAGGTAATTTCATTAAGTGGAAACCTGACGGTACATTTGGGCTTGTAGACTCAGTAGGAAGACCTGTCAGTAAAAAAGGCAACTTCACAAGTGAGTTTTCTCCTTTCTTAGATGACGACGGTGAGCCCGTTGCTGTTGCAAAAGATAAGGAGCCTCCCAAGGCTACAAAGAAGAAACGGAAGCCAAAAAAGGCACAAGAAGCAATCAAGGCTGAAGAGCCTAAGCCGGAAAAGAATGAACCAGACCAAGAGGCAGAAGCATCTGAAGAAGTTGCAGAAACTTTAGAGTCTGACTAATAAATGGATAAGCGGTCATTATAAGCAATTGTTTGTAGTGATCGCTTTATTTTTTAAGAGATTTAAATATGGCATTTAATATAAACGCAGCTGTTATCCTCTCTGGTCCAAAAAACCTTAAGGCTATAACTAGTAAGATTAAGTCGGCTATTGGCAATACGAATGTTAATATTAATATAAATATCCCTAAAAGTGTAGGGAAACAGATCAGTAACTTGTCTAATCAGCTAAATGTTCTAAATCAGAATCAGGCTAAACTTAACACTACAGCGGCACAGACAGCAAATAAACTTACAAACGTAGGTAACTCTGGGAAGAATGCAGCCAATGCGATGCAGGTTCTTGGGAAGGAGACAGCCTTAACATTCAAAAGGTTTGCTGCTGCAGGACTTGTGACTGCTACGTTCTTTAGATTGACACAAGCTATATCCGAAGCTGTACCAAAAGCCCTAGAGTTTCAAAGGGAAATGGTAAAGATCCAGCAAGTTACAGGTGGAACGACTGCTTCTGTAAATCAACTTAATGTTGCGGCAACAAATCTAGCTAAGGGTCTAGGTTTAGATGCCAACGAGATAATCGGTATTGGTAGAATATTTGCTCAAACAGGGCAAACTCTCGATCAGGTTGAATCCTCTATGAGAGCAGTTGCTAGAGCAAGTCTGGCCCCATCCTTTGGGGATATGCAGAGTACAGCAGAAGGTCTCATTGCTTCGTTGAATCAGTTTAATATAGCAGCTTCACAATCTGAGGCAGTACTTGGGTCTATTAATGCTGTATCCAAGAAATTTGCTGTTGAGTCACAAGATATTATATCAGCTATTCGTAGAGTTGGTGGAGTATTTGCTATTGCTGCTACTGATGCTGAAAAACCTCAAGATGCACTTAATCAGTTAATAGCTATCTTTACTTCTGTTAGATCAACAACTCGCGAATCAGCAGAAACAATCGCTACTGGCTTAAGAACAATCTTCTCCAGAATTCAAAGGCCTCAAACTATAGAATTCTTGAAGGAGCTCGGAATTAACCTTACTGATGCCCAAGGTAATTTTGTAGGTTTATTCTCCTCATTTAGAGTATTGTCTAAAGAGTTAGACAGTATTATCTCAAGAGGGGATACTCTGGCTTTGTCTAAGGTGGTTGAAGAGTTGGGTGGAATTAGACAGGTCGGTAAATTAATACCTGCCATCAAAGAATTCAACAAGGCAGAACAGGCGTTTGCAGTAGCACAAGAGGGAGCAGTTCAAGGGTTAGGTAAAGATGTAGCTGCTGGCTTAACTCCTTTAATAAAGGTGTTTGAACAAATACAATCTAGATTTCAAGCTCTTATCAAAACAGTATCTGAATCTTCCACTTTCCAGACCCTTGGTAAGATCGTAGCTGGTATGGCCAATGCCTTTCTTGGTCTTGCAGAAGCATTAGTTCCAATTCTCCCTGCTCTAACTGCTATTGCCGCAGTCAAGCTTTCAAAAGGTATTGGAGATTTCGCTAAAGGTTTCTTTGGTAGCGCAAGTGCCGGAGGAGGAGTGGGAGGAGCAGGCGCTGCCTTAGGTTCGGCTGCTACTGGAGGAAATAGTAAAGCAATAGTAGCGGCCAATAGTAGTCTGGCAGCTGCAATAACTCCCCTTACTGCCGCAATAACTCCCCTTACTGCCGCAATAAATCCCCTTACTGCCGCAATAAATCCACTTCACGCTGCAATAACCCCCCTTCACGCTGCAATAACTCCCCTTAACTCTGCAATACCTCTTCTTACCGGCGCGATCAATAGGCTTATTCCAGCAATGGGTGCTAGGGCGTCGTTTGCGCCAGTAGGTAGACCCGGAGGTGGTAGACCCGGAAGACCGCCAAGAGCATTTGCTAGAGGTGGTATAGTTCCCGGATCTGGCAATGGTGACACTGTTCCAGCAATGCTTTCTCCCGGAGAGTTTGTTATTAAGAAGTCTGCTGTCGGAGCTTTTGGAGCTGAAAATTTAAGCAGTATTAATAGGTATAAGGGTGGAACTAATAAACAAGGCGTGAAGAAAAAGACGGGTGCTGCGCAGCAGGTCGATCCTGTGCAGCATCTTGTTGTGGATATTCCTGTAGGAAGTGTTGCGGGTCTTTTCACGGAGAGGGGTAGTCTTGCCGGTGTTACATCTGGTATAATAACTAAGAAGGTGGGATTAAAGGCAAATGCTAAAGGCAAACTGCCAACAGAGGGGAAAAAATTTCTCACGCAAGCTAGAGCTTTTGCCGGAGGCTCTATCCCTGCTAATTTTGGCCTTAATGACACTATGTCTATTAATTATGGGGTTACTGGTGGGCATGCAGACGAAGAGGCTGTTGATGCAATAAACGTGGGATTAGTAAATAGTATTGAAGCTTCCATGAAAGAGGAAGTAAAAGAGGTTGTTAAAAGCCTTTCTATACCGGG
>TARA_R110000796_G_scaffold118198_1_pt1 | contig 11150 bp, 4 predicted proteins | sample TARA_R110000796 | Tara Oceans TARA_R110000796 (sample SAMEA4397815) | marine metagenome | biome: Polar Biome; feature: [SRF] surface water layer (ENVO:00010504); material: water (ENVO:00002006), including particulate matter (ENVO:01000060) such as... | depth 5 m | reverse complement strand
ATTATAGTTTCGTTTTCACCTAGGTCTATTTCATTAAGATTTTCTAATACCTCAGTTTCAACAACTTCAGTACTTGGTACCGCTGCTTCTTCTTTAGTATCGACCTTTGGGATTCTACTAGCTAGTAGCTGTTCTACCTCTGTGTCGTTCTCTACACCCCATTGTCCTGTAGATATCTCTTCAGGTGTGGCTTTGTTAACCATATCTACAAACTGAGCCTTGGTTACAAGTCGCCCATCACGAATATAGCGTATAGGTTCCTCTGAATATCTGTTCTCTATCTCTAGCTTTTCAGATCTAGCATCTAATATTTGTTTCTTGTATGTGTTTTTTTGATCTTCATCAACAGCCAAGCCAACCTTTTGGTACAGATTACGAATATCTGTGTTAATAGATTGGATTTTATTTACATCTTCTTCAGAGAATCCTGCATAAAGCTCAGCATCTAAACTAATCTCTTTGTTTAGTTCATCAATATCGCTTTTAGCCATCTCTTCAAGGATAGCTTTTTGAGACTGGTCCTCTACATCTTGAGCCTTAACTTTAGTTTCTTCAATGCGTTTAGCTAATTCTTGTCTGCGCTTTGTTCTCTGCTCTGAGCCTATAGCACTGATACCGTTTGTAATAACGTGTGTACCAGCACCCGGTAAGAATCCCATAACAAATGCTTCAGCTATAGCAATAGGATCAGGTCGTGTACCTTCTTTGAATCCAGTAAGCATCTGTCCAAAAGATTCAGACAAAGATTCCTCAAGACCTTCTTCTGTACCCATCTTTAAAAACTCCTTATACCAAGGGGTATTCTTAGCGGCAGCTATAAGTTCTTTTTCAAAACCTTTTAGATATAGGTCGCTATCTAGAATTTTTCCAAACGCCTTAATATCTGTAGCAAACACAGACTCAATAAGACCCTCCATTAAACCTACAGCTGAAGAATACAAGAGTCTTTCACTTGAAGAATAATTAGGCTTATTTGATACGTCATAGTACTTTTCACCACCAGCAGAAACAGCTAATGGCGCAACACCCGTGAGTGCAGCAAGACCAGATTGAATAATACCATCAGTAGCCCCATCAACAGCTATTGCAGCAGCTGCCGATAGATTGCCTGAACTAATATTTTTAAGTATACCTAGCTGTTGTTCTTCTAAATCTACGCCGTAATTTTCTAGTCTTTTTTGTTTGATCTCCTCACCATACAAGCTTAGGTTATCAGCAATTAATTCAATTGGAGTATCTAAAACTTCATTAATACCCTTCTCTTTTATTTGCTTTTTAATAGACTCTTTGTATTCTGAGTCCGGCATAAAGTTCAAGGTGGCTTCTTTAATTAATCCGTCAACAGCTTTGGTAATACCACCTGCAAGCTGTGTAGATACACTAGCCCAGTTGGACCATACAGGTATGTTTTTATTTACCCAATCTGCAGCGTCATAGGTAGGTTGAAAGAAGGTGTTAGTCTGAGATAGGAACGATGGAGATTCGCCATCCAAAGAAGCTGAAGTGATATTCCCGTCTTTTTTTTTTACGGGTTCTATAGCTTCAAATGTTACTACTTCCTTGTACTCTGGGTACTTTTCTACAATAGACTGCGCTAGCTTAAGATTATCTACATCCTTATATTCTGGATATTTCTCTTTAATCTTTGCTGCAAATTCATCTACAGTAACCTTACCTACCTGAGGGTTTGTTCCTTCTTCTTGAACCATATCTGTGTGCTTGTTTAAACCACAAAGATAATGATTTTACCAAAGTGTTTATTTGGATTCTTCTCGATAGGTTCTATCGTTAAACTGTTTAGGAATGCTGTATTCTATGATCTCACGCAAACTTTTTTCGTAACCTCTACCCGTTGCATATCTCTCCCCATCTTTATCTACAAAAGATTTATTTGAAGACCATAGTTCAGACCAGTCACCGCTTTTAGGACGATATCTTCTAGCCATACCGTCAGCCCAGTGCATAACGCCATCTTCCCAATTTTGATAGTATGTGTTATACTTGTCTTGTTCTAGCCCAGCTGGAAGATTATCACCCTCTGTAGTGTTGCCCCAGTTAAAGAAGTTCTTAGTCCTAACTTGTCTGTCTCCGACACCGATAGAACCCTCCTGAGCAGCCATAGCGATCATAAGTTCTACAGGTATACCAAATCTATTTGAAGCCTTAATAAATAACTTAGGGTCTACAGGTATGTTTGTATTCCATCTATTCATAGCTTTCTTAACAGTTTCAGGAGTCCATTCAAAACCTTCAGATACTTGGAATCTATTTCCAGTATTATTTATATAATACGGTTGAGCGCTTGTGCTTGATGGTTTTTCGTTTTGTGGTACAGGAACTCCAGATCCTTCAACATATTCAGTAGAAACAGGTATTACCCTGCGTGGAATATATCTTATTTTTTTAAGATCACTTGTTTCTTGATTTCTTTTACCATTTCCTTCTTGAGATGGCTTCGCTTCAGACCACTGTTGAGGAGTGTATTGAACTTCATCAACCTTAACGCCTTCTTCTTTATTTTTAGCAGGTGCTTTACCTCCTCCTTGAATAGGGGTTACATTCTCCTTAGATATCGGTGGATCAATTCTATCTGCGGTAACAGTTACTTCATCTAATGTATTAGTTATAGGTTTATTTTTGGTGTTAGCTATATCAACATCCATAGATTTAGCATAGTCCTCAAAAGTCTCTGGATAGTTACCTCTTCCTGTTCTTTTTCCAGCAACTTTTTTATAGTCGTCTTTAAAATATGCTTTACCACCTATTACAATATAGTCACCTGACTTTGTGTCAACAGGTGATTCTTCAGGTGCTTCTTCAACCACTGTTTCATCAACAGCAGAGGCGTCATCACCTTGTTGGAATGCAACCCTAGGCTCTTCCGTTAGAGGTGGAGCATTAGGATCTGATTCCTCAGTAGGTTCGTCAAATATACCTAGACCTAATGTATCTTTAGGTTTTCCTGTAGGTTGTTCAGTATCTTCTGGTGTCTCTGTAGCTGGTTCTTCAGCTGTAGATTTAGGCGCCTGTTGAGGTCGTACGTTTAAACCAGAGAGGTCATAAGTATTTCCATACTTACTCAAAATCTTAGATACTTCAGTTTGTGTTGCTGGACGGTACTCTACCTTGGTTTCATAAACTTCGTTTCCTCTATCATCTATCTCACCTGTTTTAACTCGCTCCTCAACAGTTATAAAAATCTGACCGTTAGATGAAGATCCAATTTGAGTAATTCCATTTACATCTCCTGGCAACGTAATAAAGTTAACGTCCTCACCACCAGCAGCCTGTAAAGACACAGTATCTGTAGCTAGTTTTTTCTTTCCACTAGAGTCTTCTGTTTTTTGACTAGGTAATAATTTTATATAGTTGTTTACTAATTCATTTTTATAACTATCTATAAACTCCTCTCTCTTTTCATCTGGTTGATTACGTAGAAATTCTAACTCTTCCATACTGTTAATTATACCATCTTCACCTCCGGCATAACCATTACGAACACCACCCCAAGCCATTGCTTTCTCTACAGAAAATTCATTAGCATTGATTGAAGCTGTAGCTAGTTCCTCTGCGTACTTACGTAAAGATTCAGCATCTAGATTACCTTTATCATCATAGAAGTCTTTAATCTTAGCTGAGCTCATCTGTATCATTTTGCCTGCCTGATCCAAAGGATTAGACAAATCATATTTCATAGATTGCGCAATAACAAATGGGTTCTGCACAGCTGATACAATATCATTAGCGTTTCGCTTTGTGCGTCTGTATTCATCAGATAACGACAAGAACTCCTGACCGCCAATAGAATACTTACTAGGATCTGATTTGTATGCAGCAACCTGAGACCGGTATTGATCAGCATTAGTCATAGCTGTCCCTGCTAACTGAGCGTACGCTCCGTAAGCTTCATCAGCTTTTCTACGAGCTCCTCTATTTCCTGATTCTACAGCGCTGTCTAATTCTTCTTGATATTTATTCCAAGCGTCCTGTACTGCTGGTTTATCTCCTTCTAAATAAGCTCCCTCTTTTTTCTTGTTGGAGTCCATCCAGCTGTTCATCTCATTGATGTTCTGACGCTTCTGTTGCATAGCGTTTTCCGCCATTGCTCCGAAGTCAGGTGTCTTGATTATATTTGACGGTACAAATTCCATTACTTAAATTGAGGTTTATTTAATAGTGTGCGAACAAACTTATGTAAATCTGAGCTTCCTGACTTAGCAAACTTCTGCATCTCTTTAGCTTGCTTGGGGTTGAATATGTATTCACCACCAGTCATCTCGCCAATCTTAGCGCCATCTTTCATAATGTCAATAGGGTTGGAGCTGTGTGAAAACGCACCGGGAGTCTTCTTTACTTTAGCTCCTTTATTTGCCACAAAATCGTAATTGGGTTTATTAATATCCTCTTCCTCTTTTATAACATCAGTTACTTGAGATTTTTCAAGAGCTTTAGTCCAATCTTGAAGCTGCTGTTCTGATAAAGGCTTACTAGTTGGTCCAGATGGTATGCCTTTAGCATTTTTAGATGCAGCAGTATTTATTTTAAACCCTTCAAATACATTATCATCGTCGGGGTCTTCTTCTGAAAGGCCTTCTTGTTTCGCTTTATTATATGATACTCCAGCCTCCATAACATCGCCAATACCGCTAAATAGATTCTCCTGACCTGCTTGTATAGCATTCATCGCAAACCCTTCCTCGCGGTTTTGTCTAGCAACATCACGCTGTCTCTGATATTCAGCACCTCTGGTAGCAGTGCCTAAAGCTTGTAGTATTTCCTGCTGCTGTTGCGAGAGCGCTTGAGTTTTTGCTCCTGCCCCTGCTGCTGTAACAGCTCCAATACCTCCAATGACGCCTCTACTACCTGACTGTTGTAGGGCAGCTGTAGAAGTTGCCATAGACCTGTTTATCTCATCAATTCTTCTTTGAGATATATCACTTGCCCTCGCTTGCTTTATAAGGTCGGCATATTCAGAAGGCGTTCCTGTACCGGCTTCAAAGGCAGAGTTTAACGCTTGCTTTCCTTTTGACTTTTGATACGCACCATAGCCCGCCTTTCCGACACCGGCGACGCCTTGAGCGATTAACATCATTGTAATTGGATCCATATTGTAAAAATACTAATTTTAGTTATGCGCCTTAGAGTCCGCTACTATTGTGTTAATAGCGAACAACTCTATTGGCGTGTTTGAAGTTTTTGTTAGTTTAATCTTAGCGTAGTAGTCTCTAATCTGATCGCCCTCTACCGCACTGTTTCCAACTATTACAAGTAAGTCATCAGTAACAGCTGTAACAGATCCGCTAAAGGTAACCTTATTGTAAGCATCTATGCTTACAGGAGTTACAGATAGTGAGTTTAAATCAGAAGCCCCAACCTTATATAAGGTAGCCGAAGCTCCAATAGGGAAGCTTGTAGACAATGCATTATTAAAGGTTACCGTAGATCCAGATACAGAGCTTACTTCACCCAAAGAGAATATCTCACTAGTGCTCGTTACCGATGTTATAGAACTTCCGTAACTAGATGTTGCTCCGTGTATGTAGCTGTAATAGAACCCTTCTTTTTCTTTGAAAGAGGTGTTAGCTATATTGATTGTTTGTTTTGATGTTGTTACAACTGCGCCCCAAGAACTATTACCTTCAATAGATAATGATTCAAATGTTTTAATAGAAGAAGGCTCTATATTAGATACAACTTCCACTAAAGACTCAGCAGTCTCAGCTCCATAAAATGTGTTTCTACTTGCGTCTTCATCGTGCTTGTAAATCTTACCACCGCTAAAGCTGTACATATTAGAGTGTAAAGAGTCAACACGCTCAGGTACAAAAGAATATCTAGTTTCCCATTTTCTAGAACCTGTTCCATAAGCTACTGTAAATGAATCAACAGTAGATGAGCTAGGATCTATAGTTCCGCTAGCATCTGTGTCACAGAAGTTGTTATCAAATATAAAAGCAGGAATAAACATATTAAGCCTAATCATAACAAAGAAGTCTAAGCTACTGTTTGTAGCTACACCTAGTACATTGGATGCTTGATAAGGCAAGCTAGTGTAAACGGGTGCACCGCTGGACAGCTGGTCCAAATAAACTACAGCTTCTACTCCATTGTCAAAGAAGTCACAAGTGTCGTCAAATGTTCTAGGGTCGTTTAAGAAACCGAAAACAGCTGCCGGATCATATTGTACAGTTGCTGCTACTTGAGTTCCAGTTGAATCTAGCGATACATCATAGCTGTAAGCATCCGTGTTTATATGAACTTGAGAAGTGGTAATATCACCTGAGTGTACGATATAATGGTTGCTATCATCATCTATACCCCCACCAACTAGATGTGATTTGTATTTAGATATTGATCCAAATTTATCTTCAAAATAAGAACTCATACCTACATCGCTAATAACCGTAAGCCCTTGAGAATCTATGCGTAATACTTTATTTGCATTTACGTCAGAGAAGTATATCATACCGTCTTTAAATGCTACAGACTCAGGGTGGTTACCTACTCCGTATTCGCCTACGTAATATCTTTCGTTACCAATAACGTTTGTAGATAAAGATACAAGGTTGTCTCCAGAACCTGTTTGTATAATGTTTCTACCAACACCTGCTACACCACAACGCTTTTCCTGTAAAAAGTATAGTGCCTCATTGTATCCAACCAGGTACTTAATGCTACCGTGCTCGTAAGCTAAATCTTTATAATTAGCTAGAGATAAGTTAAAAGAAGAAAGGTTAAGCCTTGTGCTATCTTCAGAGTCGTAATCAGAGTATGTAATAGAACCCTTACGCTTGACTGTTTTAGCATCAGGTATATAAGCTATAGGGCGACCTATAGAAATGCTCTTAGAACTAAAGAAATCGCTTACAGAGTAATCTTCTATATAGTCTACAATAGCATTGTTTCTGTTCCATTGCTCGTATTGATTGCTAGCTGGTTGCTCGGTCTCTACATATAAAGACCTTAGTCTCCAGTATACATCACCTTGCTCTAGCTGTATTACAGCTTCGGGATTAGAAACGGTATATACTCCATTACTCGGCGTTGCTATAGATGTGCCAAAAGCAATATAACCTCCGTCTTCTTCGTATACGTTCCCTACAGTTACAGATGTTACACCATCACTTAGTATATCGCCTTTAAATATCTTAGCTGTAGAAGAGAATTCTAGGGCAGCTGGAGTTGTAACACTAAAGGCTAGAGTGCTAGTACTAGACACACGATCATCAGAATGAACACCGCTAGATACCTCATAACTCTTACCAATCTCATAGTATATATCAGAACTACTTTGCTTTCTTTCTCTAACAACCTCTACAATACAGCCCTCAAACCAACCGGAAGTATTCTTAGATATTCTAGATCTTCTTAAATCAACAGCGCCTTCATTTTCTTTAATTACTAAAAATGAACCTGTAGTGTTAGATATTGAGCCTTCTGATATCTCTATAAGGATAGGGTTGTTATCATCTCTGCCTAGCTTTACAAAGTCTATTACCTCAAACTCTTGACTCTCTCTTTGACCGTTGTTATACTGAACGATTCTAAGCTTGTCACCTTTTTCATATGCGTACTCTATGTTTGCACCAGCGCCTTTAACATAGCCTCCTTCATTGTCAAACAGCTGGCTTAGCGATACATATATAACTTCACTTGAAGAGATAGAGCTTACGCCTTGGTCAAACCTAAACGGAATGTAAGCACCCTGAACACCATACATAAGCTTGAGCTCTGTATTCCCTTTACCTATATATACAGGTGCCCATCTCTTCGCCCAGTCAGGAGCTGTATGGTTCATCCTCATAACTATAGAGGAACGACCATAAAGGCTGTTCTCGGATAATCTTCTAGACAAGGTATTTACATATGCGGCACCAAGTTCTTGAACACCGCCACTTCTATTTACTTCATCGTAATATACTATACCTAGTTTATGAGAAGAACCTGATTTAAATGATCTAGCTCCGAATACAGACTCAGCAACGAAGAAGCTCCCTATAGACAGACCCTCTTGATCCCATAAAACACCGTAGCTTGCAGCGTTGAAATCCAAAATAATAGTATCGTAAGACACTACCTCTCTCTGATCACCACCTACGTAAAAAGAATTTACATATAATTCAATTTTTCTAAACTCTAAGTTTAACGTGTTAAGTGAACCATTCCAGTCTAACTCTACAAAAGCACGTCCTCTAAAATCTGCACTTTCGTGAGTATATATAGTTGTCCAAGCTGTGGTTACACCTGTTACAGATCTAGATCCAGGAAGTGGAGACAATAACATCTGCACTTGATTCCCCTGCGTAGAACTTTTAAACAAATCAATAATATCTGCACGTGTGCTATTCGCCGGTACAGCCAGTACCTTTTTAATTTGAACGCCATCCACAGCAGCATCATATCCATTTGTAAGCTTTTGTATTTGTATAGTTCTAGTATCAGAACCGTCGTTTTTAACGTGGCTAACAAAGTACCCGCTAGGAATATTCAAATCATTAGATCCCTGAGTCTCTATATTAATCTTTCTAGCAGAATAATGCATATTCACATACAGAGTAGAGGCTTCGTTTATCACGTCAGGAATAGCATCCCAATAAAACTCTAACTGTCCATTAGTATCATAAGTAGCTGTAACATTATAAAACGGTTCTGTGTTGTGATAATTAGCGAGAAGCTCACTATCTACATCTATGTTTGGATAGCCTTCTGTGTAGCCGCCATATATAAGTCTTCCGTTAAGAACCTCTTGAGAGTCAGCAAATTGAGGAACATTGTCGTATAGTTTGCTTTGTTCATTCTGAGGCAGTGCTACGCCTAGTACGTCATTTGTGAACTTAATAGTTTTAGGAGCTGTACCGATAGTATTATTAACTTCGTCAACTTCATAAAAAGCACTTTCATTACCATCTCTAACGTAGAGCACAATCTTGTCTACATCTAAAGGACTATTCTTAATATATACTTCTAACTCATTAAAAAAGTTTATCTGCCCTGCATTAGAAAATGCATCCTTTAATTGAGGAGCAGCAACAGTAAGTGTAGAGTAAGGAGAAAGAGCACTATGCTCACCGTCTATATATATATACTTATATGCAAACTGAAAGTTAGATTCTTTCAGCCTGTTATCTTTAACGTTTGGGTTGTTTACGTATTTGTAGCTAGGCGGATCTAACGGTGGAGCTTTCGCTACACTAAGCACAGCTAGCTTTTCATCATTGGTTCCTGTTAAAAGCTGAGGATACCCATTGATTAGTGCCTTTGTAGTATTTATCTTCTTAGGCGATGTAGATCCATCAGTAAAGTAAAGTAATACATCACCGTTTATATTTACAAATATATTACCCTTTACAAATCCATTCTCCGTAAAAGATAGTACAGAGTCTTTTATAATACGCACTGAGGTATTGCTACCAGTGCTGTAACGATATATACTATGGTCGTTATTGCTATTCCAAACAAAGTAAAATATAAAACCCAGCTGTTCATCAGATACACTTCCTATAACTTTATTTGTACCAGCAGGTAATGAAGTGCCTAGACTGACAGCTGTGTTACCATAAGCATTTTTAACAACAATCGCATTACCATCGGCATCGGAAGACACTCGGATGTTTACAGCATCTGTCATTTCAACGGACTTAACTAGACGTTCATCATCGTCTTTGTTTAAGTGATTTGGTGTAATCTTATGTACAGCCATCTACTAGTATTTTGGCGATTGGCGGAAATTCTTTCTTAACATCGCAAGAGCATCTTGCTTGCCAAACGACTTCATACGTGCGTTAGCCTTCCGTCTCTCATTGTAATATTCTTGTCTTGCTCTAGATTTCTCGTTTGCTGGGACATTACTCTTTCTCTCTATAATTTTATAATACATATAAGTTCTTAGTGCCTCTTCTGCAAAAACGTGTACCACAGGATTTAAAGCAAGAGCCTCATCACCTACATATTCAATAAGCACCTTAGCAATAGCGCTATTTGTTGACAGCTCAATTCTGTTTTGCTCAAAGTTTATTCTGTACTCACCAAGACCCTTTCCCCCACCCAATCCGTATAGACGTCCGTTGGAAGTGTTAGATATGTAGTCCCTGTATACATAAGATTCAAAAGCATCCATATATGCAGGAAAACCTGTCTGAGTGTTACTCTTTAATAAGTTTAAATGATCATTTTTCACGAAGCTGTATACCAGTCCGTCAGAACCAACAACGCCTAGCTTGGTGAGAGCTACAAAATCAACAGGTAAATCAACCTTGCTTAAGCTAGCGTCAACCGTTAGCTCTAGTGTTTTAATCCGTTGACCCATATCAAAACCCATCTCACGTATACCACGTAAAGCAAAGTTTCTAATAGCTGTGTCTGTAGCATTAGAGGCATAGTCGTCTCCTGCTAACGTAAGTATAAAGTCATTTACAACCTGACTAACGGCTACTGTTTCCTGTGACATTATTTAGTTTCTTCTATCTGCTTCTCAGCTGTTGCATAATTTACAACATCTGAATCTCGCAGGTTAACACCAATCATTTTTGCGATCTCTACAACAAGGTCTACATAGTAGTGCTCAGGTAACTCAAAGTCAATACTGTTTGCGGGGCTGTATATTTCAACCCCTGGGACAGCTGTAGAGTAACCAAAGCTTGGTTGTGAGGCTATTTTAGCACCAGTTGTAGGATTAGCACCCTCTGGTAACTTATAGTACCTTAAATCTATTCTACTGATAGTTGTAGGAAATACTTCTATGTCTGAAGATACAAGCGCAACAGGTGAATCACTACTAGGCTTAGAAAGATTACTAGCTAATATTCTGTCAATATCTTCTTGGTTGTACACCAGATCAATTTGAGTACCTAGAAAAGAACCTAAGGCATAAGTAGACTTAGTATTTAAAGATATAATTCTACCCAAATCTGTAGGCTTTGTGAAAACACCATTAGATTTAGATATGTTGCCCTTCTTAGCGAAAACAGAAAGGTCTTCCTGTACTTGCTTTTCTTTAGATTTGTCTCTGCCTTGATCAATACCTGCTCTACGGAAACGCATTCCATTGCGTCCCTCATCAAACAATCTGTTATATATATTCATCTGTGCGGCAGCAGCGAATTCATTGAAGACCGCTGGGCTCACAAAACCCTTCTGGTCTTTGTTGACCA
>TARA_R110000796_G_scaffold3889_3_pt1 | contig 11152 bp, 11 predicted proteins | sample TARA_R110000796 | Tara Oceans TARA_R110000796 (sample SAMEA4397815) | marine metagenome | biome: Polar Biome; feature: [SRF] surface water layer (ENVO:00010504); material: water (ENVO:00002006), including particulate matter (ENVO:01000060) such as... | depth 5 m | reverse complement strand
TTGAAAACATCCAAAGCATTGTGGACAGCACATTTTGGTATCAAACTTTAATTAGTGAATTGGACAACCTCAAAGGTGCACTTGAAGAAGGTAATCCAGAAGCAATTGAAACGGCTATTGCAGACTCAATTGAAGGTTGTGCTACACCTACCAGTCAATTGTATGATTTGGGTAGATTAGGCAATGAGTTAGAAACTCTCACTCGCAAATTACAAGAACTTCAGTAGAACCTTGGTTCTATCGCAGGAAAGGTTAAGGCTTATACCATTGACACAGTTTAGAGGCTGTAGTGCATGGTTTAGGTCTAACCTTGGTTCTATCGCAGGAAAGGTACAAGTATGGTAGATGTACGGTGGAAAACAGTTGCGGTCTTAGTTGGCGAAAATGTGAGAGTGACCATTTGATACTGATGACATTGAAGGTGAGTAGGCCAGCCCCCTCCGCCACCTTAGTAGGACGCCCCTCACCACTGTTAACACCTTAGAGCCACGGTGTCAAGAGAATATATGGGGTAGCCCCCCAATTGAGGCCACTATGCCAATGTCACAGCACCCTAAGAGCCATATAGGAACCTAGGCCACAGTAACGCCTCTGTCGTGGTGGTTGAGCATGGTCTTAAGGGTGTTTAAACATGGGTGCCTCTATTAGTTAACATATACATACATTATAGCACCAAAGTACATGGTTGTCAAGTGTTTTGAGCATTAAGAGCCATATAAGTGGTAGATATCTATGGTAGAATCACGGTAGAATACGGTAGAATCACCCTTTAACCACGTTTAAACACTGATTATGGCTAAGTTATTGATATTATTAGATAAATTGATGTTGGGGCCTCCATAGTCTAGTACTATAACCCTAAGCCCTACAGACATCCCTTTCCACGTTACTCCCACATCTCTCCACAATGCTTTGCCATCCTTTCTCTGTCCATTCCGCATCATAAGCATACCCTTTCAACGCTATTAATAACTCCAAGCGTGCCGTTGGGTTGTCTATTGAGTAGTAGTCTGTTTCATAGTTAAACCAATCCTTACTATGCTTTGTAAAGTTATATGCATCTATACTCTGTAGTTTATTAAAGTCATCATCTTCTATGTATAAGTTGTATATTACTTTTATTGATTGTTTATTAGTTGTCATTTGTTGTTGTACTCTTTACTTGATGTTGCTTTTCTTTTACCTTTACGATGATCCATGTAGTCACTATACAGTCTATTGAATATGTGTCCTCCTTGACTAGCATCTGTGATATGTTCTGCGAGGTTGTGGAAGTAGTTTAGTTTACCCATGCCATAGCCTTCACCCATGATGTATTGTTCTCTAGCATAGTCCCATACGAAACTATCATGTTGTTCTTTGAGTGTGTATATGCTATCAGTCATGTAGTACATAATAACATCATTTAGATACTGTTGTGTGTTTTGTTGTTTGTGGTTAAACAGGAGAATGCCAGTCTCTGAGTGATAGTTTGGCCTACCCAAGTAACTCATTATGCTATTCTCTTTGTGCAAGTGTGTGGTGATCCATTCCTCGTCTATGGGCTGTTTGAATACTGTGTCAGCGTCAATCCACAGTAGTCTAGTGTATTCTGGGTGGAGTTCTAGATAACTCATTGCTGAGTATATCGCATATGGCTTGTAGCAGAAGCGTACTGCATCATGCTTAAAGCCTTGTGCTTTTTTATGTTTGTTACGCTCTACAAATGCACGTTGTTTAGTCAAGAGTCTATACTCAAAGGGTAGTTCATCTTCTGAATATACTACTAGATCCAAGTCCTCTGGGAAACTCTCTATGAATGCCATTGCATACTCATCGTATAACTGTCTGTTGAATGTGGTTACTACTAGTGTTTTATGTGTAAGCATAGTCTTGTCCTTGTTGTGAAGTTAGGGTCTGGTTGAATGTCCAGCATGTGGTGTATGGGCTTTCCAACGTGTGTTGCGAACATGTTGATCCATACGTCTGGTGGTAATAGGGTTATGTGTGCATTGTCACCGTTGGCCAGTGTTTTCTTAGCAGGTGTTAGGTCTATTATATGCACACTCTCTTGTGCTAACACACGGAACAACTGCCATGGTATCTCATCTATGTGTATATGCTCCAGCACATCCTGAGTATATATGGTGTCGTAGCGTTTGTCTAAGCGTGTTACAGCACTGAACTCCTCAACATATGGTTCATACCCCACTACATCTTTAAAGCCTTGTTTTACGAGCCATTTAATCGTTCCTCCTTTGCCACAGCCATAGTCTAGTATTGTGTGCTTGGGATTCAGTCTATCTATTAGATATTGATGTTGCTTACCTACTCCACTTTTAGGAAACAGTTTGTGAAAGTCAGTCATTACTACTCCTTAATTTCATTTTGATTATATACGCACTAGTGTGGTATATGTCTACTTAGTTTGGTTATATTACGCTTACCTTTTGCAAGGTAATCGTTATCAAAGTGTATTTGTGCTCAACTCGTAAACTCGTTGTTACAAATATACTTTTCTATCTTCTTTCTCAAGAGATATAAAAAGAAACTAAATCAAGCAAGTCAATTTGTAAGTGACGTAAGTCACGTAACCAATTGCTTGTTTGTAAGTGACGTAGTCGCTTACTTAAAGTATCTAATACACCACTTAATATCTTTCTTTCATTTCCAATAAGTCATAAAGGCAGAACGTATATTTTTTTTGAGATAAAAAAAAAGTTTCTATCTCTGAGATGATCGTTTATGGCTTGTAGGCCTTTATGTCCTTGGCTATCTCTTGCCTGCCACTTGTGCTTCTAACTCGCTCCTATTTCAGTCCATTACAGACACGCAATACAATTAGCATACTGGACACCAATTTATTAGTTACATTCTCAAATGTGCTGATCCTCGCAAGTAATCGTTATTTCGCGCTATTAGTTTGGATCACGGACGGGTCGTTCTTTAACCCCGTTGTGTTGCCTTAGTGTTGCCTTAGTGTGTTGTTGATGTTGCCTATACAATGCCTTTGTGTAATAGTATTTATCATTTAGATAAAAAAAGGGGCAGAAACTGGATCCGTAAAAAAACCCTACAACACCAACTTTGTAAGTCAAATGTTATAGGGTTAAGAATGATTAAATTAAGGAGTTAATTTAAAATATCACTTATGTCAGGATTATTAGAAAATCGCTGTTAAAAGTAAGGAAGACGTTATTCAGGTGTAATACAAAATGGCATTATTATAGTTACGGAGTAAACAACGATTGTTGTTTATCAATTACAGGAAAAGTGACAGCCTCTCCTTTAACAATAACGCCTTCCTTAATATTATTTATGTCTTTTGTAATTTTTCAGGCTAAAAACGGCACTTTAGAGCAGACTGTTTAAGAAGTTTATTAATACAATAACGTATACTATAGTAAGTGCAACAATGCTGTGTTGTAATATTTTAATTGTTTTTGTCATGTAGCCTCTTGATCTGATACTCGCTCTTGCCAGTTGTTACCATTGCCTTAAATCTTGTTTCTAGTGCAAGTTTGCTTAGACCTACTAGAGGTTGTGTTGAGTCTTTTACTTCAACAGCCACTTGGGCACGTTTGCGTTTTTCAAAGTTTTTCATTGCAACATGATACTCTACTGTAGTGTACATGAACTTACCTGTTTCAGGACATTTATGTAGGTTGCATTTATTGCATCTACTTGACCAATGCGTTATGGGTGTTCTGCGTAGTTGTATGTCTATGCGTCTTGGCCCTTCAATTGTTAACTCGCAATCTCCGCACTTTCTGCTTTCATACACTATTGATTCAATAACTGTGTTTTCTAAAGGATCGCATGAATTAACAGGCTTGAACACTAATCTTTTTTTAAGGTCTTCGTGCATTAAATCCATGACATCGCCATTGCGGCAATAACAGCCATTAGTTGTATAAACACAGCACCAACGCCCCAAGCAAACCATTTCTTAATTGTGCAAATGTCATCTTGTATGTGCTTGAGATGATTGTTTTGAATGATGTCTAATCGTTGCTCAATAAGTGCGACTTTCTTATCAAGTTCTATGTATTTTTCGTCCATTGTATTTTTCACAGTCCTTGGCATTATGATGTTGCTAGAGTTGCACCAAGTGCTACTACTTTCCAGTTAGTTCCGTCATATAATGCAAGACATTTAGCGCCTGCATTGCCGTTTGAACAATACCCTATATCGCCTGAGTTTGGAGTTAGTGCATTTAGTTCTGCTGTTGTTTTAATTGTTAATCTTAGAATGTCTTGTATGTGTACAACACCACCTGATGGGTTTAGTACTTGCACTCCTGTGGCTGTAATAGTTGTAGGCATTTGTGTGGCGCTTAGTTTGCCACTGCTTGTTAGTAGTGCTACGCCATTTGCACTATTGCCTTCTGCAATAATGGTGTTAAGTTTTTGTACTGCGTCCAAGAGGTCTGCTCTTGCCAACGATGGGTCATCTGTTGCCGCGTCTAAATTACTTGTGCTTATACTCGCTGTTGGAAAAGCCATGTTTTGTTCCTCTCATTGTATTTAACGTAATTGCAAAATATCGTCTATCTTACGGCCATATTACGTTCATTCATGTATTGTTCTGGTAGTACGTTCATTGTCACGTCAAATACAGCATCTACCTTGGTTCCTGCTGGACTAACGAATGTTACTTGTGGACCTGTTCTTGTTTTAGTTACAATAGCAGGAAAGCCTGGTGCTGTATCATCTATATAACTGTCTGCTACATAACTGTCTTCTACATAACTACCTGCATGTGGTGTAAGTTGTATGCTCAATACCTTGGATACTATTCTAGGCATTACAATAGTTCTTGCACTAGCATCACCGCTTAGTGTTGTTGAATTAACATCATACTGTATTGTTTCTAATCTGTTGCTTGATGATGTAAAATCAAATGTGCTTATCTGGGGTATTCCTTCGCTTGGTACATATACTACACTTACAAAGATTGCAACATAACGACCGTAAAATGCTTCTACGTTTGTGTCGTTTACATTGACTGTGGTGCTTGTTTCTTCGCCTGCAAATGCACCTGTGTTGCTTGTGTATACTGTAAATGTTGGAATGCCCACACAGGTTATTGTCCAGTTAAGGTTAAAGTATATTGCTGATCCAAGGTCTGTTACTTGACTTACAAACGTCATTGGAGTTACAGGGTCGTTAATCCAATTGGTGTAGTCAGCCCAACTAGTACTGCTCAAGTCAGCCCAAGTACTTTGATTAGTAGTTGTTATGACTTGTTGTACTTGGTCAAATACTGAATTTGTTGCTGGGATCGCCATACTTGCTCCTAAACTATCGTGGGTGATGTTGTCACTTGGTTATCACTCCACTTTTTATTTCTAAACACACTTGCATTGGCAGGTGTAATTGCTGTAACTGCTTGACTAATGTTTTTCTCTAGTGCGGCATTCATACCATTGAAACTTGCAACATCTACTTCAATTGCTCGTTGCCCTAACAGTAGGTCTAATTCTGGTACAAATATTACGCCATCGCCTCCACCTAACAACACGCCCTTAGATACTTCACCACCTGACTGTACTGCAACAACAAGGAATTCATCATTTGATGTAGGACCATAACCGTTTGTAGTGTTGGTGTAAAAACTACGTCTTAGATCTTGTGTGCCACCAATTGTGTAGTATGGATTGTATTCTTGTTCACTAAGTGGTGGACGAAGGAATACTGTAGTTGACGTTGGTGAACTTTCAAAACTTGTTATGTTTATTTTCTCCCATCTACCTTTGCCGTAGAATGTGTTGTTACTGTCTGGAACTGCACCATACGCATTGCTTCTTCTGTAGATGTTTACACTTGCAAAACTTGGAACAGCGTGATGATTAAATGTTAGTTTGTAGTATGCAAATGGATCACTTGCACCCTTCCAATCATCTTTGTTTATCATGCTCCAACCAACTACGTCTACAATAGGATTAGGTGGAGCAGGAAATGCTGTGTCAATGTCTTTGAGTGCTTGTGCTGTGGTCATTTGTTTAAAGTTAAACGTGCTTAACCAATTTGAATTGCTAGGGAAGTCATCTCTAGTTTGCTTTCTGTGTACATAACCAACACCAAAGAAACTTTGTGTTGAGTCTGTTCTTACACCTGAACTATTGTATAATGCTGTTACAATAAATTCGTAGGTGCTGTCATAATCTATTTCTAAAAACTCTCTACCAAAGCCATCGTATATTCCAACGCTTGTGCTTTCAAAAGTTTCAAATGCTGGGTCTTGTCCTGGTGTTACTTTTCTGTAACGTATACGCATACCAACCCAACTTGCTTGTACACTTGAATCAGGTGGTCTAAAGAAGAAGCGTATTTGTTTTGCTCCACTTAGTGTTGCTTCTACACTTGTTAGTCGTACAACCATTGAACTTGCCGCACTAGGTGCGCCTGGGTCGCCTAGGTCAATTGCATAATCTGATGACTTTTCATTGCGTGGTAATTCACCGCCGTACAATGGATCAAACTGATATGTGCCTACACCACTATACTCTGTTTTAACATTCATGTACCTAGTTTGTAGTGTGCTTTCTTTACCGTCTTTAAACAAGAAGCGGAATACAAAATCATAATTCTGCTGTGCCGCACTTGGTGTACTTGGATGACTAGGTGTACCTACACTACCAGCCGCTATTGCAAACGTTGCACTTGCTCCTGGAATGTATGTTCCTGTAAATGCTGTTTCGTAGCGTGTCCATGTGCTTGCCGCACTTGACTTGATATAGTATGCAACACCTGTAACATCAAAGTTAGCAGGAGCATTTAGTATCTCTTGTTTAACTGTAAATGTTATTTCTTTAGGATTCTTAGGTGCGCCACCTGTTAGTACTGTTGCACCAACAATTGAATTAAATGGTGTGGCAAGTAACGTTGTTGGTGATCCAGGATCTGTTGGCCAACCTGTGTTTGCTTGTTCAACATAGTCCTGTGGATCTTCACTTGTGCGTCTTGTGTCAAGGTTAATTTTGTTAACTCTTGAACTTAGTTCGCCACCTGAGTATTTTACACGACTAATAAGTGTGTAACTGCTAGATGGTAACAATGGTCCTACACGGAATGTAAAGGATTGTTCTGAACCTGGTTTAGTTGTAACAATCATCTGTTGATATACTGTTTCGCTTGATACGTTGCGTTTGTAGTATATGCTCAACTCTTTGTAAGCAGGATTGCCAGGCTGTATGCCTGTAATTGTTGCGTATACCAATTGACCTTCAGTTGTATACTCTACCTTTGTAAACTCAACAAATTCATCAGTTGAGTAAACTACTGCTGGTGGCTCTGGTGGATCTGCTGGTGGATCAGGATCTTCTGCTGGTGGATCAGTAATTGGTGGAGTAATGCTTGGATCATCTGGATCTTCAACAGTTGGTGGATCAGTAATTGGTGGATCAGGAGTTATAACAGTATTGTTTACAGTTAAGCAATTATTTGCTCTTGTACTTAAACTGCCATTGGCTGATGGGTTTGTAAATTTAATATCGTAAGGTTGGTTAGCACTAGTCATGCCAGCGATTGTTTGCACTACATAACTGTTGTCGCTTATTCTTGTTGTTGCGCCTGGAGTATATTCTGTGCCGTCATCACCAATGAATACTGCTGTTAATCCTGCGTAGAATCTTTGTCCAAACACTGAGATATCATGTGTACCAGCGTTTGCTACTGTTCCAGGTGTTGTTGAATAAATCTGTGGTGGACGGTGTACAATAGGAACAGGACCAACGTTTGGAGGAACAAGTCCAATTGGGTATCCACCAATTATCTCTGGGTAAAATATCTCTCCACCCTTTGGTATGTATGGCGGAAGTACAACATCTTCTTCACCAACTCTTGTATGTGGATATAAACTATCATCATTTCTAACACATCCTAAATCAACTGTCATATCATTGTTGATCTTCATTGTAATAACACGGAATGGTGTTGTGCTAAAATTCAACATTGTGCTTTGAACACGAATGTTGTCACCAACTTCTAATTCAAGTGCTTGACTTGATGCTGTGAAACTTACACTTTCTTGGAAGCGTGATTTATTAAACAATAACCTTGCCATGTCTTTGGCAATAGCGTAGTTTGTAATTGTTGGGAATGTCGCTGTTAGTTTGTTTACACGCCCACCGTCTTTGTTAATGTATGTTTGTCTTTCAGCAAGTGTTTCAGGATAGATAATTGCTTCTACTGAATATGCTTTGTCTGGATTAACATAGTTAACTTCAACAACATTGTATTTTGAACTTCTTTCAATTGCTTGGTATGTAACAGCACCTTGAATATTGTCTGAGTTAAATGTTTGCACAATAGTTGCAACACCACTTGTAATGTCTGTGGCGTTACCTGCGTCTTCAACTTTTAATTTGTACTTGCCTTGACTGAATGGCAAATAACTTCTGCAACCCATAAGCAATGTTTTGACATTGGCAAACAAACTTTGACCTGTGTCTAATACAAAGTTGTTTGTTATAATAGGGCCTGTTGCGTCACCAGTTGTGTATGTAACAACCGTATTATATTTGTTTTTTGCAATTAAGAAACTGTTCCAATCAATGTCTGAGTTTTTAAGACCTTTACCATAACGTGGATTACGTAAGAAATCTACTAATATTTCTGCTGGGTTTGTTGAGTAGTTTTCTGTTTCACTGTCGTATGCTGTTGAGCCACTTGAACTTGTAATTGTTGCTACTTTGCGTCCTAGTAGTGTTGTTTTGATAGCAGGAATGTTTCCATTAAATGGATTAGCATCACTGTCTTCTTGTGTTTCAATGTGTTTCCATTCATAGCGTACAAACAAAGTTGCACAACCATTATAGACCATTGAGTCTTTCCAACTTGGTGCATCGTTACAAGGGTTCCAAGTGCCACCTACTGTGCTTGAACTTGGTGTTGCAAAGTGCTTACCATGTGAGAAACGCATTACAATTCTACCACTGAATTTGCCTTCGTCAATTGTAACTGTTTGTCCGTTGTTTAGTAAAGGTATGTACTTGGTTGCCAATTGGTTGTCATCAATAAACAATTCAAACAAGCCTTCAACTGGACCTTCTGACAATGCGTATGCTACCCAAAGATATTTGTTTTCGTCTGCGCCTGTTTCTGCAAATGTAATTGTTCCACCAACACGTCTTAGGCCATATACCACAGGTATATTAACAGTACTACCAGTTCGTGTAACAAGTATACCTTGCTGACGATCTGCTTCACCTGCCGCATCTGGAGCACCTGGCATTCCGCCAAACAAGCCCATAAAAGGCTGTGTAATAAAACTGACTACACTAGAAACAACATTAACAACCGCCTTAACAACACCTACAACGGCTTTGACAATTCCCTTAACAATTCCTGTAATCGCTTTTACTACACCACTCATAATTTAATATCCTTGTACATCCACAGGGCTTCTGAGAAGCCTATGCTTTCATATAATTTACGACTGCGTTCAACATCTATGCCAATGTCTCCTGCTGTAATTTTCTGTACATCAAATATTGCACCCCACTCTTCAACTTGATTAATAAGTTGTTTGAATGATTGCATATTGCGATGTTCCTTTAATACAAATATTAGATCAATGTGTGCGTAAACAATGTTTTCATTCCATTGTGGAGTTGTCATTGTGCCACTTACAAATCCTACTGGTCTTGTGCCTTCGTATGCGTTAAACCAAAAGAAACTATCTTGTATTGTTCTGCCTCTAACCAAATTGATTACTGAGTTTGTATCAAACTGTTCTTCAATTTCAGGCATAAGTTCTGACGCTTCACTTGCGTAGTACTTGCAAAGATTAACTGTAACATCAATCTCTTCTGGTCTCATTTTTCTTACTATCATTCTGTTCTGCCCCACAGGAATTCTTGGTTACCAACAAAGCCTGCTTTCTCAAATGCTGTGTCATATTGTACACCTTGGAACAACCAATTGCTCCAGTCATTTGTTCTGCGTCCTGCTTGTCGTTCAAAGTCTGCAAAGTGACTACTTGCTTCAACTGATATTCCACAGGAAGTGGCCGTCTCTTGTATACTTACATTATACACTTCACCATCAAACATATTAATGGCGGCAATTTGCCCTGCACTATCCTCTGTGCCCACAATCTGTAATGTATTAATGTCTAAGAATACTTTGTAAACAACAACCCTTTTTCCTTCAGGTTCTTTGCCTACAAACTTATCAATATATCCGCTTGGTAAGCCTGACAAGTTAATTGAAAACTTGCCTACCTTAACATCAAAGTCTTCGTTGATTGCACTATGTCCTAAAAACTCACCTTGTGCTGTGTAAGTGTTTGAGCCTGCGTTGGGTGCTGTGTCACTGTCAAAGTCTATGTTGATACCACCACTTGCTAGGTACAACGGAGCATCATTGTTTGAAGAATCCTTTAGATGTATTTCAATAAGGTCAACCGCAATGGTATGATCTCTATAATATTCATCTCTTAAATAATTTTCAGATGCAAAACTTTTCATTTACCAAGTCTCTCTCATGTCTACTGATATGTTGGTTAAGCCACCAATGCCTACATCAAACTTTTGTACACTATTCACAAGATGTGCTGTAAATGGTACTGCTGTTATTGTTAGGTTTGTGTCGTTGCCTACTGATGATACTAAACCACCTGCGAAGTAAAGTGTAGCAATGCCACTGCCGTTACTTGTGCAAGTTGCCACTGCTTGATATACTTTTGAATGGCTTGCAAATTTAAAAAAGTCACCTGCAAATAATACTTCTTTGTTTGCTCCACAGTTGTCTAGTGCGACACTTTTTACACCAGCCGTATAACTTGCTGTTGTTGCAGGTACGGTGCTTGGTGGATTGTTTGATTTGCTGTAACTAACTTCTGGTATCACAATTTCAAAACTTAATAGACTGCCAAATGTTTGTGCTAGGAAGCCTTCAACAACTCCTGCATCTCTATCTGTAACTGTTGGGTACTTTACTTGCCAACTGTAAAAAGTATGTCCTTGACCTACCCTGCGTGTTTTACCTGAAAATGTTTCAGTTGCCAGTGTTGGCGTGTTTGATGATATTGTCACCGCATTAAATATTGGTGATGTTGGATATTGACTTGCTATATCAGCCATTAGTACCTACTCCTTTGTCCGCTTTCTAACATAGCGTCTGAGATAACTTGTTGGATAACGCCTCTTCTGCTAACCAATAGTTCA
>TARA_R110000796_G_scaffold38292_3_pt1 | contig 11152 bp, 7 predicted proteins | sample TARA_R110000796 | Tara Oceans TARA_R110000796 (sample SAMEA4397815) | marine metagenome | biome: Polar Biome; feature: [SRF] surface water layer (ENVO:00010504); material: water (ENVO:00002006), including particulate matter (ENVO:01000060) such as... | depth 5 m | reverse complement strand
ATCTTTAAAAAGATTTGTTAAAATTCTATATCAATTTTCTGATGGTTTGGAGTCAAAAAATATAACACAAACGTCAGTCTTGAATTATCTGACAAATATAAGCAGTCCAACCGTTGGAAGCCCCTCTGGAGTCCTTAGTTTGGTAGTGCTCATGTCTTTAGTCGAGAAAAAGCTGGAGGGTCTATTAAGGACTCATTCTAAATTTGTAAAATTCCGAGGGGATGTTACAACAGAAGTTAACCCTTCTAATTCCTCAACCCAAGGCGGCGCGGCAGGAAAAACGTTTCAAGTAGAGCATACTTTTGACCAACTGTTTGACTCCAATACTTTACCCGGTGTGGGTTACGAATATTTGTTTACTTCCAAAGATGAGAGAGAAAAGAATTTAGATGGACTGGCTTTGTTTAGCAAAAAAGAAATGTTACGAAGATTTTCCTTGGAGACTACAAAGTATTTTAAGACCAACACTTCTGGTATAGAGATTCAAGTTTTAGACACGGGTAACTATATTAATAAGGGAGATCAGATAAGCAATACAAAGTTTTCATTTTTATCTCCTTCGGCAATACTTTTGGAACAAGAAGACGAAAACGTTACTGTTCACGATCTCAGCACATCACTTCGAGCAATTGATCCTGTAACGTTAAATGTTGCCCTTACGCAGGTGTCTTTGATCAACAAAAATAAAAATGAATTTTATGGAGGCAAAACACGGTCTTCAGTTGATAAAACACAACAAAAGCTACAAGAAAACTTCGGTGCATTTAAAGGAACATCTATTGCTGTAAATCATGAGCAGAAAAAAATCAAGGCAAAATCTAAAATAGGCGCTTTCAATGCTAATGCTGCCGCTGATTTGGTTGATAGAGATGAAAATCTATTCACCAAAGAACAAGAGAAAGAAGATCGAACAGCGCTCAGTGAAGAAGTTACAAATTTAATGACCGCAATGAACCATATATCAGATTCTGTTTTTCTGTCTGATAAAAATGCTATTAAATATTATTTAGTTGATGATCCAAAGTGCAACGGGGTATACAAAAAAAATGCACAGATATTTGCTATAAAAGCCTCCAGTGGGAAGCCTCCCAAAGTAAAACGACAATATCCATTTAATCATTCTCCGAATCAAATAAAAGCTTTGGTATTATCTTTGCAGAAATCAGAATCAGTTAATAATAGTGATATCTTTAAAGATGTTACAAACAGCCTAGCAACGAGTACAGATCCGTTTAGAGATCCTGCTAATGCTGGTTTTATATTTTTCAACTACAAAAATGTGAGAAGAATAGAAGTTTTTACAGGCTTTGGACCATCATCTATGAAAAAGCCTATCTGGAAACCTTTAGACCAAGAGAGTCTTGACGGAGCCGGATCAGGAGGGGTCTTGTTCTGTCGCCATTCTAAATATACAAATTCAGAAATAGGTATTGAAGAATCTGATGAATTGTATTTGCCGACTTATAATGAATATTTTTTCATATCGCAGGACACAGAGAATGATTCAGGAACGGCTGCGGGTGGAACATTCATCTTGCAGTCCTTGACACGCTCCCCTGGGTCTTCAACTCCCGCCAATAGCACATACAATAAGAATATAGATGACTTTTTTATCAAGAGATCCTTAACAACAGAGCCGAATTCAAGCAATATTGGTAATATTGTTAAGAGTGAATTCGTTAGCACTACTACTATAAATAAGAGAACTAATTTAACTAAGATGGGTGTTAGGTCAATAGAAAGAGAGGGCAGTAGAAGAGCAGCGGTGCTTGAAATTAACAAAAGAGACACAGCTTCTAGTACCAAGGAGCTAGTCAGATTAGGTCTGGCAAGTCTTGTGGGATCAAGAGCACTCGAATCCGCTAGATCTTTCGGTTCTGTAAGTGAACCTAGAGAGGCAATCACGGAAAGATCCCCCGCACCCCAGCCAGCCCGCACCCCTACGCCTCCGACAAGCGGAGATAGGAGCAACGATGGGGCTACAGCGAATGATACTCTCACCACCACAACCAGCGCTCCCCGCGATACTAACGGGGGACGATCTTCTTATTAGGAAGTGAATAAAAAATGAATTTATCAGATTACCAAAAATCAGGAAATGCTTATAATAAAACTATAACACCATATCCAAGATTCAGTCTTTTAGCGGGAAAGCTTCCTAAAGTCCCAGGTCTGTCAGAATTTCCAATTAGCGGAGACTATATCTTTGAACCATATAAGCAGACAGAAAAATTTATTGAGTCTTTTTACGGAAGGAAGCATGCCTTAATAACACAAAATGGTTACTTGACGCGAGATCCACTTACCAATTATGGGGAGACAGCATACCAACAAACATCAAATTTCAATTATGACGCATTCAGGCAATCGTTAGGGTCTGTGCCATTTCAGTATGAAGGACATCTTCCGAATCTTGTAAGGGCAACTCAGGGCGATAACAATATAGCATTTCATTCGGATGGAGTGGAAAATTACCAAACATCATTCGTGTATAATTTGCCATTTAATTACTCGAAAAAAACAGGTGCAAAGAGCATTCGCTTTAGCGGTCCAAAGGAAAGCCCATATGAAGGGAAAATAGTCGATTCAACCTCGACAGACTTCGGAAATGTCGTTGATAGCGAAGGTATGAAGTACAAAGTTTTTAATTTCAAAAAAGAACAATATGTTTATCTCTTTGCTGACATGACTCTCCCTCCTGCTACTTCAAATGGTTATGCGGATTCTTATCAAGAGAAGATTAATCGATTAAAGTTGGATTTTTTATCTCTTTTCTATACGATAGATCAAAAAAGAGAAGGCTATGAGTATCAAATAAAGGATCTTTCTTTTTCTGATAAATTCAATCCCACATCCTTAGAACTCGAACCCAATAATTTTTTATTTTTTGAGGGCAAGGGAAGCCCTTGGGACTATGATAGGGTAATTAGGACTTCGACGTCACCTAAGAGCATCATTGATAATAATCCACAGGACTGGTATAGTGATGGAATGATGGGCACCAGTTTAAGTGAAAAAAACAAAGAGATATACAGTATCGCGTTTAAAACGTTAAAGGATGTGGAAGACAAGACATATACTGATCTCTCATTTGATGTAGAGTCAGAAATAAATTTGAGCACATTCGTCCCTGTAGTAAAACCCGGTCAGGGTATAAGTTTTGTACCATCACAAGAAAAATTGCAAACCGCATCCGGTATACCAGTAAACCCTATCGCGATGGACGGTGGCTCACCTCTGGACCAAGCCTACTTGACCGCTGATGTTACTTCGAAATATAACTTTCTTAATTCTATATGGGAAAACGCTCTACCCAAAATGCCGGAGACAGTTATCCCCAATATTTATAGGCAAACAGTAATGGATCCTTTGGCTAAAGACCTAACAGGACTCTTTGAAGGTCTCGCAAACAAAGTTAACAACTGTGAAAATGAAGCGGCTCTCCTTAAACTGGGTTCCGACACAAAGATAATTTATATTGATAATCAAAAATTGATGGAACAGGCAAATTCAACAAAAAATAAATATCCAATGTATAACGAGATTGAATTTGATATCTTTTCTAATGCAAACAGCGAAATAAATTCTATTCTTTTAGAATCTGGCATTGGAGAGGACTTCTTAAATACATTATTAACATATATTTATGGACCCAAAGCCAATATGGAAAATGCTCAAGAGATCGGAGGATCCTATGACGCTGCTTTTACAAAAGCCTCCAAGGATATACAAAAACTGGGTATGTTGGATGTGTTAACAAAGGTTTACCGAGAAGACAGATTTGTGTCATTTAAACCATCTCTTTCTAGCCCATCAACTGATCCGGCTGCAAGCTATAAGACTAGCGATTTAGTTTATTATGATTTTGAAAACTGGTTTCAGAATTATATAAACGGGCTTGAAATCGAAGGATTTGAAACACCACCAAACTCTTCTGCTATTCCAATAATAAATGAGAAAAATTATAAAAATTACACAACAAAATTCAGATACCCCAACGCTGGTACTCCGTTTGAGACGGGTGGACCTCTCATCGCCGGGGTTATGTCAGACATTCCAGATCTTAAAGATATATTCTTTGAAAAAATGAGAACATTGAATGAGATAATGTCAAAGCAAAATTCTTACTCTGAACCGATTATGTATAAGATCGAAAAGTTTGATGAAAGAGATAACTCAATACAGACTATATTTATGCCACATTATCCCAATATGGACAACCCTGATGTAAAAGATTTTATTTACGGGAATGAAACGGCGTCCTCTGTTAATACGGCGAAGATGAGATACATTGACACTCAAGTCAAATATGGGCATGTATACCGATACAAGATTACGCAACTGAGAATAGTCGTGGGAACGGATTACCGTTATGTCTTCTCAACTAACAAAAAATCAAACAAGAGAGCATATCAGCGGGGATACGGTTCTATTTATGCTATGGATAGAATAATGTCTCCCCTTCGTTTCGCAAAATTCGACACATATCCAGAATCAGCGCTCACGAACATAGATAGCAATAATACCGTTATAGAAAGTAACGAAGATCTTGACTTGGGTTCTACAATCGCTAACTTTACTTTTTATACAGCCAACCAAATGGACGTTCAAGACAAAGATCACAACACAGATCAAGGGTTTGCTAGCAGCAATGGAGTGCAGATAGTTGAAAAGAATATACTCCCACAAGACACAGCCAACGAGGACAAGAAGTTAGCTGTTTTCAAGTCGATAATGTATCCAAACATAAAAATAGTTGAGGTACCATACTATGAAGAAGTAGTTGTGGTTGCTGATTTTCCACCTCTTCCTCCAAACGTGAATTTCAATCCACTTGTTGGCAAGGGATCAAAAATACTAATGACCTTTGAGCACCAAGTTGGTGACAGGGAAGAAGTTCCAATAGCATATAACAAAAAAGAAAAGAGTATTTTCAATCTAATTAGAACAGCACAGAACAGAAACTTCAAAGGCGCTGACGGAAAATTTGTAAAGCCAAGTATCAGGTTCAAGTCTGATGATTTTCCAATAAGATATATAATATATACATTGGAGACACCCCCATCTGGCTACAAGGACTTTGAGAGTGGAAGAAAAAGAGGATTGTCCACTGAGAAAGCCACGGCTAGGATAGAAGACCTTGTTCCCAACAAGACATACTACTACATGTTTAAAACCGAAGATGTTCATCGCAATATTTCAAATCCGTCTCCTGTTTATGCAGTGCAGATGACGTTAAATTCTGGAGTATATTTCCCAGTTGTATCAATATATGAATTTCAGAAAGAAAGTATAGGAGAAAAGTTTAAACAGTTCCAACAATATTTAAAAATTGAAGCTTCAGTAATTCAAAGGATAGTCAATAGAGATAAATCTGAGATAAACAGCGGAACTTCCAACACGAGCCTCCCTGTGCTGGGCATAGGCAATACTTCTCTTTGGAATGAGAAAAAATTTAAATTTAGGATAATTTCAAAGCATACTGGTAAGGCAGTTGATTTGAACATTAGATTCAAGACGAATCATACAGAACCGATTAAACCAATAGAAACGTGCTAGTAAACAAAAAAAAGGACAATTTCTTAAAAAATACTAATTATGTTTGTATTATAAGTTATTGAGGAGATTATACAAATGGCTTTCTTAGACAACAGTGGCGATATTATTTTAGATGCGGTTTTAACCGACGCAGGAAGGGCTAGATTAGCTTCTGGTGACGGATCTTTCAAGATCAGCAAATTTGCTTTCGCAGATGACGAAATCAACTATGCTAAATACGATAAAACGAATACAAATGGGTCAGCCTATTATGCAATTGATATTTTATCTACACCAGTATTTGAGGCATTTACAAACAACGCCTCTTCGATGAAGAGCAAGTTGGTCTCTATCGCAAGAACAAACCTTTTATACCTTCCGGTCGTTTTGATTAACGAAACAGACGGGGAGCCTTTGAATCAGTTGACTACTCAGGCGGCAAATTCTTTTGCTGTTCTTGTAGACGAGACAACTGATGACGTTTTTGAGGCTTTATCTTCTGACAGTAGACAGGGTGTATTCTTTGCTGTAAAAAACACAAACAAGTTTGTCCAGTTAGATCAAGGGCTAGACACAACAGAAATTTCCAAAAACCAATCACTAGACCCAACTTTAGTTGAAACACATTATATTATAGAAATGGACAATCGGCTTGGAGTTTTAGCAAGTCCATCCAATATAGCACAACCATTTTCGTTCTTGGATGATGATAACGTCGCTACGTACAATATGGCTAATGTCGCTGATACACAGGGATTTTTTGCAGCTTTAACTCCTCAGACAGTCGGCTCCCCAATAGATGGACCCCGAGGTGGAGCTTTCAGATTCAAAATTAGACCATCTTTAGAGTTGCAAACCAGCACGTTTCTATTTACTAAGCTAGGAACAACTGGAAATACCTGGAATGGAGCCTCTGGCACTTACTCTTACGTTGATACAATTGTTAAGGTAACCGGAGCCACAACAGGGTATTCTATCAATGTACCAGTAAGATATGTCAAGAAAGACTAACAAGGATTTATAAACCATGGCTACTACTTTTAAATCATTTTTAAATAATGATATCACCTCAACCAGAACATTGTTGCACGAATCTATTCCGATTACGGGATCAATTGTTTCTGGTACATACAATCAGGGTTCCACAACTACTGAAACAAATATCAAGAATTTTTCTCATGGCTTGTTTCAATCTGTTTACGATTACCCATTTTTAAGCTCTTCAGCAAATCATATTTTTGATTTGACAGTTGGATATTCAAATGATTCAGCGTTTTCGTCTTCTGCAAATTTGCAAAATAAAGACAAGATTAATATGTATAACCAAATGGCGCAAGTCTTGATGGGTTATGATGCTTCTGGGTCAATTAGAAAATTTGATGAAGACGGAGATCTCAGTTCTGGCGGAACTAAGTTAAGCGAAGTATTCTTTGTCAACTGTGCTAGAATGCTGCAAAAAGATGAAATTAAGAAAGGTAGCTTTTCATTGATCATGGGCTTAGAGAACGCCCCCGATCTGCCGCAGTTTGATGGAAAAAACTTTGTTAATGGTGCAAGAGTAGCAATTGCAGACTTAAGTGGGTCCACTTCTTATCTTGTCAACTCGCCAGCAGGAGACTATGGAATTTTATATGCCACTTCGAGTGGAACCAACGCCACCTTAATACTTCAAAATGAAGAAGTTCCAGTGGGCTTGCTCTTTTACCAAGCTGGCATCGCGGTTATCTCTGGGTCTCTTTTCAGACCAGCAGACGAAGGCGGCTTGCTAAAGACATCTACTGAAGATGCTGTTGCTATGGGGACACCAATAGACAAATTGAATGGTAACACAGGCTACTATTTTGTGACAGGATCTTCTATCTCTGGGTCTTGTTCGGCTATCCGAAACAGAATTTACAACCTCAATTTTAATAATACAACCGAATTAAATTCTACGGTATATTTCTGCCGAGCCTCTCATAATGAATTTAACTACAGTTCTAATCCAACATATTTGAGCAATAGTAAGATAGTTGTGAAGAATGAATCCCTTGATCAACCAATTTCTTACATTACAACTGTGGGTCTATACTCGGCAAATAACGAACTGTTGGCTGTTGCTAAAGTATCTGAACCGTTGCAGAAAACACCAGACACTGAATTGGTATTGAGAGTTAGGTTAGACTACTAATTCAGAGGGATAATAAGTTGTATTATGAGCACACACTTCGCATTTGGACCGGACGACATCATAAGAAATGTAATCAAGACTAATCCCGGTGTTGAGTTCTACATTTATCAAGGTGAAAAATTTCACAACAACTATCCTCATTTATCAGGCGCATTCACTGGGTCTGTTCCAAACGTGCCCCCCGGCAACATAAGCTTATACGAATATAACGTAGACAGGACAGACCAGAGCACAAGAATTCCTGGTGGTACTGGGTTTGTAAGACCATTTGTTACAAAAGACGGATATTTAACAAACCTTAAAACAGTATCCCAAGAAGTGTTTTCCGAAACTTTATACGGTCAAGAGTTCGAGGGAAACTATACCCTTTCTGCCAGCATTTCCAGAGAGTATTTTCCTGCCAATCATGGAACAAATTACTTTTCTACAACAAATCCGACTGTGGGTCAATTTAACAGAGTAATAACTTTGAGAAATACTCTGAATCACTACTCTTATCTTAGCCCGCATTACAATTTTCTTGAGACTGGGAAGCTGCAATGGGATAAGGGATTGCAAGCAGTTAATTTGATCAGCATCCCATCTATTTTTTATGGCACTAGGATTGAAAAAGGAACAGTGGAGTTAGACTTTTATATTAGTGGTACTCTGGCTGCACGGGTCAAGGATATTAATAAAAACGGAGAGTTAATACAAATCAGCGGTTCTGCAAACAGCCTTGGTAGTGCCTTTGGCTCGGCTAGTGTTGCTGGTGTCGTGTTGTATAACGAGGGGTTCATTGTCTTGACTGGATCTTGGGCTTTGGGCGATCATACCGGTAGATATACGGGAGGCTCCGCCATCAGCCCTTCTTGGTTATATTACGGAGTCGGCGCGGAAACAGCCAGCTTGGGATACAATTTACCAAGTTCCAGCTTTAGTCTCCGTTTTTCTGGCTCAACAGAAACAAATGTAATGACAATGTTTGCTCATGCCACTGCTGGTGAATTGAACCACTCAAACAATCCAACCTACATTCAATACTCGCAAAGCATAAATCCTATCACTGGGTCTACTTTCTATAGAGAGCCAGATAAACTAAATATTAAAAATACAATGAGTGGAGCATTCTCTGATCTCACCGAGAGTTTCCAAAAACAAACATTTTTATCAAAAGTTAAAATTTATGATGAGGATATGAACTGTGTTGGTATCGCAAAATTAGCCACCCCCCTCAATAAAACATTAGGTCGAGATGTTACTTTCAAGTTAAAGCTTGACATCTAGTAAAACCTCTGTTATAGTTCTTCTATGATTTTAGGATTAGACATTTCAACAAGCATCGTTGGCGCAACTATTTTATCCGACAACGGCGAAGTCAAAGAAACATTCGCTTGGGATATGCGTAATAAAAACCACTTCCCAGATATATTCACAAAGTACAACCACGTTCAAGGAGAATTCCTTGACATGCTTACCAGCCGAGACATAGAATATATCTTTATTGAACAAAGCCTCCAAATGTTCCGTTCAGGCTTTTCATCAGCAAAGACACTTTCAACATTAGCCTCGTTCAATGGCGTTGTTTCCTATCTCTGTTATAGAGAGTTTGATATCAAGCCAGAATATATCTCCGCATCATCAGCCCGAAAGGCGTGTGGCATCACCATCACAAGAGGAACGAAGGCGAAAGAACAGGTTATTAAGTTTTTACTTGACAACGAGCCTAAGTTTATTGTAGAATATACGAAATCTGGTAACATCAAGCCAAAGTATTACGACATTGCTGATAGCATTGTAATAGCTAAAGCAGGATACGAACTTGTCAAGCACCGACAAAACAACAATTCTTAAAAACATACTCGGAACCTATCAACAATCTGGTGAAGAGTACCTGTTTAGCTGCCCCAAGTGTAAACATCACAAGAGGAAGTTGAGCGTAAATATTGATAAGAATGTATACAAGTGTTGGATTTGCGAATACAGCGGCAACAATATTACTCGCCTTGTCCGACGCTATGGGGATTTCAACCAGAAGAGAGAATGGCAGCATCTAACTGGGCAAGTTGATATTGGGCAGTTTGAGACGATTATTGAGACTCTCTTCCCCGAGCCAGAGGAAGACACCCCTGTAACAGCAGAACTGCCAAATGAGTTTCTATCCCTCGCAAATAAAGGGAGAACTTTGCTTTCCACCAAGGCTCGCAACTACCTGATCCGACGAGGCATCACGGAAGAAGATATTTTGTTCTGGAAAATTGGATATTGCCATGGCGGAGAATACGGTGGGCGTATTGTAATCCCGTCATTCAACGACGACGGAGATTGCAACTTCTTCATTGCCAGAACCTATCGCAATGATTGGCGAAAGTATATGAATCCGCCAACGGCGAAGAGTAAAATCATCTTCAACGAACTTTATATTGACTGGAATGAAGATTTAGTCTTGACAGAAGGAGTATTTGATGCTATAGTAGCTGGGAAGAATTCGGTTCCCATCTTGGGTTCATCTTTGCGAGAGCAATCTAAGCTGTTTAAAAGTATCATCACAAACGATACACCAGTTTTTGTTGCTTTAGATCAAGATGCTCAAGAGAAAGCAGCGGATTTGATACAAAACTTAATTAAATATGGCGCGGAAGTATACAAAGTGGAGGTTACCCCGTACAATGACGTAGGCGAAATGCCGAAAAAAGAATTCCTCAAGAGGAAGAACGCCGCAAGGCAAGTCTCATCAGAAGAAGCCTTCTATGAGAAGTTCGTTAATGGTTTTAATTTTTAAAAAGGAGAAATGATGAACGCGAAAGAAATCCAAGGTGACGATAATACTCTCGTAACTTTGACTTATAGTGATATTTACGAGGGTCGCCACAGTGACGACGAATTTACCGAATGGGCGGTATCGGAAACGGAAACGGTTTCTAAATTGAACTCTGTTGTGACGAGCGGAGTCGAAGTTCTTTCCTCTGCGGAAATCCCGTTCAATGAGGCAATCGATTCCGAAGTGTTAGAGGGGTTTGAGGGCGCTGGGGATCAACCTGCCGACCAAGAGGAATATATTAGAGAGAATTTCTATGATTTCGACGACTTTATCAACACATCAGTAGAACAGTGGGATTACAAAGAAGGATCCTGTACTGTTTCTGCTACTGCTCTGGTCAAACTAGGAGATCTTCGGAAAAACGAAGAAACCTTTTCAGGCTGGACTGCTACTACCCCGATGGGAAGTGGCAAATTTACTATTGATCTATAAAAAACTCATTAAATAACAAAAAGGAGAATAAATGAGAAACGTTTTTATCGCAGCAATCGCTGTATTTTGCATGGTTGCTTGTGAGGACACATCAACCACAACCGAAACAACAACTGATGGGGAAACCGGAACTCAGTTTACTGGTGTTGAGGACAATACAGGCACCACAAACACAGAGGAGACAGTAGGAAATACATCCGAAACAGGGTCGG
>TARA_R110000796_G_scaffold247010_1_pt1 | contig 11154 bp, 11 predicted proteins | sample TARA_R110000796 | Tara Oceans TARA_R110000796 (sample SAMEA4397815) | marine metagenome | biome: Polar Biome; feature: [SRF] surface water layer (ENVO:00010504); material: water (ENVO:00002006), including particulate matter (ENVO:01000060) such as... | depth 5 m | reverse complement strand
TTAATTGCTAAATCTAAACATTTAATATGAGATAAAACACATCCCACAAAACCATCATCGTGATGATATGCTTCCACGACTTCAAATAAAGAATTTATTTTCTCCATTTCTTTTTTAAAATGTTCTAATCTATCTTCTCTATCATTAAGATTAATAACAAATTTTTTAATTTTTATAAAATCTTTTAATGAATTTTGTTGATTCATATATTTTTTTTTATATAATTTTTTTATATTTTAAACACTAAATGTCTTTCTTTGTTGCTTCCGATAAAATTCCCATTGCTCAAAAAAGTATTTCTATTCCTGCAGCGAATGGTGTAAATTATAATGCGAATCAGGAGATTGTTTTACATATCAACGATAATATTAAGTTTTTTCAACCTGAACAAACTTATCTTGAAGCAAAAGTAAAGATAAAGCCTCCCAGTTATGGAACTGGATTAACTGATGCTCATCCAACACGATTGAATTTGGATGCTGAGACTGGTTTTCAAAGTTTAATCAGAACTATCCGAGTCCATAGTCGTCAAGGTGTTCTTCTTGAAGAAATAGATAATTACAACACCATGGTTGCTTTTAAATATGATTATGAAACCAATGATAGTTTAAAGAATAAAAGAGCATTGACGGAAGGGTGTGGTGTTGAAAATCCATTTAGTCGCGGAACTTTTGGTTCTTCAAGATCTGTTGGTAATGAAATTTTACAAAATCAATATTTTAAGAATGCTTCTAATGCTCCTGATGTAGCACTTATTTCTGCTTCTGTGACCGCTGATAACTTTGTAGATTGTAAAGTTTGTATCCCATTACACACCGGAATTTTCTCAAATAAATCTGTCTTTCCGAATATGGCGGTCGGTGGAGTTACAATTTCTATTTTACTTGAAGACAATCGGTATTGTTTTCGTCAAGTTGATGGTGTTAATCGTTTCAGGAAAACAACTCTTAATCCTTTGGTATCGGGTCGTCTCAATGCTGCTGGTGCTGCGAATGCGGTGGTATCAGCATCATTTAATACTTTATTTGAAGAAAAACAAAATAATCAAACATTAGTAGCATCTCATTGTCCTTTCGTTGTCGGTGAAAGGGTTGGTATTGAGTTTGAAAGACTTGCTTCTGCTGGATTTACATCTGCTTCTGTTATGAGATTTACAAATGCTAGTGGTGGTGCTCCTACTATTAGACAGATTTCTTTTAGTGCGACCAATGGAATGGTTTTGAGTATGAAATCAGCTTCTGTAGCGATCACTGGTTCTGGAATTGATACATCCGCATCAACTGGATTTTTATATTCTCGTTCGATTGAGGATGCTTCTTCTTATGATGCTACTTACACTGTGAGTGATGTTAATTTAATCGTTAATGAAGTATCGGCAGGTCAAAGTTATGAAGCATCTATGATGAGAAAAATGAAAGAAGGCGGTATGATTAATTATGATTTTAATTCTGTCACGTGTTATAAATCATCGTTGCTATCATCTGATAGAGTTGCTAATATTAGGATTCCTATTGAAAATTCTCGTTGTAAATCTATTATATGCTCAATGCTAGACAGCACTCCTTACACCACAAAACAAGTTCTTGAAGCAAAAGACACTTATGTTATACAAGATGTAAGGAATGATTTTGATTATAATTTACATTCTACACGATGCAATCTTGAAGGAATATCCGACAGTTTAACAGAATATCAATTTCTATATGATGGTCGGTTACAACCATCTCGGAGGGTGCCATGTGGTAAGATTTCCAGCAAGACCAGTATTGAAGCACAGCCTCTTATAGAACTAGATAAAGCATTATCGCAAGCAGGAATTACTGGTCATAGTATGATGAAATTTAATGAGAATTTCTTAATCGGCAGAGCACTTGCTCTTGGTGATAGTTCATATGATGCTCGCAATAAAGATTTTGTCCTTCAACTTAATTATAATGAAACAACGGCACCTACAAAGAATAAATTAGTTTGTATGTTTGTTTTCCATATCCGCCGTCTTGAAATTGGTGCTGATTCTGTTAGAGTTGTTGTTTAAAAAATTTGATATTTATAGTTATTTTACAAATATAATAAAATGCCTGAATATACGAAAAAACAATTGATTAATTTATTTGATGGACAAAAAGAAATACAACAATATATCAGCAGTAATTTTAGAGCAAAAAAATATTTTACTAATGAAGAAGAACATATTAAAGAATATACTAATGAATGTATTGAATTAGGAAAAACTGTATTTATGAAAGTTGAAAGATTAAATATTATTCGTTAGAAAACTCTTTAATTAAAATATAAATTATAAATTCCTTTTTTAACTTTTAGTGATGGATTAAATATTTGTTTAAAAGAAATTTCTTTTTGTAAAGGATTTTCTTTTCTAGGACGACCGACTCTATTTGAAACTTTTTTAACATTCCAAATATGGTTTAAATTATTTCTTTTTAAAGAAATTTCTTTTTGTTTATTTAGAATTTGTTCACGATTTTTGTAATAATATTTAAGTTGATAATACATTTTATTTTTTATCTATTTATTTTGAAAATAAAATATTTAATATAATAAAAATGAGTATTACTGGAGGTTCAACAAGTTTTATAGATATTCAACCGAGCAATTCGCCATCTAATTCTTTGATTTCTTACAGAGATGGTAATCCAGTTGTTTCTTTTGTGATTGCTGAACAAGACAGATATTTAATTGGTTCTTCTTTAAGAATTGCTGGTAATCTTGCTGTTTATGAAAGTCCATCTGGTGATCATGGTGTTGTCCCAGATGTTGCTGATAATGTTAGGATAAATCCTAAACTTGGTGTATATGGTATGATAGATCAAGTTGTTCTTTCAAGTCAAGCGAATAAAAATACTATTGAACACATTCGTCATTATGGAAGATTTCTTTCTAGTTATCTTCCATTAATTTCCAGTCAGCAGGAGGCATTTGGACATCTCGGTGAGACTGCTGGTGCTCTTCCGAATGCTCTTGGAAATCAGTTAGCATTTAGTTGTAATGAAAATGGTTCTGAACCTGGTGGTCGTCAGTATCGCGGAAACAGTTTCTGTATTAATCTTCCATCTGGTTTTCTTATGTCAAAAGAAAACATTGGTTTATCTTCAAAAGGATGGGGAGTTGGTGGATTACAGGTGGATATTCATTTAGTTCCAGATAGTCAGTTTATCCGTGCTCCCACCAAAAATCAAGCATTTTATCAGTTGTCTAATTTAAGGTTAATCGCTGAACTAATTAATCCTGCTCCTGATCAGTTATCCCGTTTGATGTCTCAAACATCTGGAACAATGGAATATAATGCTATCAGTTCTTACTACACCACTATTGCTTCAACAAATGCGATTGTAAATCTTCGCCTTGGTCTTTCTCGCGTGCTTGGTGTTTTTATGAATTTTATTCCATCTGCTAATCTCAATAATTTATCTCAAGACGGTTATCAAACTCTTCCAATGATTAATAATTTAACGACTGGTGAAATTGCTGCTATTAAACAAATTACATTTCTTAAAGGCGGCATGAAAATTCCTCTTGAATATAATATTACAGCAAATGTCCGTGATGATAATACACTAGTTTCAGCTGATCCTCAGATTTTAAGAAATTTTATGAATTCTTTTATGCCTTTTATGAGAAATATTAGAACACAAGTATCGCCAATTACAAACAACCGAGTTCCGTATAAGAATGCTGATGAGTTCGCTGCTGCTGGTCAAATGTTTGGTGTGGGTGTGGCGATGGATGCTATATCGGGTGAAGGAATTGACTTCCGGAATGACACTTTTACTCTACAGATGGAAACTGGATTGACTGATAGTTCCGCAGTTCAGTCTGTATTTATTTTTGTCCGTTCCAAACAGACTCTTGTATTCAATGCGAACGGTGTTCAAATAATCCAGTAATATTTAAAATTAATTTGTTTAATATTTAAATGGAATCATTAAAAAGAAAAGAATATAATAAAATATATCGTGAAAAAAATAAAGAAAAATTATTAGAATATAATAAAACACCTGAATGTTTAAAATCAAAAAAAATATCTGAATGGAAAACAAAAATGAAAATAATTTTAAGAGAAAATGAAGATTGGGATAGTGTTTATGAATATTATTTAATATGTGAAAGATGTGATAATTGTGATGTAATTCTAACAAAGGATAAATACAGCAGTTCTACAAGTAAATGTCTTGATCATGATCACAATACTGGTTTTATAAGAAATATACTTTGTAATTCTTGTAATATTAAAAGAGGAGCATAATTTCATTTATTTATAATGTTTTTTTTTTTATTTTTTTTAATATGTAATAATTTATAAAATGACTGATATTATGGATTCAAGTAATTCTGATGACCGTGGTCGCATCCCCGATTTAATGAAAATTGGTTCCATACCAACTGATTTACAGATGTCCTTTGATACCGATATTTTAGATCCTGTAGTGATCAGTGAAAATTTTTGTAGATTTGTTCTTCCAAATAAAGGATTTCTCCATAGTTTTTCTAAAATAACATTAGGAGTTGAAGCACTTGCTGGAAAAGAATCTGCTAATTTTCCTTTAAATGTAGGAATTCACAGTTTAATTGAGAGATGTGCTTTGAAAATCGGCACCACCACAATCGCGGAGGTTGTAGATTTCGGTCATTATATGGCGTATAAATCTTTATTTATTGATAACCAGATTAATTATGATAGAGAAATGTATTTGACAAATCGCGGTATGGCGCACAGTTGGATTTACAACAATAAAGCATTAAACGGCAATTCTGTTGGTTCTTCAGATGTAAATGCTAGTTTTTATACTGTTAAAAGTAAATATAATTTAGAAATTTCAACAGGGAACACTGGTGCATCGGGTGATAGTGTCAGCGATCCTGTTTTGAGTAATGAAAATGCTCCTGTATTTTCTGTTTCTGTAGCAGATTTATTTGAGTTCCTTAAATTTAATCAACTCCCGCTTTATATGATAGACCAGCAGATCAGTATTGAACTACATTTTAAACCAATTGCTTCTCTTGGTCGTTGTGTTCCTGATAAAACAGAGGGTAGTGGTGGATTATTTAAAATTGATCAAACACGGGTTAAATTTGTTTCTGATCATATTTTTTATGATGGAGATATTATGGAAAATTACAGAGCACAAAATAATGTATTAAACTGGACTTATGTTGATTATCAACTGAATAAAAGGAGTTTCACAAACACCAGTCTCGCATCAAAACAAGTATTTAATGTAGGAGGTGCTGGTCGTCTTGTGAATAAAGTTTTTACTTCTCTCGCTCAGGTTTTTGCTACTCCTGATTTAAGAATGACAAATGAATATTCATCTGCTTGTGTTGGATTAACTGGCGAGAATCATGGTGTTTTGACAACTAATTTAAGATATAATGATAATTATTTATTTCCTATCGATCCAACAAATATTGCTGTTCATTTCCATCATTTACTAGATGCGGAGCAGAATGTCCCGCATATCTCCCGTGAGGAATATAGTTTTGAATCGGGTGAAGGTGGTATATCTGCTTTATTTAAGTATCAAGGATATAATCCATCTGACGGTGAGGAAGGTCTTGCTGGTAAATTCACCTGGTTGGGTTATCGTCTTAATCGTAACGAACGTGTATCAAGCCGAGGTATTGAAGTTGAAATAAGTTATTCTACGATGAACACAGGAACTTATATTCATCGTGCTTATCTTGAAGTTGTGAAACAAGCGGAACTTCGTAACGGTATATTTTCTACCGATTTCGCATAAAATTATTTTTTAAAATATATAATAATCAATATAATATATGACTTCTATGGAAGAAACAATTATATTGGATTGTAATAGATTATCTTCATCAGAATTTCTAGCGGGAAATAATACAGAAAAGGCAATCTTTACAAATAAAACTGGTTCAGGAATTAATGTTAGAATGGGTGATAGAATTTCAGTTCATAATTCTTTTGTGTCAGCGATAGGACAGGCGGATGGTGCTATTGAAATATCTGATAAATTTTTAGAGGATAGAGTGATTACATATACAAGTCTAACAAACAGCGATTTTATAAATTCATGTAATGATAAAATATTTGGTTATGGAAGACAAACCGCCGAAAATATAAATGAAACAATAAGAAATTCAGCAAATTCAACAAATTTATTAATTAATTATTATAAGAATTCTAATGGTGAAAATCATTATTTTTTACCAAGGGTTTTTTTAACAGATAATTCACAAACTGGAAGTCCTGAGATATGGAATGATGAAGATAGAATAGTTTATGGAAGAACAAATGGTTCATTATGTTTTTCAAGTGAATTAAATGCATCTTATTTTGCTCCTAATAATAATAATACTCTTCAAATGTTTATGGTGAATGCTGATATGAAATATTATCAAGGAGGTCAAAGTTCAACATCTGCTCAAAGAATTGTTAATTGTTTTAAATATAAATGCGATAATTCACGATATAAAATTTATATAAATACTGACACAAGATATGGTGCTTTACAAGAAACAGTTCCTTCATTAATAAATGGTTCATTATTTTCACCTGCTCTTATGGATTATATTGAATACATTGAAAAGGTTCCTATTTCAGTTTCCTCTGGTTTTAGATCTGCTGAAGCGATATCTAGTAAAATAACAAATGATTTAAGAAAAAATGATGAACCTTCTAGATTTAATATTTTGAGCGAAGCTATTTTCAATACAAATGCTAGTATTCTAACAGAAAGGGCATCTAATCTTGAATTAAATTCTCCAACATATCACACATTTTATTCAGGTGGTCAATATACAAATAATATTTTGACATCTGCTTCATATATAGCGAATGTAAATGCTTCAACAGACTCAACAGCGAACACAAATTTATATTTATCAACATATCAATATATAGGAATTAAAAGACCTGAATTATATGAGTCTGGAATAAATTTTACAAATAAATATAGACAATATCAACTTGATAAAGGTGTTGCTCCAAAAAATGTTAAAACAAGAGCATATTCACATCTTCAAATAAGTGGAAATTTAAAAAATGCTTCATTTCGTAAAGACAGCACAGATCCTAATAAACATATAATTCCTTTTGAATTAAATTGGACGGATGCTAATGCTTCTGGATTATTAAAAAGTTTTTCAGAAATATTTAAAGCACAAAAAAATCATCCTGAATTATGGGACAATAAATTTAATGTTTATGGAGGAATTGTAAATGCTAGTAATTCTAGATTTTTACATATAAATGTTTTATCAAATATTATAAGAAAAGGAATTAATCCTGAATATGAATTTTCATTGGGTCACGATTATTATATGACATCTGGTTCAAATATTCCAAATTTAACTTCAACTCCATTATTTTTTGATTATAATCCTGATTATGAAAATATTTCAACAGAGGGATTGTCTTTTGAAACAGGTTATAGTTATGGGGCATTTTTTAATCATAAAGGCAAAGTCGCAATATCTACTCAAAGAATAGGTTATCTTGAACAACCTGACTCTAAAATTCCTCCATCTCAAACAACAATTCCAAATTGTTATTTTTCAACGAATAGGTCATCGGCTTCAAACACAATTGAAAATTTAACAGCAGTAGGATGGGACAATCATTTTAATGCTTATGGTAATGTTTTCATAGGATTAACAGATGGATATTTAACTGATATGTATAATGAATATCAAGAATTAAAACAATATCCAACAGCATATAATACAGAAATGATAACAAGTAATAAATTTACAAACAGAATATATCTAGGAGCATTAGAACCATCAATAGATTTTAATGCTTCTTCAAGAAGATTTGAAATAAAAAATCTTCATACATCTGAAAGAATTCAAAATAGATTTAGTGCTGGTGGTGTGTTATCAGCATCAAATCATTTAGAGCAGGTTGTTCCTGAATTTCCTTCACAAGGACAACCTGTTTATAAAATAAATAAAAGATTATTTAACACAAATTTTACTCCTGCAATGATGCCATATACTTTAAATTCAATAGATCCTTTAAAATTAGGAGCAGTTAATTTTCAAGTTGATATGCTAAACACTAATCTGGAAGGATGGAAAATCTATGATCAATATTGTGGAATTATAATAAAAGATTTTGGTTATTCAAAAAATAAATTTAATGATGGTTTATTTGGAACTCTGGGATTTACATATGAACAATTTAATGCTTCAAGAACAGCATTAAATGATATAACCGTAAGAGTTGGAAATAAAAATAAAAATAGTCTGCCTGCTGCTTTCACAAACGCAGAGGTATCACAAAGACAAACAATAAATTTTCCAACAAATATTTTTGGTGCGGGGACATATTCCTTACAAGTTCCTTTAACTATGGCGTTTAATGGTTCAACCGCAACCACGGGGGATGTTTTTAGAAATGGTGTTCCTTATGAAAATTTTCCAGCAATATCTGAAGCAGCTACATCTGTTGTTCTGGAAGCACCAAACCTTCCGCGAAAAGTTCAAAATGGTTATTATTTAATTAAGAGTGACGTGCTTGATACATCATCTTTTCATACTGGCGAATCTGGAAATGGGTTGCCAGTTATGTCTGTAGTGGATAAGGTGAATGATACGAACGATTTTTTTGTAGGAGGTGAGAGCACGATAGAATATACTTTCACAAAAGGAAAAACAATTACTTCAATTCAAACACAGATTTTAAATCCTGATGGAACACTAGCAGAGGTCGGTGATAATAGTGGAGTAATTTATAAAATTAAAAGAATTCAAAATAATAATTTAGATATTGTCCAACAAGTCTTAAATGAAAAATAATTTAAAAATTTGAAAATAAATATAAGCATAAAATAAAGTGAATATGAGTGATTATGGATTATCAAAAGCAAAAAGATATAATGCCTCTGGTGTTGAAAAAAAACCTTTATCTGAAAGTTCAATAAAAGTTTATGTTGGTAATTTTAATTCAATTAAAATGAAATTTCTTGATTTAGATAATCCAGATGATTATTCTTGGGTTATGGATTTTAAAGATATAGATAAATATCTTGAAGCATTTTCATCCAATACAAGAAGAAATAAATATGCTGCTTTGTTAGTTGTCTTACAATCTATGAATATATTTCCAGAAGCACAAAAATATTATAATGAAAAACAAAATGAATTAAATGAAGAATATAATAAATTTCAGGAAACTGGAAAACCTCTTCCATCACAAAAAGAAAAATATGTTGAAAAGGCAGAGATAGAAAAAATGATAAAAGATATAAAAAAGGATTTAGTTAAAGATGATAATAAACAATTAGAACAGGGATATGTCTTATTTAAATTATATAGCAAGATTCCACGAAGAAATGATTTTGGAAATTTAAAATTTATTCCTATCTGGTCAGAATTATCAGATGAAGAAAGAAAAGGAAATAATTATTTTGATGGAAAAGATTTATATATAAATCAATATAAAACCTCAGCTAAATATTCAGAACAAAAAATAGAATTAAATAAAACTCTTGCAAAACTTTTAAATTCTTATGTTTCAAAATATAAAGTGAATGATAATGAAAGTTTATTTAAAAATTCATCTGGTGGTGATTTAACAACAAATAATCTCACAAAATTATTGAATAGAATTTCTCAAAAATATTTAGGAAAAAATATATCAACAACAATGTTAGCAAAGATATATATGTCAGAATTTTCTCAAACAAATGAAAAAATAAAATCAAAAGCAAAACAAAGGGGCAACTCAACAGCGATGATGTCAAATGTTTATATAAAGAATTTTAATCAAACATAATTTCATATCGTCCAGTTTTCTTAACGAATTTATTAACACTTAATTTTTTAATTTCATGTTTTATATCATATAAATTTTCATAAAATATTTTTTCATAATTATGATTTCCTAAAAAAACATTTAAATTAACCATTGCTTTATTAATAGATGGATATTGTGTATAATTTTTTATTTCTTGAGCATCTAAAATAATTTCATCAATATCATTATAATAACTTCTTTCAAAATCAAAACCATTACTTAACCAAGATGATATTTTTTTTGTTATAATCATTTTTTTTTCTTTTTCTTTTGAGGATAAAATATTAGTATCTTTATAAACAAGAAATTTGTATTTATTTTGTTTTTTTCTATCAACAATATAACATTCTAAAAATTCTTTTAAATCAGATTTACTACATAATGCTGGTGATTTTATAGGAATATCTTCTTTAAGAATTATTTCTAAAAAATCCTTTTTAGTAAATATTTCGTTAATTAGAAACATATAATAACTGAAATATTTTATAATATATTTATAAACATATTAATGAAAAAAGTTGTAATAAAAAAGTCAGTTGATAAAGGAAAAAAATTAACAGCAATATTTACGCGTGAAGATGGTTCAACAAAAAAAATTTCTTTTGGAAGTGCTGGAATGGATGACTTCACAAAAAAGAAAGATGAGGCACAAAAAAAAAGATATTTAGCAAGACACAGAGCAAGGGAAAACTGGAATAATCCTGAGAGTGCTGGTGCGTTAAGTCGTTGGATATTATGGAATAAAACTTCAAGACAAGCAAGCATAGCTGATTTCAAAAGAAGATTTAATTATCAGTGATGATTTTTAGTTGTAAGATTGAAATCACAATTTTCTTCAACCCATTCAGTTATTTCATCATCTCTCTCAAAGACATAAAGGTCGCTGTTTTCTTTGACTGCCTCAACAACTTCATCAAAATCTTTATAGACATAATATTCATCACTGTCTTTGACTGCCTCAACAACTTTATTAAAATCATCATAGACATAATGATCATCATCATTTTTGACTGCCTCAACAACTTCATCAAAATCATTATAATGATATTGACAATAAAAATGAATTCTGACTTTCTCAAGACATTCAATAAAACCTCTGTCTCCACTTTTAGTTAATTTTTGAAGTTCATCAATACAATCATCAATATCCATATCATCTGGATAAAATGTTGTTTTTGAAGATATAAATTTAGGAGATTTAAGTTCTTCAATTTCTTTTTGAAGTCGTTCAATTTCATTATCTTTTTCAAGGAGAGCGGCAAGCGATTCCTCAAACATTTTTTTCATAGAAAGCATAAGAGTTGCTGCCATTTTGTTGTTTTATATGCTGGAAGCAAAAAAAGCATTTTCAAATTTTTTGAAAG
>TARA_R110000796_G_scaffold202148_15_pt1 | contig 11175 bp, 6 predicted proteins | sample TARA_R110000796 | Tara Oceans TARA_R110000796 (sample SAMEA4397815) | marine metagenome | biome: Polar Biome; feature: [SRF] surface water layer (ENVO:00010504); material: water (ENVO:00002006), including particulate matter (ENVO:01000060) such as... | depth 5 m | reverse complement strand
TCGGATGATGCGATTCCAACAGGATGGGTTTATGTGCTGGCAACGTTAAGTACAGATCCTGTATTAACTCCCTATAAACAAAATCTTTATAAGATTGGTTTTACTGATACTGCGGTAGAGCAACGAATAAAGCACGCAGAGAAGGATAGTACCTTTATGGAAGCGCCTGTAAGAATTGTTTCAACAAATCAGTGTTTTAACCTCAATGCACAGAAGCTAGAAGCGTTGGTGCATCGATTCCTTGCTGCTAGGCGCCTAAACGTTACTCTCAAAAGCCATAGTGGCCAAATTTATACCCCCAGAGAATGGTTTAATGTTCCGCTGAGAACCGTTCTAGATGTAATCCAATGTATTGTAGATGGAACTATCTCAAATTATCGTTTGGATAACACAACAGGGAAAATAGTGTCCAAAGTTATTTAGCAGTAAATTGTAGTCCTTTGAAACTTATTTTGCTTATTTATTCGTTTGTCATATTCACTTCACTAGTGGCATTATATGCCTTTATTGAAGTGTTCGGCTAATTCAACCACAACAATTAGATTAATAGCAAGGCTTAAGTTTTATTGCTTTCTTTGGCATTTAACTTTCTGGTGGGGTAAAAGATTTGATAATCCTTTCTATAATATCTTTGAGCCCCGGCTGGCTAAGGACCTCGTGTCTTGTGATTGCTTGAGCAGCAACTAGACTTTCATCTTCGTCGAAGCTTATTTTCTTCGATTTAGATTGTTTAATAAAATCTTTCAACACATCAATATCGTAGGCATTTAATCTCATATTATCTTGTACCTGATGATCGAGTTGATGTGGATCTGTGATTGTAGCACTAAGCAAAGGCATTTCTTTCAAGCTTCTAGCTGTATTCAATTGATTGTGCAGTCCTTTTATTTGACCTGTAATAAGAGATAACTTATAACGCAATACGTGATTGCTAATGGTTTTTAATTCATCATCAGTAATTAGCTGAAGGTCATTTTCAGGCTTAATGTTTCCTTTGAAACTGCCTTTAATAGTTGTTTTATTTGAAACCTTAATCCATGCATCTATAAGTCTCCTATATGGTCCATCTTTTTTATTATAAATAGTGCGTTTCGATATCTTGACTCCGCTGCTATTTAACATGGACACGATAGGTGCTATAGCTACTTGTCCGCCATTTTTATGTATTATCACACAAGCATTATTAATATGTTCAAGCATACTCTTAGTGCTTAAAGTTTTGACTTCGGATTGAAGCAGGGTGAAAAGACTTTTAACTTCATTCAATGGGTCATGGTGGGTCATCATCTACTCCTATTTACTAATCTTGATTGATTTTTTTTGTGCCGAATCAAGAACTTTGTGTATTTTTTTTTCGATACCCACATCGCTAAACATCGTTAACCCTTTATTTAAGTTTTCACATTCAGCAGCCCCGACTTTACTTAAAAGAAGGCTTGATAAAGCATCGCTTGCTGCACTTTTTTCTTCTTTTGTTAACGGTGAAAAAGTTAATGGTGGTAAACCATTATTTACCAATATCTGATCCACAAAATGGTCTCGCTCCATTTCTACTCTGGCATCCGCAATTTCTGGATACACTCTACTTGCTTGTACTAGTAGATTTTTAACTTGGAAGTCGGTTGTTTCGATTAAATCAATTCCTAGATCATTGTTTACTGTTGTTACAGAATTTTGTTCAAATTCATTTGCAGTGTTACATTCACTATTTAATGGTTTTAGTTTTCGGACACGAGTAATGTAATTATATGTGGCATGAGCATTGTAAATGGTCTGTTCTAGTCGCTCAGACTTCGTTTCAATATGCGCATCTAGGTTTTTAATCTTCGATATCATATCTGGCATAATCAAATGTGATTGATTATTTTTAGCAAGCTGATATCGCTGCTTGGTCAGTACTGTTTGTTTTGATCGAAGTACATTAATTTCCTTTGCTTGAAAGCTTATTTCTTCGAGCAGCTTGTTACCATGTAGCCACAAGTCTATTAACCATGGTAATCCGGTTACAAAATGTCTACACATCATGCAATTACCTTGGCCTCCAGGAACTGGACCAAATTTTGCTTTAGTGGAAGCTGTCTCTTTTTTGATTAAAGGACCACCATCATCACAGCGTCTACCACCGAATGGACATATGCCTAAACTAGTTCCACCCCATATTGCACTTAAAGCTTTATTTTCAAGTAAAGTCATTAAACCAGCTTCATTATTTGCAACCATATAACGTTTAGCTTCATCATATGTTGCTTCAATTAACCAATTTTTCAGATCTTTTTTTGCATTATCTTCTATTTCTCGCCTAGCCTTATTTAATGTGTCTGTTATGTAGCTGTTGCCATATTTTAAGTAATAAATAGTCATTAATATTGAAGCGTGTCCAGCGATTATTTTGCTGAGAACTTCTATGGGGACGCCAGCCTCGGCTAAGCTTGTTAACCCTGCAACTCTCAAACCATGTGGTGTAAACAAAGTTCTTTCTACTTGATTTGTTTTCTCATTGACTTTCAGTACAATTTTAACAGTTTCTCCTTGTTCATTGAGACGTTGTTCTAGTTTTTCCATGAGCGACCACCAAAATCTCATTAAGATATTATTGCTAGCTGGAGAGCCAATAGATGAGGAAATTGGACATCGGAAAAGGTAAAAACGATCGGGTGTTTGCTCTAACACTGACTTAGATGGCTTACTGTCGCTAGTAGAACCCGAAATCAGATTTCTATATGGAAGTGGTCCACGTACGGGAAAATATTTTTCCTGCCATGTTCTCAATTCGTCAAATTGCTTAATTAAAATTTCATTGTTCCATGGTATTGTATAACCTGATTCAGGTCCAAAACCGACAGCGATATCTGCTGTTTTATTGGTACTGATATAAAAACCAACCGTTTCACTTAGTCCGTCTATGACCTTTGTGATGGCACCACGATCTGGTTTTACTGCTCTTAGATCATTCCAGTAGCCTTTATGTGGAGAATTATTCGTTTGCCATTTTTTATTTCGAGGGTTATAGCGTTGCAGATCTCCCTCACCGGAATCGAGCATGGAGACTTGTATTTTGCGGATCGGTATTTCTATCATGGTTAAAAAAGTGTGGGTATGTACTGGACTCCAAATTGATTCTAATTTGCCTGTGCGGGGATTTAACCAATCAAAATATTGATTTGACAATGATTTTGGCCATTTATAATCATCTTCAGTCAAGATTTCTTGCATTGTGATTAAGAAGCTTGTCGGAATTTTTACTTGAACTGTTTCAGAATGAGATGTCGTAGACTTTGTCTTGTTCTGCAAATTATCATATTGGTAAGTTGTAATTAATGGGTGACCAATTGAAACAAAAAAACCATTGTCATCAAGTTCAGACATTTGATCTTCTACAATCCACTGTGTGAATCGATATAAGTAACTTAGATATCTAGCGTAAGAATTTGGGTATTCTTTTCTGAAATATTCTAGCGTTTCCTTGCTACGTTGATTAGATAGAAAAATTAAAGGATCAATATCTTTTTCATCTAGCAATGCAAGGTAGGAAAAAAAATGAGTAAGTGCTTCGTAGTGGAGTTTTGAACTCTTTATATGCAATACTTCATCAATCCAGCGAATAAATAGTTTTCGCCACTTTTTTAAATTAGGAGTTAAGCCTTCGGTTAATTGTAATCGTGCTTTGGTTATCCTCTTAACCTTGGCATACTCGAAATAAAATAGATTTTTATTTACTTTAGAAAGAATTTCACCTATTCCTCGAATCGCGATTATGTACTGTTGACTTAAATCTGGATCGTATTGAAGCTCTGGAGTTTTTACTTGATTTAGCATTGTGGTCCAATGCTCTGGGGTTATGTCACTTATCTTACTTATTTTTAGATATCCAGCGATAACATCTGTTACTTGAAAAATGTTTCTCTTAATCAGTCGCTTGTTAGTAACAGAGCTTGTATTTTTATAAATATTTACTAATTTAAAATATTTCTCTATGTCTATTGAAAGAGAATTATTTGAGGTTTTTTCTAGATTATCTGCTCTGAGTGAGGGAGTTCGAGTTAATTCACCGCTAACTAATGTCATGAGCATTTTCTTAAAGTCATTCATAATGTTATACCGACATTGTCTAATAGTGCTGGCATGGTATTGTCCATGCTTTGTTTTGCTTGATTGAGACTATCTTGGATTCGTTGAAATGTGGGTGCAGTATAGGCTCCCTGAGAAAGTACGCTCCTCTGCCTTAAGCATTTTTGGATGATTTTAGGCTGAATTCCCATGTCTGCTAGCGAACCTGCAAAAAAATGTCTTCCCCCATGTGGAACTGTTCCATATTCTAAACCTCTGGGTATTACTATATCTAATATATTCTCTACCCGATCTAAAGCTCTTGTAAATGCTTTTTTGTATGCGCTTAAACTATAAGGGCTTCCAATGTAGCTTTCTCCAGTCGCACGGTTTACACCATTAGATACAAACAAAAATGGATGTTCGGGTCTACCTAGGTTGCGATTTACTTCAATCAAGTTAGGTCGAAACACGGTGAGATAATAAATATACATCTGATTAAAAAGGAATTGAGCATTTGAATGAAGAAAAAATACAGGTGCTGTTAACGATTTATCAGTCAATAAATTCTTCCATCCGACTTTGTAGCTCTTTGATGGTCCTTTGGTTCTGGGCATAAGTCCTCTTTCTGCTAAATACTGAGAACGTAGTTTGTCTTCGCCTATAATAAAAGTCTTAGCGTCACTAGGATGTCTTAAATGAACTTGACACAAACCACTTCCTGAGTAGTCAGGAGTTACGTCGTTGAACCATAGATGAAGGGGCTCACTATTTCTCGTACCAGAAAAAAATAGTAATAAAGTGATCATTTTAGCTGTTATATCTTCTCGTTCGTGTGGAATTTCAGATTTATCATCCAAAATAAAACCATATTTGAACAACGGCCCTATTAGGTCTTTAGGGAAGCGCTTTGCTGATTCGGCGGACCATGTAGTTACAGTAGAGGAGCTATGTTTAATAATCTCAAGATGTTTTTGATCTTGTAATTTTTTGGCCAGCTTACTGGCACTGGAAAGATGCCCCAAAAATGAAAGTTTTTTTATGATGATTGCTTGAATTAAGAATTTGAGTGATGCAGGCTCATTGTTGAGAGTTGTTAAACTTTCGGTTTTCAAAAACGTGCTGTTTGAAATTCCTTCGTCATTCAGATAACTAATAAAATCAGTAATTGCAGAACATACTCGTTTTGTCACAGCAATTGAACTTGGTGGCCAGTATAGTTTTGTCGAGTCTAATCCTGATTTTATGTCTATTGTTCCCATCAATAATGAATTGGAAAAAGACCTGAATATAGTCCGATGTGGAGCTGAGCCTTTTAAAATTGAAATATTGCATTCGCATTGACAAAAGTCGTAGAAGAGTCCGATAGCTCTAACTCTTGTTCGATGCCATGAAATGCTTTTATCAGAATTGGCGATAGAATAATTGACCAGTGACTCCATTCGTTTAATACCATCGACCGTATTGAGGTAGAGCACTGGTATGAGCAAACCATTCATATATTCGACTTCTTGATTTAAGATGGTATGAAATTGAGGGGTAGTTGAATTCATCATTATTTCAAAATTCCTTTATCTTTATCAATGTCGAATAAATATACAGGTAACTTTATACCTGGTGGTAACACAAGTAAACTCATTTTAAAAAAGTATTGCATTACAAAAAAAATCACCTATAATTCACTCGTCCGTTGCCAAGACAGGTAAGGTAAGGTAACTTTGCTTAGGTGGTAATAAGAGCACCCGCCTTCTAAGCGGGTGGTCGCAGGTTCGAATCCTGCCGGGTGTACCATTTCAATGGTGATTGTAGCTCAGTTGGTAGAGTCCCGGATTGTGATTCCGGTTGTCGTGGGTTCGAGCCCCATCAGTCACCCCATTTTTCTGATTAAATCAAATTATCGTATAAATACCCTTTAATGGGTGTGATAGGTTTGGTTTAGTCACGATAATTGTTTTGCTGCTAAGCTTTTTGAGCGTAAGTCAAAAACTCATTTCGCACATTAAACGTGCAAACACATCAAAATTGAACATAAGTCGGCTTTTTTATCATGTAAATCGACCTTTTCAGGCTCGACTCTGTTAAAAACGGTAGCTATAATGTCGCGTCTTGATAAATATCAAAAATAAGCTATCTGTACCAACAGCGTCTTCAGCATCAATAATATCGCTGTGCTGGGTATCAGAGCTAAATTCATGGTCAAGAAACGAATATCGAATGGTTGAGTTGTCGACCATTACAAAGAACGTCAGACATATTTCGAGGTAAAACAATGCAAGTTTCTGTTGAAACAACTCAAGGCCTAGAGCGTCGCCTAACTATTTCTGTACCTGCTGAGCAAATCGAGAAATTGGTTAAAGACAATGTATTGCGCGAAGCTAAGCGTGCGCGTCTTCCAGGTTTCCGCCCAGGTAAAGTGCCTATCGGCGAAATCAACAAGCGTTATGGCAAAGCCATTCGTCAAGACATCACTGGTGAAGTGATGCAACGCAACTTTATTGAAGCTATCGTAGCTGAAAAGTTAAACCCTGCAGGTGCGCCAGTATTTACTCCTGGTTCAACTGAAGGTGATTCTTTTGAATTCGTTGCAACATTTGAAATCTACCCAGAAGTTGTCCTAACGGGTTTAGATAGCATTGCAGTTGAACAGCCTAAAGCTGAAGTTAATGATGCTGACGTTGATGTTATGATTGAAACATTACGTAAACAACATGCAACTTTTGCACCTGTTGAACGTGCAGCAGTTGCTGACGATAAAGTTAAAATGAACTTTATTGGTTCTATTGATGGCGAAGAATTCGAAGGCGGAAAAGCTGATGATTTCGAACTTCAATTAGGCAGCAACCGTATGATCCCTGGTTTTGAAACCGGTATCGTAGGGCATAAAACAGGTGATGAATTCGAAATCGAAGTGACTTTCCCTGAAGATTACCATGCTGAAAACTTGAAAGGTAAAGCGGCTAAGTTCGTTATTACGTTGACTGAAGTTCAAGCGGCTAACCTACCAGAAGTGAATGATGAATTTGCGTCATTGTTTGGTATTGCTGAAGGTGGCTTAGATGCACTTAAAGCTGAAATCCGTAAAAACATGACTCGTGAACTTGAGCAGGCGTTAAAAGCGAATGTGAAAGAGCAGGTTATTACAGGTTTACTAGCAGCAAACGATATCGCTATTCCTAAAGCACTTGTTGAGGGTGAAGTGAATGTGCTTCGTCAACAAGCTATGCAGCGTTTTGGTGGTCAAACTGAAAATATGCCTGAACTTCCGGCTGAACTTTTCACTGAACAAGCTGAGCGTCGTGTTAAAATTGGTTTGCTATTAGGCGAAGTGATCAAGACAAACGAGCTAAAAGCAGAAGATGATCGTGTTAATACATTGATCGAATCTATGGCTTCAGCGTATGAAGATCCATCTGAAGTTGTTTCATACTACAACTCAAACAAAGAACTCATGCAAAACATGCGCAACGTAGCGCTTGAAGAGCAAGCGGTGGAAGCATTGTTAAAATCATCAAAAGTAACCGTTAAAGACGTTGCTTTTGAAGAATTTATGAACAAGGCTACCGGACGAGCGTAAGCTAAGCTTGACTTAACAGGTCGTTCGCCATTTATAATGGCTCGTATGAGGTTCCTCATGCGGGCCATTTTTATTTTAGGGAAATGAATAATGCATAATGCACCAGAATCAGTACTCAACGCTCTTGTTCCAATGGTTGTTGAACAAACAGCGAAAGGTGAACGTTCTTATGATATCTACTCTCGCCTATTAAAAGAGCGAGTGATCTTTTTAGTTGGCCAGGTAGAAGAACACATGGCTAACCTCATTGTTGCTCAATTATTATTCCTTGAGTCTGAAAGCCCAGATAAAGATATATATTTGTACATTAACTCACCTGGTGGCTCTGTCACAGCTGGCATGGCTATTTATGACACAATGCAGTTCATTAAGCCTAATGTGAGTACCGTATGTATGGGTCAAGCTGCGAGTATGGGCGCATTTTTGCTAGCTGGTGGTGCTAAAGGTAAACGTCATTGCTTACCTAACTCTCGTGTGATGATCCATCAGCCATTAGGTGGCTTCCAAGGTCAAGCATCAGACATAGCAATTCATGCAAAAGAAATTCTTGGTATTAAAAATAAATTAAACCAAATGTTAGCGGAACATACTGGCCAACCTTTAGATATAATTGAACGTGATACCGACCGTGATAACTTCATGAGTGCTACTCAAGCTGTTGAGTATGGTATTGTCGATTCATTACTCACTAGTCGCGGCTAAAACTGGTAGCTGATTTTCTAGATATTTTCAGGTATTCTGTATTGAAAGGCGTTCAGTCATCAATGTGGTTATGATAAGTATCTACAAGCAGGGCTTAGGTTCAACCTAAGTTGTAAACAGAGGTAGAATAATGGGCGATAACAAAAATAACGGTGACAGCGGCAAACTGCTGTACTGCTCTTTTTGCGGAAAAAGTCAGCATGAAGTCAGAAAACTCATTGCTGGTCCATCAGTTTATGTATGTGACGAATGTGTTGATTTATGTAATGACATTATCCGTGAAGAAATCAAAGAGATTTCACCTAAACGTGATGAAGACAAATTGCCGACACCGCATGAGTTACGCAAGCATCTTGATGACTACGTAATCGGTCAGGATCAGGCTAAGAAAGTGTTAGCCGTAGCGGTATACAATCATTATAAGCGTTTACGTAATGGCGCTATCAAAGATGGTGTAGAGCTCGGTAAAAGTAACATTTTACTATTAGGCCCAACCGGTAGTGGTAAAACTCTATTGGCTGAAACGTTGGCTCGCTCACTTAATGTTCCTTTTGCTATGGCAGATGCAACCACACTAACCGAAGCAGGTTATGTGGGTGAAGATGTTGAAAACATCATTCAGAAGCTACTGCAAAAATGTGATTACGACGTTGAGAAAGCGGAACGCGGTATCGTCTATATTGATGAAATTGACAAAATCAGTCGTAAATCTGACAATCCTTCAATTACTCGTGATGTATCGGGTGAAGGTGTTCAGCAGGCGCTGCTTAAGTTAATTGAAGGCACCGTTGCTTCTGTTCCTCCACAGGGCGGACGTAAGCATCCACAACAAGAATTCTTGCAAGTGGATACCTCTAAAATTCTGTTCATCTGTGGTGGTGCGTTTGCTGGACTTGAAAAAGTCATTGAGCAACGTGCACACACTGGAACCGGAATTGGCTTTGGTGCAGAAGTAAAAGGCGAAGCGGATAAAGCGACTATTTCACAAATTCTTAGCCAAGTAGAGCCTGGTGATTTAGTGAAGTTTGGTTTAATCCCTGAGTTTATTGGTCGTTTACCTGTTGTTGCTACGCTAACTGAGTTAGATGAAGCTGCATTAGTACAAATTCTATCTGAACCTAAAAACGCATTAACTAAGCAATATAGTGCATTATTTGAGATGGAAGATGTCGAACTTGAATTCCGTGATGATGCATTACAAGCCATCGCTCAAAAAGCAATGTCACGTAAAACCGGTGCTCGTGGATTACGTTCTATTGTTGAAAGCATCTTGCTTGATACAATGTATGATATTCCGTCGACACAAGGCGTGATTAAAGCTGTTGTTGATGAATCAGTAGTGAAAGGCGAGTCAGCCCCTATTTTGATTTATGAAAACACTGAGACACAGGCTGCTTCAGGCGAGCAATAATTGCACTGATAGTCAGGAAGTTGAAAAATAAGGAGTCCATTGGGCTCCTTTTTTCGTATTAGCCATTGAAACTGATAACATCACCCCAATATACTCAGTAATAAGTCAATTTCATTAAACGGAATCGAGCCATGACTAAAGAGCGTGAAGCGCATATCGAACTCCCCGTATTACCACTGCGAGATGTGGTAGTTTACCCGCATATGGTAATTCCGCTATTCGTGGGACGGGAAAAATCTATTCGTTGCCTAGAATCGGCAATGGAACAAGACAAGCAAATTTTATTAGTCGCTCAGCGAGATGCTGATCTTGACGAACCTACCAAAGACGATATTTTCGATATTGGTACCGTTGCCTCTATTTTACAATTGCTTAAATTACCTGATGGCACGGTAAAAGTATTAGTTGAAGGTGGCCAGCGTGCCAAAATCAAGAAATACACCCAAGAAGAAGAATTCTTTGCCGCCACAGCTGAATACCTCGAATCACAAGAGTTAAGTGAAAAAGAAGAAGAGGTGTTGGTTCGCAGTGCAATTGGTCAATTTGAAGGCTACATCAAGTTAAATAAAAAAATCCCACCTGAAGTATTAACTTCATTGTCGGGCATTGATGAAGCCGCTCGTTTGGCAGATACCATGGCTGCACATATGCCACTGAAACTTGAAGACAAGCAATCTGTCCTTGAGATGATCAATGTCGGTGAGCGTCTGGAATATTTAATGGCGATGATGGAATCGGAAATTGACTTGCTTCATGTCGAAAAACGAATCCGTACTCGTGTTAAAAAACAGATGGAAAAAAGTCAGCGCGAATACTATTTGAATGAGCAAATGAAAGCCATTCAAAAAGAGCTAGGCGATATTGACGAAAGTCATGACGAATTTGAAGTGTTGGCGCGTAAGATTGAAGAAGCTGGCATGCCAAGCGACGCCAAAGAAAAAGCCACTGCTGAGTTAAACAAACTCAAAATGATGTCGCCTATGTCAGCAGAAGCCACGGTTGTGCGCAGCTATGTAGACTGGATGACAGCGGTACCTTGGAAACAACGCTCTAAAATAAAGCGTGATTTGGCCAAAGCGCAAGAAGTACTCGACACCGATCATCATGGGCTTGAAAAAGTCAAAGAACGTATTCTTGAGTATTTAGCGGTTCAAAGCCGAGTTAAGCAGCTTAAAGGGCCTATTTTGTGTTTAGTAGGACCTCCAGGTGTAGGTAAAACCTCATTGGGCCAGTCGATTGCTAAAGCAACGGGCCGTAAATATGTTCGTGTTGCATTAGGCGGCGTACGTGATGAAGCGGAAATTCGTGGTCATCGTCGTACTTATATTGGTTCTATGCCAGGTAAAGTCATTCAAAAGATGGCTAAAGTGGGCGTTAAAAACCCATTGTTCTTGCTCGATGAAATCGACAAGATGAGTTCTGATATGCGTGGTGACCCATC
>TARA_R110000796_G_scaffold55940_1_pt1 | contig 11199 bp, 13 predicted proteins | sample TARA_R110000796 | Tara Oceans TARA_R110000796 (sample SAMEA4397815) | marine metagenome | biome: Polar Biome; feature: [SRF] surface water layer (ENVO:00010504); material: water (ENVO:00002006), including particulate matter (ENVO:01000060) such as... | depth 5 m | reverse complement strand
AACAGCTGGCTTTAGTCTAGAAACTCCTCTGTACATATCATGGAAAGAATTCTCTTTAATATGTATAATTTCACTAGGGGAGTAGTCTACTTCGTTGTAGGTGTATTTATTAATGTAAGTCTTTTTATCTGCATGTATAGTTACTTTGCTTGCAGGGATATGATATATAAAAGCACCATCAAAGTAAAGAAAAATATTACCATCTAACACGTAGTCAGTGATGCAGTTTCTTTTGAAAGTATTAATGTCCTGATATAGGTTAGGCTCTTTATTCAGCAAGAGATCTACCTTAGAACGTTTGATGCCTTTAACTATACTGCTGGACTTGGTTTGCTCACCTACTCGTACTGGAATCTCTGCAACGTCATCAATAATCATGTTTACGCCACGATTAACTATCTCAAGCTCTTCGTAATACCGCTCATAGCTGTAAGTGTCTTCTCTAGAGGAAGACATACCACCGAGGTACTGCTGAATAGGATTCCTTTTTAGGACGGTATCGTCTTCAGGCACTTTCCTATTTAAGATATTATCATACCAAGCCATGTTTTTCTCGTTGTATTCTTACCCAACGTTCCTGCTTTGTAGCAGTACTTAGTAGTGGGTCTTTACCATAGATAGAGTGTAGTTGTAAGTGGTGTTTGTGACATAACGTGGCGGTATACTCATACAACTCTGCGTCATGTTCATCAATAAATTCTTCTCGCCATTCTAGTACGAGATAAGGCTCTAGGCCTTGTTCCTTAACCCATTTATGTAGTAATCGAGTTAAGCTGTGAAAGTGATGGAAGTCTAGCTTTACGGTATCTCCGCAAATCTCGCATTCACATCCCTTTTTGTACTTAGACTTCGCTTTATCACGAATGTATTTTACTAAATCTCTTTTCAGTTCCATTTTCTTATCCAAAATTATAACTAGTTTCAGGTTTATTGTCAAACACTATTTTTCGTACCTGCATTAGAACGTGCCGCCACCGGTTTGAAATGAATATAGTGCGTACCTTAAAGCATCTGCCATGTGCGAGGCCATATTATGTTTTGGCTTTTCTCTAGCAAGGTTGGGATTAGTATCCCACTGGTAAGCATCTAGACACCCTAAGGTCTCTTTGCATTCTTGGTGCACAAACATAGTATCATTATCTACGATGGCAGCTACATGAGCTATACCATCCAGCACCGACTTCTTGGCGTTTATAGTACTAATATCATAATTCTGTGCAAAGTCAAAACGGGTCTGCGCGGCAGCGGAATCTATATAAATATAGTCTATGTCCCACTTATCTATTAATCCCTGTATTTCTATGGCATGCTGCTCTGTCGTGCGTTCTGAATCATAGTACTCATCTAATACATGAAATACAGCATTATCCCAATCATACGCAATTACACAAAATGCAGTAGGATCTCTATACCCTACATCAAGTCCTGCGAATATGTCCATACCTTTTGGCTCAAACCTGCTGTAGTCCTGGACTTGGGTCTCGAAATTAAAGTTCCAAATCTGTCCTTCGTAAGTATTAAAATCCGCCTCATACTCTTGCTTAAATTCTGCCTCGCTCATAGACTTTCTAGCTTCTGATATGTCTGATTCAGTCATTCGAGGGTTGTCTTTATAAGTTGCACGTATTGAACACCATTCAGCAAACTCGTCGCTGTATCCCCTATAAAAGAATTCTGAGAACCAATTGTTACGGCCACGAGGGGTTGATACAAATATAGCTTTAGAGTTAGGCTTATCTAGTGTAGGACGTAGTGCTACGTTGAAAGCATCTCTACCATCCGATAGTGCTGCTTCGTCAAATATGATAAGGTCGTAGCTACGGCCTACACAGGAGTCTACCTGATTTACGGAACCCATACGGACGTTTGAGCCATTAGATAGTGTGATAACTTTATCTTTTGCGTTATCTTTTGTTACTTCTAAGTCAAAGTGTTTTATGAGACCCCGTTGTAGGTCGAAAGAAATCTGAGACAGTGAGTAGTTCGGTGACATTATCAACACATTACAGCCAGGAATAAGAGTAACTAATTGACCAATAATATTGGCTATGTACGTCTTGCCCTGTCTACGTGACAGTGCTGCTACTATGAAGCGGTACTTAGGGTTGTTAACTGCATTGATCATAGCTATTTGTGACTCTAGCGGCTCAATGTTTAACATGTCCAAGTAAGGCTCTACAGGTATCTTCAAGAAACGATCCGCGGAGTCAAGCTCCACTATTTCGCTGCTTACTACGTCTTTTCTACTTATTTCTATTGCCATTTTTACTTGCCTTTTGATTTATGTTTTTTTCTTCTTACGTAAGTCAGTGTCGTGCTTACGAGAGCCTTTCATATAGGAGTTAACTCTTCCCATAGCCCATTGTGCCATGCCTACTCCCGGTCGAGATCCTGAAGTTAGGAAGGCTCCCTGACCTCTACGGTAAACCTTTACTAGCGTGCCGTAGGTTATCTTTTTCTTCTTTTTTGCTTTTGCTCGTAGCGTAGCTTTAGTAGCGGCGCTTAGTGGTTTTCTTTTTCTTCCTGACGACTTTCTTTTTACTGGGGCTTTTCTTTTTCTTGACGGGGCTTTTCTTTTTCTTACGGCCAAGTTCAACTCTCCTTTTAATTAACGAACGTGGAATAGTCTTCCCCTCTTTCGCTAGCTTTGCTATTCTCTTAATTAGCGTGGATAGTTCTGATCTCTTTGAACCAGAAGTACCAGATAAATATTTCTTTGGTACCCCTGATTTTTTATCCTTAGATACGGCTCTTACCATTTTACTTTATCCGCCCAATATGCTGCAGACATTTTGCCTTTAGCAATATTTTTAGCGTGACGTGCTTTAAATGAACGACGCTTTGCTTTCATAGCCGCTGATTCTCCTGCTTTTGGCTTACCAGCAGTTTTGGCTCCTTGTTGTCCAAAACGAATAGTCTTTACTTTACTGCCAACCTTTGCTACAACAATGTGAGATTTCTTTGCGTGACCTGGTGTGCGTTTAGGCTTATTGTACCCAGAGACTTTCGCGCGCTTTAGGCGAGAGTCTTTTTTACGGGCTTTGCGCTTAGCGGGCACCTTTCTTACCTCTCTTTTTTGGCTTTTTCTTTTTTGGTCGTCCTACTGTTGAACCATATGTTCCTCTACCTTTTGGCATATTAACCTCCTAACGGGCTTGACGCCGCGTCTAGACCTTTCCAAAGATCATCTACTTCTCTCTTAAATGTTTTTACGTCCTTTTCAAAATCCTGTACATCTTCTAAACCTTCCTCTACTTTATCTTCTAAGATTAGAAAGTCTTTTTCTAGTTGGTTGACTTTATCTGTTGAAGCAGAGGCGTCATCTAGTACTTCCTGTTGTCTATCGCCTATATTTTTCAAGGTTACTCCTAGCTCTGCTAGTTTGCCTTGTAGGTGAGCAACGTTATTGTCTTCTAGTTGAGTCCTTACAGTTGCGAGATTCTGTTCTATATCAGATAAATCAGGTATTACTATAGAGCCTAAATCGTCTTCTATAGTGGCTACTCTAGAGAAAAACTCAGAAGCTGCCCAAATCCCTCCGCCTATTGTAGTTGCAAAACTAAGCATAATTGCTATGTATACACCCTTGAATGTAGTTCCACCAATTGTTAATTCTGTATTCTCTAAACTCATGGAAGTTCTCCCATTTCAGGTGCGGGATCACTGTAAAAGCCTCCGTCTGAAGGTCCTCCTAAGTAGTCTTGTGGATCTCTTTTTGTATCATAGCCCAGTAAAGAGGCTGTGTCTCCGTACTGGAAGTATCCTTGAATCAGTATATCGGTATGATCTAGGTACACAGTGAGATGGTCGTCGTGCGCACCATAGAATGCAGTTGAGCGAGTCAGATTAGAAAAGCTATCTATAGATATAGTATCGGTTGTTGATAGTATATCTACGTCAAGCGAAGCATTTTTAAACACTGCGGCACTTTGAGAGAATGTTTCAATCTTCTCTATAGACTCATTGAATACCGCTACAGTTTGGTTGTCTAGAGTTAGGTCACTAGAGCGTATGAAGTTTTGCATATCTACCCTTTCTTCTGCAGTTTCTGCATTTGCAGTTATTTCTACAACGGCTGCTACTTTAGATATTTCTGTGGCAGCGCCTGCAAACACCTCAATAGTTGCGCCGAGGGATTCCATAGAGTCTTGATACTGGTCTTCGTAAAAATCTGCTGCTGTATAGTAGTTAGCATTTACTACGTCTATAAGAGCTTGGTTATACGTGGAAACCACTATTTGATCTATTTGTGCCTCTGTGTAAGTTCCTGGTACTACTATATTTCCGTTGATGGCTGCCTGTGCTGCAGCATCTGCTTGCTGTCTTGCTATAGCTACTTGGTCGTTTATATAGTTTGAGCTAGTTACTAAGTTATCAATCTCGCTCTGGGACTGTGCTAGTCCTGAAGCGCTCGCTAATGCTGCGAGTATCACCAACCTCTTGGTTTTCATCTTGCTTCTCCCCTCTGCCCAACACTAGGTCGTAGTATTCTTTACGCTCCAGGTAATTAGGAACGAAAGTTTCGGGCTGTCTTCGCATAGTAATAAATGCGGCTTTTCCTACAACGAGCTTTCCGTTGATTGACAATGGACAAGGCGTTCCACTAGAGAACATCGCTTCCCATACTTCGTCACTCTGACACATTCTTGCTATTGCAGCAATTGTCATGCCAAGTCCTTTTAAAACAATTGTATCCTTTCTACGATTACACTCTGAATCTTGAACATACTTACCTTTGCTAAACCCTATCACCTGTGACTGTACTCCTGCTGATAAAGATTTAAGGCAACTGTCCTGGCCCGCAGACATTAGAGAGGGCGCTGTAGCAGTAGAGACAGGTATCTGACTAGATGCTCCCGCTCCATTGTATTGATTTGTGTTGCTTTCCGAAGTATTGTTACTATCTACGGTAGCCCCTTGGTAGTTGTTGTTTAGGTCACCTTCTTGGTTAGAAGAGTTATCACTATTTTCTTGTGAGTGAGAAAGTGCACTAAAGCACAGTAAAACAACTAGTGCTTTTTTCATGTTTCACCTGCTATTTATATGTATTTGGTAGTTTAATGTCGGATACGTCTACTGAGTAGGGTACGCCGCTTACTTTGACTTCTTTTACAACAACTTCTTCTACACCAATAAAATCTTTTGCGTCTTTTTCGTTTCTGAATTTGCGTATTGTAACGCCTTCATCTACTACGTAAAAGTTAGCTCGTCGTTTAATTATATTCATCCCATTTTCCCCGATAGTACCGTAATAACTAGAGACGCCAGAAATAATATGGCAGCTCCTCCAATTGTTATGGTTCTTGATTCTATACGTTTAAGAGTTTCATCAATATGATCCAGTCTACGAAAGTTAGATTTCCATCTCTCTTCGCACTGAACTATATGAGTCTCTGTCTCTCGCTCTAGAGAATCCAATCTACTGTGATCATTCGCTTGTTGGTCCACTTAACAACTTCTCCATCAGCTTACCATAGTTTCCCTGTCCAAAAGGTATTGACTCATTTATTTGAACATTCGTCTGGTTCTTTATATTACCCGATTGAGCTTTTTCTAACTCTGCTTGGGCTTTGATTTCGTCCATGCGCATCTTATGGGCCATTTGAAGTAAGTCTGCAAGATCCTTGCTAGAGTAAATCCCAGTTTCCTGAGCTTCTTCTAGTTTGGATGCAATCATTTCGTCTAGTACTGCTCCTATCTGGTTCTTATTACGGTAGCCAAGGTCTAGATAGACGGTGTCGACATAACGTTTAACCTCTCTAGAGTTTAGGTTCGCTACCACTTTGTCTTCGGGTACGCACAAATGTTCGCTAACTGCACGAATGTTGCCGAACTGTAAATAACTATTCGCTATTTCCAGTCCTTCAGGGGATATTTTGGTTACTTCTTTAGCCATGTTAGAAATTATAGAGGAGTTAAGTTCAAAAGTCAAGTACTATTTTTTATACCCAGGCAATAAAAAGCCCCCAGTAAAGGAGGCTTCTTACGAACTTAGAAAATACTACCAGAAAGTGTAGCGTACTTCAGTTTCTAGTTTATGGTTCCAGTCATCTACATTGGTGCTTTCAATTTTACCTTTGATCTGCAAGTCACCAAACTTAACTTTGTACCCTGCTTCTGCAGCAGTACCAGTATCAAAATCTAAACCAGTACCAAATTTACCGTACTCAACATAAAAGTTTTTTCCGATTGAGGTACCAACACGTAAATTACCTGTAGTCTCCTCAAACGAACCAAGAGTATCAAACTCTGTAAAGCTTACATTGTTCTTGTACTCAATGTATGGACCTGCTACCGCTAAAGGTGCAGCTAGTGCTGTTACTAATAATAAATTTTTCATAAATTCTCCATTTCTTTTTTCGATTATTCGAGGACATAGTATACCTCAAATCTCCTCCAAAAGTAAAGTGAAAAATTCACAAAAGTCGGTAACATTTTTCTTAGTTCATAGCACTGAAACTTATCCTGTAGTAACGATTATTGTACCACGATAGACACCAGAGCCGCTGCCCGTCTTTGTATAGTAATAATTACCTGGAGTATGCGGAACCCAAGTTACTTGACTATTTGCTGTACCTACATTATTTATAGTCTCTTCATTTAGTACATTATTTACTGCGGAGGAACTATATGCGGTCTTTAATGACATATTTGCCTCACTAAATGTGATTTTTAGTCTATCGCCTGTGCGCATGGTTAATGTCTTGTTCGGTACATTCGAGAATGAGCCTTCCCTATCGGCGCCAGACAGTTTAATAGTACCACTAAAAGTAGTAGTTATTGTATATGTAGGTCCGGTGTAAGGAACTGTGTCTATAGATATTACTGTGTCGGTAATATTATTGATTGTCTCATTATTCCAGGGCATGATACCATGCTCTCCAGTACTTATCCTATCTCCAGGTTTCCAAATTAAAGACGGAAAATTTATCGAACTGACCTTGGTTACGGCATAGTAGGAGCCTCTTTCTACGCAAATATACTTCGCGGCAATTGAAGAGGTATTGTTATCTGTTCGTGCTATTCCTCCTTTATATAGTGCCCAGTATTTTGTAGTATGATAGTATTTTCTAGTAGTTAGTCCTAGGGTATCAGTTTCTTCTTCGGTTTCTTGTCTAATACACTCTCTATGCGACTGTACCTTTGTATTATAAAAGAACGCTGGCGCCGCAGAAGTAGTAAGCGATATCGTAGAGCTTCCTGTTGGAGTAAATTGGCTACTATGGCTCTGGAAGTTACCTCCCCAACTATTGGCCTTGAGACTTCCACAAGAGGGCGTAACCGGATTTGAAGGGTGAGATATATTTGCAGTGTCTGTTATAAGCAGAGGCCTAGATCTGGAGTCGAACACTGTTACTCCTGCATTTGATAGTATTTGCATGCCATGGTCGCCATGAGGCGTGGGGGCAGAGGGCGGCTCAGAGAATATGTAAAGCTCTGGAGCGCCCCCTACGTTGTAGGCGTTTACATCGAAATTTCCGTTATCAGCTACAGTGTAAGGGCCTGTACGTTTAACTGGTACAAACGAAAAGTGTTCTGTATATGTAGTATTATCAAAGTCAAAAGTGTAAGTATAGTTTCCTACAGTGACTCCCTGTGCTATCCCTCCTATAGTAGTTGAGGTCCTTATTGTGCTACCGTTCCAGATAAGCTTCTCTTTCGTGCTGCCAGAGCTAGTCAATCTCCCATAGTTGGCTCGTAGTAGGCCCCTAGCTGCGGAGGTTAAAGATACTTGATGGGCTTTTGTATGTGTAGTGCCTCCTCCAGTGCTCACATAAGAATAATTCCATTTGCTACTATTACTACTGGCATAGCTATACTTCGTCGTTAAAGAGTTTTGATCGCTGTAATGGTGTGTAGGGAAATAGCTAAGTAAGCCTACGTTCTCGTGGCAATTCATTGCCTCGAATGTAGTACCAGTAGAATGCGTAGTTCTGTAAGCCCTATTAGGTCGCGCTGCCGATAAAGTCGAGCCTATCGTTATGTTGGCGATGTAGTAAGGCTGTATATTTACACCATGAATATTATCTACAACACCTCTTATGCAAGCTACGCCGGGAGTAAAGCTTCTTATTTGCGTCTGAACTGTATCGGGAGTAGTTACAAAACCAGCGTGTCTCCACAGAGATGGATCGACTGCGGTGTGGTAAGATTTATTTCCATGGTGCTTTATTAAACGTACAGTGCTACCTGGAGTCCTACGAAGAGTCATTATAAAGGGGAGAGCTGCAGCCACTTGGCTCCCAGATTGCTCAACTTTGACGTAGAATGCAAAACGAGTTGCATGTAGTATATTGTCAATATAAGTGTTATATGCTGCGGAGAGTGTTCGGTCCCAAGGATCGAAAGTCATGTCATAATCACTACTGCTTGTACTGACAGTCTTAAAAGTAGTAGTTCCAAGGTATAATGTATAGGTTCTAGTGCCTACTACATTTTCTGTTTTAATATTTACTGTGATCGTTGAAGGTGACTTCGTCTCTACTTTGGGATATGTCGCAGTCTGATTTAGGTAGCTAATACTAATGTTAGTGCGCGCCTGCAAGTGAACTTGTGAAGAAGTTGGTTTAAAGTTTCTAACGCTTTGGTTTATCCATATTTCGGAAAGCGTCCCGTCTAGTGCTCTAACATTTACGCGGTATTTGACGGTGACAGAGCCTCCAGGTGTTAGTCCCGCATACACACTCGATGAATAATTTGAATGATCAGCCATTAAAGCTAGCTTGGTACTCTGACTCGCTGGTACTGACCACGCACCTGGAGTAAAAGGTGCGGGACTCATAGGGCTAGGAAAGCCTGGTGAGCCTGGGTCATTGTGGGTGTTCACTAAATAAATGGCTACAGATTTTAAAGAGTATTCTCCATTTGAGAGAGAGGCTGCTGAAGCTCCATGATTGTAGGTAAGGTAGTCGGTGCCGTTATACACGCGTACGAGTCCTCCACTGTCTACAAAAGAAGTACTATAAGGTATGCGGAAGTAGTGTCCTGAATACAAAACGCCTAACGACGTTGGAGTAGTCTGCGAAGGATTAAATGTTACTGATTCGTTAAACGAAATACTGTTTGAAGTGAATTTTGTTACCTGTAGCTTTGCTAACTGAGACGTACCAAGGTTGGTGACTACATTATTTTCATCTCCCAAAGGTCGAGTACTACTAGCAATATCACTACGTAGTACGTGGTAGCTTTCATCTCCTTTCAACAGGACGTCTATGTCCATATCATTATCTAGATAATGTGTGGCACCTGATAGGCCAGCACGAAGTATAAACCCATGTTGAGTAGTAGGTAATCCGAGTAAAGTGTTTCCATTGTTCGAGTACGCCCAGGGGTTAATCCCCAAGCTAGGCTTACGAGTAGTAGTATTCCAATATTCTGTATAGTCAGTAGGGTTGTCTGCACTAGTTTGACCTAAATCAGGGTCTAGGTGTGCAGGGAAGTTGGTAACTTGTGACTGGACTTGGTATAAACGTAATTCATGTCTCTGGGCTTCGCTGTTGTCTAGAGGGATTGCGAAAAAGTCCATATTGCTTGGAGTATAGTTTGACGTTAAAGTAAATTGATAAAGCGGGCTCCCCGTTGCTGTTGCACTTACACTCGGCCAGCCTCGTACGTAGAAGTTGAAGTGTTCGAACTTGCTGCCTCCTATAGTAATATCTGCGGGTGCCCGGTTTCTATAGTACCAGGTAATAGCGTCAAAATCCATACAAGGGTGATTACCAGATACCTCTAAGTAGTACCCTACGCTAGCATTATACCCCAAGCCTGTAATTTGCTTGAAGCCTGACCAGTTTACGTAGGTCTCGCCAGAACCAAAAGGATCGCTAATGCTTTTAGGCCAGTTTGCGTACTGACCAACCTTAATTTTTTCATAAGACCACTGACTAATGTACAGTCTAGTCTTACTATTAACATAATCGGATGCATTGGAACCCGTTTTGATAAGTGGGTAAGTATAAGACATATCTGCACGCTTTTTCTCGTGAATTCTATGTATATAACTACTAAGCCTATTAGAGTCATCGGCAGGTGTTAGCGAGTAGGGTCCCGCGCTACCAGTAGATGGAGTCCCTTCAATATCTCCACCATTATACTGAAAAACCGAAAGAACGTTGCGTCCACCAGAGGAATACCCTTTCCAAGAAAGATACTGCCCAGTTCTTAGTATGTTTGAAAATTCAACTCTACGGCCTTGAGGTATGTGCTCTTGCTGATAGGATCGAGTAACGCTACTAGTAGAAGTGTTATAGGATGAGAAGTCGCTACACAGAACCATTGCACCCCTACTAAGACCTCGTCCAGTTGTGAGTCCCTCACCGTAGCCTTCAGGTATAATCTGTACCTGTCCAACTATTCCAGAGGAACTAGTGGTATCCGGCCATATAGGAGTTTCCCACTCTTCAGGCAGAAAGAACTGCCTTAGGGTCATATCGAAACCCTGTGCAGGGGTAGTAACAATTAGAGGGGGCACATAGTTGGCCTGGTCTTCCGGTCGTGTATTCGATATTACTTCTATGTTCCACTCGTTATCATTGCCTGTAGGAAACACCTGCGTTACGGCATAAGATTTGCCCGAGAAGGGTGTGGTAAAGAAAGGTATAGGGAGTGCACTACAGTTACTTACCGTATAGTTAAATAAAGTAAAGCCTCCAAAGCCTGAGGCAGGTGAAGTACTCCTACTATAGTCGGGGCTAAGGATTCTTTTTACAAAAGTTAAGTTTGTAGTTTGATCAGTAATTAAGTACTCATCGTCGTCGTTTTTTGAGACAAACCCATATGCCATATCTTATCTTCCTAGTATTAGTATTTTACATGCTGCACTATATGCGTTAAAAGTATTAGTCTCTGCGTTTGTGGTAGTGCCTGAAGTACTTGTAACAATGACCGTTCGTGTACTAGTATTGATCGTTACGTTAGGCACTAGTTGTTTTTCGTCCACGGCTACATCGCTTATAATTTGCAAGGCTACCCTAAGCTCCATGCCCGGGGGTAAACTGTTTCCACTGAAATAGATTGTCGAACCAGTATCTCCTGAAGGTATATTTAAGACGGCCACCTGCATCCAACTTTTAGAACTTGTGTCCATTAGTAGGTTTTCGTCTCTGTCGTATACTTGCAGTCCAAAAGCCATAGTAGTAATCTCCTTCGATTTGATAAATTATACTTAATTTTAAGAAATTTGTCAAGGTATATTTTTCA
>TARA_R110000796_G_scaffold90255_2_pt1 | contig 11217 bp, 9 predicted proteins | sample TARA_R110000796 | Tara Oceans TARA_R110000796 (sample SAMEA4397815) | marine metagenome | biome: Polar Biome; feature: [SRF] surface water layer (ENVO:00010504); material: water (ENVO:00002006), including particulate matter (ENVO:01000060) such as... | depth 5 m | reverse complement strand
GTCAGTATTTTCTATTAGCCAAAACAATAACTAAATATACGAATAGTATTTTTAATATCCACTTCCCCCACTATTTGTTGATGTTGGGTTTGACAGTCCTCTACTATTTGTTGTTGTAGGGTTTGGTAGTGTAGAGGGGATAAACTTAGGTGCTGGGTTGTTATAATTTTGTTGTGGGCCAGTTCCAAAAAGATTTTTGAATCCTAACCATTGATATTTTTGTTCTATTCCTTTAATTAAATCTTCATTAAGATATTCAAGGTTTCCTATATACCAAGGAGTAGAAATACATTCATGTAATTCCCATGCTACTTTTGAATCTTTATTTTTAAATTTATCATAATCTTCTTTTGAGATTTCTATATAAGTATAGTTATTTGTTCTTTTTGAAAAATATCTTGTATAAGAACCAACTATTAAATCTTCTTCAGTTGGAAAAGAATATGATGGGGTTGGTAAAAATCTTGTTTCTATTAAATTTTTAGAGTTAGTAAGGCTTCTATAAATGTCATTATTGACCATACCATTTGAAGAATATATAGGATTACTTGAATCATAATTGGGTCTAAACTCAATTACCTCAGTTCTTACTAAAGAATCTAATACTTCTTCTTCTCCCTTAGAAATAGAAACAATTAAAATTGAGCTTCTATTATTAGGAGTTTTACCTATAAATTTTTCTCCTTTAGAAGTAGAATAATAATACCCTGTATAGGGGTTGCTAGTACTAGCTACCATATATTCTTCCCCATTTGTGTAGAGATTTGTTTTTACTTGTGATTTAGGTAAATAAAATGGCATATGTTTTTATGTTGTTGACGAGATAAATATAGGTTCTCCTGTTTTTATATTCATTACTTTTGAAGCATTGTTTGTTCCTTTAAGTAAACCTGCTGGGTTATTTTGGACTAACATATAAAAAGAATTATCGCTAGCTTTTCCTTCATTAGACCACAAACCAGCACTTGCAAGTTTATTAGTTCCTGCATAATTTCTAGTACCGGTTCCTATAGGATTTCCTTTTTCTCCTCCTGATAGATGGTTTGGGTCATATTTAGTTTTATTAAGTCTATATTTACCTAATTGTTCATTATTAAATTTAAGACCAGGACCAATACACCCCATTAACCAACTAGAATTTGGTGCTCTATGAATTAAAACAGCAGTTCTATTATAACCACTACCAACAATAGAATTTTTTTGCCAGTTACTAGCTTCATTAGAATATACCCAAAAACATTTTTGATATTTTTCTGAAAAATAGGGTCTAACTAGACACTTTCCTGGAGGTATGCAACTAATTCCATTTTGATTATTTCTGTATGGTAATTCTACTGTAGGCATTTTAAACATTAAAGAACCATTTGCGTCTAATATTTCCATTTGGCCTAAAGTTTGGAGCCCATCATCTAATAATCTTGTAAGGATTATTCTTGTTTTGGCCCTTTGTAATTCTTCTGTTAAAATAGATGAACCTGAACCTTTAGGAGGTGGAACATATCCACCATTAGCACTTGGGGAAGATGAACCTTGAGTAACTTTTATATCTGCTCCTTTTAAATATTTTGATGTGTCTATAGGCATAATGTTATCTCTTTTTTAGCACACTTTTTGAAGTTGCTATGGTTTCTAAAGTAGTTACCCAATCATTATCTGATAGTTTATGGTTAACTTGAGTAGTAATAAATTCTAAAGTTTCGGGATAGTTAGAGGGTAAAAACGATTGTTGAATTTGAATTTTATTGTAAATTTTAATTCCACTTATCCCATCCATACTTAATCTTAAATTAAAAGGTAAAAAGCCTATAGAACTTTCTGTGGGGTTTTCAGGGTTACCTTGAGCATTTTCAAATGAAATCTGGGATTGAGCTAAAGAATAATAATCTGATACAATGTTTGTAGAATATTTAATATTATCTTCATTTACTGTTTTTAAAGTTCCTCCACTATCACTTATTCCAAACATTTGCCAAGGATCATCAGTTGACCCTATCATAGTAGCATATTTATTAATCATTTTTTTTCCAGAAGAAGATGATATTGGAGAGATAATTGGACCTTTATCACTTGGATCCGTAATTGATTTTTTAAATCTATCTTCTATCCCTAAGTTCCACCTAGAAAATGCTGTTGCTTCTATCCCAGGAATTGAACCCTGAGAAGTTGCTCCTATTGTAATCATTGTAGCAAATTTTTTATCTATTTGAGTAGTAAGTCCTATGCTTCGAACAAAATTAGATTCTGTTGGTGTTTTTTGATAATTAAGACCATAAACTTCAAATTTTGCTTCCTTTTTTGGAGGAGGGGTTTCTGAAATATTTAATTCCTTTGCTATTTGTTTTAAATTTGGGATTGGGGATTGGTCTATAAATTGAACTGTATTGTCTTCTCTAATAACAGGTTCTATATTATTTATGTTTCCTAAAGATTCATTAATATCATTACATATAGTTTTTAAAGCTTCAAATAAACTAACGGTTTGATTTGATATACTTGAATCAAATATTTCTTCTAACCTATTAAAATTAAAGTATATATTCATTATTTTACCGTATGAATTTTTATCTTGTTTTACTACATACTCACTAACTCCTGTGCCCTTTAATATAGGACTTACAACAGCACTGTTATTAGAGGAAACACCGGGTGTAAAATTATTGTTCCTTACTATTAATTTTCTTATATCTAAAGAATAAGTATTATCTATAGCATAACAAATTGTTTTTTCTGTATCAGTATCCATTGATATTATTGGAACTTGAGAATCAGATGATATTTCTGGTATGACAAAAGCATTTACCCAATCTAAAAAAGATCCTAATCTTATGTACCATTGATAATCTAGAGGTTCTATATTTAGCTTAAGAATTTCATTATCTTTAATGTTAACCCCTATGTTACCTGAGGTATCTCCTACAGAATTAAATAAAGAAATTTCTCCTTTATTTGTATCAAGATTTTTTGATCTAATGTTATAAAAATACTCATAAATTCTATTTCTATCTTTAGTAATATAATCTTTTTGGAGTCTTGATAATCTTTGGTCTAATAATTCTTTTTCTCTTTTTTGGGATTCTGTAAGTTCTCCCTCTTCTGCAGCCTTTTTAAATTGTTCTTGCTTTGCTAATTCTTCAGGATTTTTTGGGTAAGCATCTGCAAAATCTTTAGCTACAAATTCTTCATATACATTTTTGTATAGTTGGTTTTTAGTAATTCCTAAATATTCGCTAAAATTGCTTTCTCCTGCTACTCGTGTTGATGATTTGCCTCTAGAATCTAGTAAAGCCTCCCATTTTTTTCTATTATTTAAATTGCTGTAAGCTTCCCCCCAAGCCCTTCGTATGTTTACTTTATATGGGTTAGTTATACCATTAGATATATTATTTCTAATTAATTTTTCAACTCTTTGATCTTCAGTTAAAGGTTGTAACGAAGAACCTGTATTTGATAAAATTGGATCAGGAGCATCGTATAAGTTAATATTAATTTCAACATTATTCCTTGGAACTAAATCAATTAATGTTTCTCCATCGCTACCAACTACTATTAAAGTACTATCTGCACTATTAGCTGTATTAATATCATCTAAATCTTCTGAGAATGGGTCATCTACAGCAAGTGTAACTGTGGTTTCTATCATTTTATTCCCCAAAGGTATAAAATTATAAACTATTGCTTCATCATCTCCAACTACAGAACTATAGGTTTTAAGTTGGCCTGATTTAAAAAATGAAGAACTTATTAAAAGTCCCGTAGAATTTTCTCGAGCATAGTTAATTGAGTTTTTTACAAAATTATCTCCAAATGGGGAATTTATTTCTTTTAAAGAAGATGAAACTATCCTATCCTTTGCTGTGTTTGGTCCAAATACGGGTTCATTGGTTCCATTGTTAAAAAGATTAAAAATTGCATCACGTACAGCTGATAGCTTTTCGGTATCCATTTTAAATCCATCATCGATTATACCGTTTGGATTTTCATATAAAGTTTCATTTTGTTTTGACCATAATTCCACTGTTTTTTCTTCCCAATAACTAGAGTATTTTTGTACACTTGTAAGTTTATTATCATCATCATATAATTCCCTTCCTGTCCAATTTTCTCTAAAATCTATTCCAGGATTTATATATGGTGCAGGAATATCCGCAGCTCCGTTATAGGTACTGTCCCACCAAAGACTTAAAGCTTCCTTTAATCCCGGGTATAAAGTAGTATAAAAATCATCTTGACCAACAGCACCAGCTCCATATTTTTGAAGTAAACTTGCATAGGCCTCCCCATCAATATTGTTATATCGGTCATCAGATAAAAATAATGAAGGAAGATTAACTTTTAAAGATTCTATAATATCTCCTAAGCTTATAATATCTATTTTAATATTATAGGTTCCATCTGCTTCAAAAGTCCAAGAAAAATTAGAAATTATGCCAAAAGCGGCATCATAGTTACCATTGTATTTTTTTCTATAGTCAAAAATCTTTGGAAAGACTTTTTTATAACTACTTTCATTTTGGGACCAAAACCATTTATCTATTAATGTTTCCTCTGTGTTTTTAACAACCCCCTTATTATCTAGATACTTATCATATCCCCATTCTAATAATACAGAATATCCTAACCTCATATATAGTACATCAATTACATCAAATTGGTTTTTATTGTGGGCTTTTATGTTAAGAGTTGCCTTTTTAATAGAACCTCGATTTAAACACTTAAAATCCATATCTATTATACCAGGCATGGGAGAATACCCAAATTGATCTGTACCTCCTACACCATACGCTCTATCCTTTCCAGTTATTCCAAACCTTTGTTGAGCCGGGTCAGTTTCAAAATTACTTAACCCATTAAATAGTACATTACTTTTTGCTAAATCTTTTGCATTTCTTGCAGCATCTACTATAGGGTTTCCTTTTAATAAATTTAGTCTAGAAGGGAGAAGTATACATCCTGATGCTAATTTTACCCAGGCATTACGTCCATTTAAATATCTTAATTGGTTAGAGTCTCTATTATTACTCCCATGAAGGGTTTGCCTTGCAATTATTTGATCATTTACATAAGGATCAAAGGGTTGGCCTAGTAAATTTCCTGCCATAACTTTATTCGTTTATTTCAATATAATCTGCTAATGTTAATGTTGGATTTGCAGGAATTCTAACTTGTGACCCTATTGGGGGAGTAAGAGAATCTTTTGTTAATTTTCCATTAGCATTAGATATTACCCACCATAAATTAGAATCTCCATAGTATTGTTGAGCTAAAGTATCATATCTATCTCCTATTGTAGTTAAAATATATGTATCGCTTTCTAACCTAGAAATATCTGGGTATCGTACTGTTTCATACATTTGTTTTCCTTTTATAGAAGATGTAATAGGTGTTTCTGTATATCTAGCCATTTTATAAAAAAAATTAATTATATTATTTAAAAATCTTCAAAATCAAAAGAAAGTGGTGGGTTTTCATCTGCTACTATTTCAGCTTCGCTTAATGTAGGAGTACTATTATAAGCTAAATTTTTACCATTATCAAGGGCAAGATATTGTTGTGGTCCATATTTACTAACACTTCCACCAGTTTTATCATAATCATTATTTTGTAATTCTGGTCTGAATTTATGGATTGGAGTAAATGTCATACTTACATTAACCATATGAGGCATTTCTTTTACACCATTATCACCTGTTCCTTTTCCATCAGATACAGTATCGTTAATAGATATTTCCCAAGGTGATTCTTGTGGTACAGATAAATCAAACTTACTTATAAACCCAGGTAATTCATAACACCACCCTCCTAAAGTTAATTGATGTAAAGCCCCGCCCATTAATCCAGTAGCTCCATATTCAGGGGCTAAAGTTGATGCCATAAAATTTAATTTTTTATATTGTGCCATTAGTTCAGGTCTTGATTGTGCTGCTACAGTAAACGATACGCTAATTCCTCTGCTAAACCCACCGTATTTGTACAATTCTTCACCTCTTCCCATATATTTTATGCCACTCCAATTACTACTGTAACTATCTCCAAAACTATTTATAAGGGCTCTAAAATGAGTGTATATTTTTTTACCATCTCTTAATAAAGTAGCTATTCTAAATTTAACTAAATCATTAATTCCATCTTCACCAGATCCTCTTACATTTTGAGAATTATAAATAGGTAAAAAATTAATTCTATCTGTTATATTTCTTTTACCGTCTATAAGTTTTCCTCTAGTGTAACTAATAATATCCCCTTTTAGACCAGGAGATGAATAATTTATTCTTGAAGTACCTCTGCCATCTATAGTTGTATTATTTTCAGGATTATATGAGGGTGATATGCCTGTTACCGTACTTGTTATAGAACCTTCTAGTAAAGGTACTCGAAAATCTCTTTGTTGTGATTCTGCTTTTTTAAAAGTAGTACTAAAAGTAATAGGTTTGTATTCTCTTTTAGAATCATTAACAAGTGTATAATTAATATCAGTTGTGTTTACTGATAATAATTGATCATAAGTCCAAGACTTAGTTCCTCCTGCAAAAATCATTGAACTACCAACTACATTTGTATCTTGAATTTTCTGTGGTGTTAAATTTAATCCTATAGAATTAGAAGCTTTTCTAATTATAGTATTTCCAAAACCTAATATAGCTCCAGGTCCTCCTTGGTATGACATTAATTCTAATCCCTGTCCTGTAGGGTTAAGGGTAATATCTCCTATGTTATCTTCTTTACCTGTAGCTAAACTTTGTGCAATGTCTACTAATCTACCATTACCTCCTCTATCCTTTATTGCAAATTCATAAGTATTTAAACCTACTCCAGTATTATATAATTCAGTACCGTTAAGCATCATTGGAGATGTTGGATCTAAACCTAACTGATTTACATGAGACCCTAAAAATCCTGTACCTGCTTGTAGTAATGTAGATAATGGTGTATAAACACCTTGATTAATAGGTCCAGACTGTTTAGTTAAACCACCACCATAACCTGGTCCACTTGAAGCTTGAGTTTTAACTGATGTTTTTGATAGTAAATTTTGTTTTGCTATAAATAAAGGTCCACTTGCATTTTTAAAATTTGTAAAATACTTAGCTAACCTTGCAACATCTTCTGCTGCATCCTTAGCAGCATTAATTCCGCCCCTTAATAAGAAATCTTCTGCAGAGTTATTAGTAGGTTCTCCATTTATGTCTTTTTGTATAAAGGGTTGTCCACTATAACCTTCATTAGGTCTATCCTTACTATACTTAAGAGATTTTAGGTCAGTTTGTAAATTTAATAATTTAGACATTTATTATATTCTTCCTACTCCTGCATCAGGTGCACTATTTTTATAAGTACCATGTTGAAAGGTATTATTAATTGGTATTGATTGACCATCTCTAAGGGGTGTAGTTGGTGCTTTAGTACTATCACCTGGTATATCTAATTGTGAAGGTCTAGGTGCTCCTAAAACTTCTGGATTTCCATCTACTGAGTAAAATTTATGTAAATTTGATTGTTTTAAATCTCCTATTACTGCATCTCTTTCTGATTGTAAATTAGAAGAATTACCTCCTTGGCCAGCTGCAAAAGTTGATCCATTTTTTAAAAATTGTGTTTCTAGTCCCATTGTTTTATGTTTTATTATAAATATTAAATTATTGAACTGATCGATCAGATGTATTAATTCCTTGTCCTACTTGATTACCATTCATTTCTATTACTATATTTCTACCAGACATCTGCTTCATCATTTCTTTTATCATTCTTCTATCTTCTCTTGCTTCTCTTCTTTCTTCACGTGATACTCTCCCATCCTTATTTGTATCTTTATCTTGGCCCTTACCCATTAAATCAGTTCCTGCTATAATTTCATCATCTTTATTTAATTGAATAGATCCTTTAGGTCCTGATACTACCATACCTCCATCAGATCCAATCATACCATCATTCATAAAGTACATACCTACAGCTCCCATTGCAGCTGCAACTGCAGCTACAGCAATTACAGTACCTATTCCAAAAGTAGTCATAGCATTAGTAGTAGTTGCAGCTCCTGCCTTTGCAACCTCAATACCTAATAAAGTAGATTGACGAGATATATTAATCATGCTTAAAACATTCATAGCTACTTGTAGACCCTTTATAAGTAAATAAGCAGCTGCTATACCTTTAATAATATTTGCTATTTTATTAGCTATCCCTTCACTTTTCATTAAACCATCTACAAATGCTAACACTGGGGTTGACATTTCTATAAAAACTTCTGAAACTCTTTCCATAGTAGCGGCAAGTCTATCAGCTATAGATGCTGATTCTAATTGGGTAAGTAAATCTTTATCTTTAATTTTAGATGCTGCTTCTTCTTTACTCATACCACTATCTATCATCTCATTATATTTTGTCTGGGCATCATCCATACTTTTAAATCCTGAGTCTTTTATTACTTCTAGTTGTTTTTGTTCTTTAATCATTCCTGCTAACTGCTCTCTATTCATCCCTAAAGCTTTAGCTGCTGCTTCTTGTGCGATAACATTTTTAGTATCAAAGGCATTCATAATTGCTTTGTTCTTTAAAACTTCATCTGCTACTTTACCCATATCTCCTTCTAAAGCTGCTTGTCTAGCTTTTTCTAAGTTAATATCTTTTCCAAGTAATAATTCTGCTTCAAGTTCAGCTTGTATTGAACTTTCAAAATCTAATAAACTAGAAGCTATACCCTCTACGGCTGATAAATTTGTACCTAAGGCTTTAGCAGACATTACTTGCTTGATTAATTCTTCACCACTTCCTTTAAAATTCATTTGAATGGACTTAGAGGATTTACCTACTTGATCTTGAATTTGTTTAACACTCATGGTTAAACCTTTTTCTTTGTTTAATTGTAGTACTCTTTGCTTTTGGGATTTTAATAAATCTTTTGCTGATTTGCCTGTTTTTATAGATTCAAAAGCAAGTATTTCTTGCGATTCAGCACTCATGTTTGTTGTTTTAGCTATTAAAGTCATATCAGAAGCTAACTCATCACTAAATCGTACATTAGAACCCATTAATTGGTTTAATCTTCCCTGGGTTTCCATCAAACCTTTAGAACTAACTAGAATATCATCTGAAGCTTCTGCTACTTTAGACATTTCCCCTCTAAGTTTTATGGATTCATTATAAGATATTCCTTGATTTTTAGCAAAATCACCAGCAGCACCATCAATATCTTTCATTAAAGTAAAGAGTTTTTTAACTGCTAATAAAGTAAATGCTTTATCTAAACTTCCAGCCATAGAACCAGCCATTTTACCTGCAACTTTTAACTTGGTACCCATAGTGGCTGCATTTTTTCCCCCTTTTGTTAATGAAGCAGATAATAATCTTCCTTCTTCTACAGCTTTATCTAGACCCATTGATTTGCCTAAACCACCAAGTCCAACTTTTTTGAGTACTCCTCCTAAACCTTTTACTCCTTTACCAAATCTACCCATTCCACCTTCAATCTTTTCAGCTCTTTTACCCATCTCTTCCATTTCCTTATCCTGAAGTTGTAAAGCTTTAAATTGTTCATGGTAAAGTTTAACAAGCTTTTGTTGTTCTGGGGTCATTTTTTTAAATTGGTCTTTTAATTGCCCCGCAACAGTTGCTTCTCCCTTTAAAACTTTCTCCATATCTAAAGACGCTGATAGGTTTTTACCAAGGGCTTGACTTAATTCTGAAGCTAATTTTTTCTTATTTTGCTCGTATTTAACTTGGTTTTTAACTACTTCTGATATATCTTTTTGGCCTGTGATTATACCTTCAATATTCATAGAAGTTTCTGATATTGTTTTAGCAATATCTTTAAAAGCCTTTCTAGTTTCTGCTACTTGAATGTTATTATCAAAAAAAGCTTTAGCTGCTTTAGAAGCTTCATTAGCAAAATCACGGGAGGCGAATGTTAATTCCTCCATTTCATTTTTTGCTCTTAATATTTCTTCTGCTATTTCTCTAGCATTTTTAGCTGATTCGCTTGCCATAATATGATACGTTTACCATAAATATTAAAAAATATTATTTTTTAGCTCTTTGAGTAATATAGCTTGATTTTTTTTCAGCTTGTTTAAATACCTGTTTCATATGATCTGGTAGAGGATCACCTATATTAGTTGAGGAGGAATTATTTTCTGATTTTTGGGCGTCTTTAATTTGTTTAGATTCTCGTTTATTTTGTTCTTGTATTTCTTTAACAGTAAATTTTCTTAACCAAATAGGCATATTATAAACTGTGTAGTAGTCATACCCACCATTACCAAAATAAACTATATTGTGAATTACTTCAAAAAGAAGTTTTCTATACTCCTGCGTCAGGCCAAAAAAACCCGGCAGTCATAGGAATGATAGCATCCTCCTCAGTACCATTTTCATTAATAAATTCAAATTTCATTATTATATCTGGTTGAGTGGATTTTAAATGATCTCTAAATGCTCTAGAATCTCTAGCTAACATATAATTGTCTACAAAATCTCTAATCACTTTACGGTCAATGTCTCCATTTACAGATGTAATCATAAATTTTAATCTAGTAGACATTTCTGGGGAAGATTGTTTATTGAGTTTTTTAAGTCCTTTAATTTCAGCTTCTATGTGTTTTTCATCTCTATTAGTTAGAATCTTATATGTTATAGCTGTGTTAGTGTGGGGTAAAGTAAAGGAAAATTCATTAGATTGTTCTATCATAGTAGATTCATCTAAAAATCTAGTTTCTAATTCTGTTAAATCTACTGTTACAATTTCACCTTTATATTGGAAATCGTAATCTTTACCATAACCTAAAATACGGGAGGAGATTAATACAGCATTTTTATCACCTACAATCATGTCATCATAGTTTACTTTAGAAACAATTAATGATTTTAATAATTTATCTATTACTGTTCCTTGTTTAATGTAGTTTTGGTTAGTAAGAATGTCTTCTTCTTTAGCAGTCATGTATTTCATTTCTATTTTGCCGCTAGATAAAGGGTTATCTTTAGGATATACTAAACCTTTTGATGGTAATTCTACTTCTTCAGTAGGGAATTTAAATTCGCTCATAATCTTTTATTTAAAATAACTTAATTTTGTTATAAATATCAATATAAAAAAGGAGCTTGACATAGCCAAGCTCCCCTTAATAAAATATTTAATTATTTTTAGAAATTTAATACTGCGTAATCTATTGATACTTCAAGACTTAAATTGATTGCTGTATCTACGGTATCCCAGTTATATTC
>TARA_R110000796_G_scaffold137381_1_pt1 | contig 11229 bp, 9 predicted proteins | sample TARA_R110000796 | Tara Oceans TARA_R110000796 (sample SAMEA4397815) | marine metagenome | biome: Polar Biome; feature: [SRF] surface water layer (ENVO:00010504); material: water (ENVO:00002006), including particulate matter (ENVO:01000060) such as... | depth 5 m | reverse complement strand
AGTACAACAAAGACAAGGTTTATATGCTTTTAAAGTAGTAATGGACGATACAAACAATACACCAGATGTAATTGATAGAAATGAGTTAATAGGTCAAATTTACCTACAACCAACTAAAACAGCTGAATTTATTGTTCTAGATTTCAACGTATTACCAACTGGAGCTACTTTTCCGGCATAAAAAACAAAAATTAGAATATTTATAATAAAATAACAAAAAATAATGGCAGTATTAGATCCTAACGAAATATTTTTTACAGCGTTTGAACCAAAACAAGCAAACAGATTCATCATGTATATGGATGGAATACCATCCTACACAGTAAAAGCTGTTGGGGCTGTAACAGTAACTAATGGTACAATACCATTAAACCACATTAACGTACAGCGTTTTGTAAAAGGTAAAACAACATGGGGTACAATTCAATTTACTCTCTTTGACCCAATTACACCATCAGGTGCACAGTCTGTAATGGAATGGGTTAGATTACACCACGAATCAGTAACTGGTCGTGATGGGTATAGTGATTTCTACAAGAAAGATTTAACATTTAATGTGTTAGGTCCTGTAGGAGATGTAGTATCAGAATGGATTATTAAAGGTGCTTTAATTGTAGATGCCAACTTTGGTGAGTACAATTGGGATACTGCTGATACCGCTCAAAATATTACAATGACAGTACAACCTGATTATTGTGTATTAAATTTCTAATACTCCCCTTTACAAATATTTTCAAAAATTGCTTGCCTTCGGGCAAGCTTTTTTGTATATTGATATTTATCAACGAACAAAAGTTATTAACAAATAAAGATTATGGCCGAATTTAAATTCCCAACTGAAGAAGTTGAATTACCCTCTAAAGGATTACTATATCCTGAAGGACACCCACTAAAAAGTGGAAAAATCGAAATTAAATATATGACAGCTAAAGAAGAAGATATTTTATCTAATTCATCATATATTCAGAAAGGTATAGTATTGGATAAATTACTTGAATCCGTTATTGTTACTAAAGTACCTCTTAAAGACCTTCTTATAGGTGATAAAAACGCTATTTTAATCGCTGCTCGTATTTTAGGATATGGAGCTACATATAAAGTAACTATTAATGGAGAAGAAGAGAGAGTAGATTTAACTCAATTAGAAAACAAACCATTTGACGAGTCTTATATAGTAAATGGGCAAAATGAGTTTTCATTCACTTTACCTAATAGTGGAAATTTAATAACTTTTAAAATGTTAGATGGACATGATGAGGCTAAAATAGAAGCTGAATTAAAAGGTTTAGCAAAAATTAATAAAGAACACGTTCCTACTCTAACAACTCGATTAAAATTTACAATAACATCAATAGATGGGGATACTGAGAAAAAAACAATAAGAGAATTTGTTGATGGTTATTTACTAGCCAGAGATTCAAGATCTTTACGTGAACATATCAAAAATCAACAACCTGATGTAGATATGTCTTATACACTAGACAATGGAGAGGAGGTAGAGATCCCTCTGGGTCTTACGTTTTTTTGGCCTGACTTCTGATATAGCACAACAGGTTAGAATGGGTCTGTTTACTCAAATTCATGAGATATTGTTTTTGGGTAAAGGTGGTTACGATTTTGAAACTGTTTATAATATGCCCATTTGGTTAAGAAAGTTTACTTTTTCAAGAATGGAAAATTATTACAATGAAGAATCCAAACCCCAAAACGAACAAGGGAAATCTACACTAATAAATACTGATGGACAGGTAAATACTCCTGAATTCCTCCAGGCATCAAAACCATATAAAGGGAAGAGCAGCTATAAATAGTTGCTCTTTCTAATATTTATAACAAAATATCCATTAGATGTCTAATTCTGAAGAAATCAATAAGAGTACTAAATCCGTTGAAGCCCAAGCAGCAGCAACTAAAGAGCTATCCTATGAACAGGAAGCAAATCTTAGGATTACAAGAGACATCAATAATGAGATTCGTGATGGTTTAAAACTTATAAAAAAAGAAGCAGATCTTAAAAAATCAGTTAGATCAGCATTAGACGGAATAAATAAAGCAGCTGAATTTCAATCAAGTATTGCTGGGAGAACAAATGCCGCCCTATTAGATACAAATAATCTTCTAAAACAAGAACAAGATTTATCTAAAAACCTTCTAAGTTTAGAAAAAAATAAAACTGACTTAATAAATAAAGCAAAACAGCAAAAAAGTGATTTTGCTGCAATGTCTAAATCTGCCAGTGAGGAAGAGAAAAAAGCAGCAAAAGATGCAATTTCTAATACTTTAAAACTAGCAAGAGCAGTAACCGACCAAGTAGTAAATCAAAAAGAAGGAAAAAAGGCTCTTGATTCCCAAGTATCAGTCTCAAAACAACTTTCAAAGTTAGGTTCTGTGAAAATGTTTGATAGTCTAAAAGAAATAGCAGGTGCTATACCTGGTGTTAAATCCCTTACGGGCGGATTTGATGCAGCCGCAAAGGCCTCTAAAAAGGCAGCTGCTGAAATGGTTACTATAGATGAAAAAACTGGGAAAGTATCTAAACTAAATATATTTCAAAAATCCGCAGCGGGTCTTAAAGGATTAAAGGCTGGTGTTGGAGAACTAATGAATTCTTTTGGTCTCGTAGCTATTATAACTAAGGCTTTAAAGGCCATGGTTGAAATGGATAAATCCACAGGTGAAATAGCCAAGGGGATGAACCAGACATATGACAATGCTAAACTAACAGGAGCTGAATTTATGAGAATCAGCAAATCTTCAGGGAACACTTTAGTTAACTATAAAGACATTAAACATGCTCAGATGGACATTAACAAAACATTAGGTACTAATGTTATGATGTCTGATGAGATGCTAGCAACTTCTGCTAAATTAGCAACAGCAGCCGGTATGAGTGCTGAGGAGCAAGCAGGAATTGTTAAATTGTCTGTAGTAAATGGAAAATCTCTTAAGAAAAATACTGGGGAATTCATGGCCCAGGTTAGATTAGGGTCTCTTAAAAATAAGGTAGCACTTAACGAGAAGAAACTAATGTCTGAAATGAGCAAAATAAGTGCTTCTATGTCTTTATCTATGGGTAATAGTGCAGTTACTATGGGTAAAACGGTGGGTATAGTAAAATCCTTAGGGATGGAAATGTCCCAAGTAGACAAAATATCAGAAAGTTTACTTAATTTTGAATCTTCTATAGAAAAAGAAATGCAAGCCGAATTAATGTTAGGTAAAGAACTTAACTTAGAAAAGGCAAGATCTGCTGCATTGCAAAATGACTTTGCAACTGTAGCTGAAGAAATAGCAAAACAAGCAGGAAGCGCCGCTGATTTTTCTAAAATGAATAGGTTAGAACAACAAGCACTAGCCGAAGCTGTTGGGATGGGTAGAGAAGAACTAGCACAAACCTTATTTACTCAAGAAATGCTGAAGAACGCTACAGGTGCTGAAGCTGAAAAAAGACAAGCATTATTAGATTCTTTAATTGAAGAAAATGGATTAAAAGAAGCCCAAAAAATTATGGCTGATACTAGTTTTGAAGATCTTCAAGCACAAGCTGATGAACAAACCAAAATGAAACAATCAGCGGCCGAAATGAACCAACTTTTCCTAGAATTAGGTAAATCCCTTCAACCTGCTATGAAAACCATGGCTAAAATGATGGAATTCGCCGCTAAGAATTCTAAATTTATTATCGCTGCCGTTGTTGGGATAAAAGCATACAATGCTGGAGCAAAAATTGGGTTACTTTTATCTAAAAGAAAAGCGGCTTCCGAAAAAGGAGCAGCTTTAATGGGTGCAGTTGACTACTCAGCACAAGCAGGTGCCAATGCGGCAAAAACACCAATACCTCTTGTAGGGGTTGGTCTTGGTATTGCAGCAGCAGCAGCCGCTTATTTAGCTATAAGTAGTTTAACATCAGATGCTGAAAAAGGGGATGATGTATTTAGTCCATCAACAGGTGGTGGAGGATATGGAAGTAGAACTTTGTTAGGGCCTGAAGGAGCAATAAAATTAAATAATGATGACGATATAATAGCTGGAACAGATCTATTCAATGAGAAAAAATCAGCTGGTTCTGGGGTTTCAATGGATTTATCTAATATGGAAAATAGTCTTGCTCAAACAAACTTAATCCTAAACCAAATATTAAATTCTAACGGTCAAATAACAATGGATTCCGAAGAATTAGGAACAGCAATATCACTGAACAACTACGAAATCTCAGCATAAATTAAAATATTAAATATTTATAATAAAAACAAATAAATTATGGGAATTTTATCTAAATTACAATCAAAAGGATCACCTTTATCAAATGGGAATGGAGCAACACCACCAACACCAGAACACTCTTCATCTACTTTACATGGAAAGATAGTTCAACAATCATCATCAAATTTGGATTTGAATGGTGCAACCCCATCAAAATACTCAGATAACTTACCTCAATAATAAATTATGGGGTTAGTAAACTTAACAACAGATCTTAAGTCTTTAAGGTTTGGGAAAGATAGATTAGGGGGTGGTTCTAGTAATCAACCTTATATTAAATCTTCTATCCCAGATACCTTTAGTGGTCTTAATAAAACTGGAGGCCCAGACTTCCTATTAAGAGGTGGACTTTTGACCCCAGGGAAAATTGTTAAGGATGTTTCCCGTTTAACTCAAATGTTTTTTGATTTTAAATCACCTAATGGGTTACTTTTTACGGCAAAACAAAATATATTATCAAGAACAGGAGTAGCAACACAGGCTAGTGGTCTTATAAATGAAGGCGCGTATCTACCTACTTCTACATTATTACAAGCAGCAGGTACCCCAATAGGTTTACACCTAAATAAACAAGGTTTAGATCCTACAGTAGGTTTAAATTATAAGGGTAAATCTCTTCAAATATTAAAAAACGACCCTTTAGGTCTACCTATATATAGTAATAAAATACAAACTAACCAACCATCAGAGGATAATAGGTTAGTACAATTAAAAAACAAAAAGATATCTGCTAATTCCTCTCAAAAATCTCAACCGGGAACAGCAGTGGTGGGAGAGAATAATATATCTTTAGATAATGGTCAAATATTAAATTACCCCGGTGGTCCTGGTTCTACATTAGGGATTGGGGACACTATTATTAAAAGAACTTCTTATACTAATAATAATTTAGATTTCCTTGATATTTCTAATGCTAACTTCAAAAATCAAAATTTCATCACCCTAGATGACAATCAATTATCTGATAGAGTTAGTCTAAAAACCCAAGGAGACATAACAAAGGACTTCAGAAGAGACTTAAAGGCACCAAACCCTCAAGTATCTAACTTACCCCTTTCTTTAGATTATTCGGATTATAAACAAAGATTAGAAGGTAGAGTTAATTTAGGTAACCCTGGTTTAAGAGGAGATAAATCTAGCTATCAACAAGGAAAAAAAGATGCCACTGGTAAAAACTTAGGCCCCTTAGATAAAATTAATGCCTTACCTTTATATAAATCCTCTGTTGTTATTCAAGATAAAGTAAAGAATGATTTAGTTAAGTTTAGAATTGGAGTAATAGATAATGACAACCCAAAAAAGAAAACATATATTCATTTTAGAGCATTTATAGATGATTACAAAGACACTTATAATTCAAAATGGAACTCATCTAAACATTTAGGTAGAGCAGACCAAGTACATAACTATCAAGGTTTTAATAGAAGTATTAGTTTATCTTGGACAGTTGCGGCTCAATCAAAGGAAGAATTAATTCCTATGTACCAAAAACTAAACTATTTAGCATCCACTTGTGCTCCTGATTACTCAGAATATGGGTATATGAGAGGAAATTTAATTACCTTAACTGTAGGAGGATGGTTACACGAACAGGTTGGATTCATCGAAGGGATTTCGTATACTGTACCAACAGAAGCACCTTGGGAAATTGGAATACCTGATGGAAAGAGTAAAAACACTACATCAGAAGGAATTAAAAATGATCCTAGTGTAAAAGAATTACCTATGGTAATAAAAGTATCAGGATTTAAGTTCACACCTATCCATGATTTTGTACCAGCAGTACAGAAAAATGAATTTGGAAATGGGTCTAAAGAATGGAATGGTTCTTCATTAAAGTATGGAAACTTTATAGAATCTTTTGGTCCTGAACAATACATCCAACTATCCAATGGTAACGATGTTAAAAGAGATTTACAGGGAAATGCAACCCCAGAATCCATAAAAGTAGGATTAAACAATTATGGGGATAAACAAGGAAATGAATATAATCAGCAACAAAATTATATACCTATTAAAGAATCATAAAAATGAGTAGATATACAGAATTAGAACGTTTAGCAAACCCACTAAAGGGGAATATAAAATATCCTGACTTACCATTACAGTTTAGTGATTTTTATGTAACCACTACAGTTGGTGATCGTTTTGATATATTAGCTCAGCAATATTATAGTGATCCAACCTTATGGTGGGTTATCTCTATTGCAAATCCTCATTTACCACAAAATAGTTATTACCCTCCAATTGGAGAACAAATTAGAATCCCTCAAAATATTGCTGAAGTAATTCAACAGTATAAGGATTTAAATAGTTTATAATATGACCGGAAATATATTAGGAGAATCTGTCCCAGATTTTGTAAAAGATGAAGTAAAAAATCGCCAAAAAATACTCGGTAAGGGTATTAATGGTGATGTTACTAAAACTCCTACAGAATTACATTATATCAATAACCGAATACCTTGGGTTAAGTTAGCTTCCTCTGTCTTTATTGAGGATGAAAACCGTTTACCTTTTGGTATCGGAAGTACTGAAAACTTTAAAGGAATAAACTTAGCAAAAAAAGCAGTATTATTTAATGGTTTATCTTCCCTAAATGACAAAAACACATATTCTTTTAGATCCGGAGTAAATACTTCTAAATCATTTTGGAATAATAATCTTTACGGGTTAGGTGGAACGGCTCAAGGAATACAACCTTCCCCAGGAATTAGGGATGTAAGCGTAACATCTAAAAACAATGGTTCAATACGTTCAGCAACAATAAACCTTGTAGCTTATAATAGATTTCAATTTGAACTTATAGAATTACTTTATTTAAGGTTAGGTTTTACATTATTATTAGAATTTGGTTGGAATACCTATTTAGATAAAGATGGTAAAATTAAAACAGTAGGTTCTACTTTAGTTGAGGATGAGTTTTTTAAAGAAAATGGTACAACCCAATTAGAAATGTTAAAAAAAATAAAAACTTATCAAGAATCCTATAGTGGGAATTACGATGGTTTTTTTGGTAGAATAAAAAACTTTAGTTGGGATTTTAAAGATGATGGGACTTATCATATTAAGGTAGATTTAATTTCTTTAGGGGATGTAATTGAAGCTTTAAAAGTAAACATACCACCATCCAATTCACAAAGGGAAAAAAGTGGTGCTTCTTCTAAAGCTGAAATTGAAAAGTTTGGGGAAGTATCTGATAGTGTATTATTAGCAAATAAAAATTCTAGTAGACTATCAGCCTATTTATATGAAACATTAGGCAACCCCGAAATGTTTAAAAATAACACTAGTTATTTCAATTTAGCTGGGGCCGTAAATTATAGGGATGCTGGATATGATCACAATAAAATTGATGCCAATTATAACTATTTCATCAGATTTGGTGAACTTATATCTGTAATAGAAAAAGAAATAGTCCCTAATATTAGCCCCGCAGATAAACAACTGTTGTTTGAAACTAATGCATCTGACACTACTTTAGTAAACTATACACCAAATTTAATATCTTTTGATCCTAAAGTATGTATTTTTAAATATGATGATGGTACCTTAAATCAAGGAGATATTAAAGATGTGTATGTGCCTCAATATACTAAATCTATATTATCTGCCTTCTCTAAATTAACCGGGGATACATCAGAAGATAGTCAATCCTTAGGTGAAGTAAGTGTTAAAATAAGAGAATTTGGAATAGAAAATAATTCAAGTTCTTTATTACAAACTATCAAAATAAAAAAATATGATCCTAGCACTAAGATTGTCACTATAGAAGGAGGGATTAGTTTTACAATAGATGGTATGGGAAACTCTATCCCTGCCAGGTTCGGTTTTACAACAAAAAGTTACTCTGTATTGGATATGAGTAAATTAAGAGGTGATTCATCCATCAAAAAAGGAGATGTAGTATTTCTAAAATTGTATAATATCTATATTAATTATGGTTTTATATTTAAGTCTTTATCAAAAAATATGGATAAAGAAGGAAACTTAAGTATATATAAATTTTTAGAAGAGATATGTAGTGGTATAAATAACTCTTTAGCAAATACAACCCAAATTTCCCCTTATATTAAAGATGATAAAATAGTAACTTTTATAGAAAGAAAACCACCAACCGGAATTAGTAAAAACTTAAATAAAATAAAGGGTGTACCAACAGGAGATGACCTAGAATTACAGGTATTTGGTTTTGATAAAACTAAGAATGAATCTAATTTTTTAAAAAGTATAAAATTTAATACTAAAATAACACCTATGCTAGCTAATCAAATTAGTATTGGTGCTACCGCTAGTGGTCATACTGTAGGTGAAGATGCAACTGCCTTTTCAAAATGGAATAATGGGTTAGTTGATAGATTTCAAAGAACAATTACCACACCCACTACTACTACTATCCCTACTAGTAATGCAACAACTGACGAAGAAGAAACAGAACTTGTAAAAGAAATAGAATCAACAAAAGTAAAATATGAGGGTAACGATAAAATTTTAAATCAATTACTTAACAACAAATCAGGTGATTTACTAGCAGACCCCGTAAAATTTCCACTTGATGTAAAAACCACACAAAAAGTCGGATCAGGTGGTGGATCCATCTTCACCACCACAGACGATGATAGTGTTAAATTCAAGTATGGTGGAGAATTACAACCTAAAGTGAAAGTATATAGAAAAACAAATGCAACTTACTATTATAGCATAGACAAGGATGGTGTTATTTTAGAAAATGAACCTAGTAAAGTTGAACTTTTTAATACTGATAATAAGAAATTTTTCTCAAATATAAATCCCATTAAAGACATAATGTCTCGATCATCACCTGCATCTTCCCCATTTAGGGAAGATATTAAAAATGCCTTGATTAGTGCCTATGGTGCTCCTAGCGAAGCTGTAAAAGAGGGTATTTTTGAAAACACTATAGATGAAGACGTAATTAATCAAGAGGTTTTAGAAAGAGCAAAGAAAATTACTAACATCAATTATTCTGCTTACCTTTCTCAAATGTTTGGTGGCAAACCAACATTATCTCAAAACCAAATAGACGCCGCAGGTGTATCAATACAAACTATTTCAAAACAGAATGCCCAATATCTTCCAACTACTAATGATGAATATGTAGAGATGGGGAAAAATGTTTATAAGAATTATCTACAAAAATTCTATGGTAAATTTTATAGTGAAACAGGAATACCAAGCAACGCCGCAGGGTTCATCCCAGTAGAATTTTCAATAACCTTAGATGGGCTATCAGGTTTTAGAATGTTTAATAAAATAAACATCCAACAATCGTTTTTACCCTCACAATATTCTGCTACTTTAGAGTTTTTAATTACTGGTCTTTCTCAAAAAATAACAGATAGAGGATGGGAAACTAATTTAAAAACCCTATCTACATCAAACATTGAATCACCTCCATCAATAAAATTCAACCCTGCACCAACTGTTTCGGCACAAAGTGGAGGAACAACATCCGGTTTTGACCCCGGTGATAAGTTTACTCAAAATAAAAGAAGGGGTTCAGGAGCTAATGCTTGTAAACTTAAAAGTGACCCATCAATCCCAGTAGAAAATGGGTTCCTTCATAGATACCCTGGAATGTTAGTAGAGGCAGATGCTGCTTTATATGCTAGATTAAAGATGAAAAATTCATCAGATGATAAAAAGCTCAGACTACATTATGCAGCTATGCCTCACTTTAAGAAATTACTAAGTGCTTACGAATCAGCAATATCAGAAAATGGAAAAACCTTCTTAGAAAGGTATGGTAAATTAAGAATAAATTCAGCTTATAGACAAATCCAAAAGACACCGTCAGGAGCATCAGCAGCAGCACCTGGAAGGTCTAGACACGGTTTAGGTTTAGCTGTAGATCTCCAACAACCTGCATCTTATGAAGAAGTGCACTCATGGTTTGTTGCAAATGCCCCGGCATTAGGGTGGATGAGGATACCAATATTAAGAAATGGTACAAATGAAACATGGCATTGGGAGCTTCAAATGATGGGTACATATGCTAAAATATCCCAAACAACATATTTTACAAAGAGTAATATTAAAAAATCTGGTGGGAATGGTAAGAGCCAATATAGTGTTTCCCCACAAGCCGCAAAGGGTGTAGAAAATTTAAAACCAAGCTACATTTTAGATCAAAGTATATACAACAAACAAAAAACTGCTCAAACATTAGCAGCTGTTTAAAATAAAATAACTATGTATTTTCCAAAATCTCAAATAAAAACTGATTTACATACTAAGGGTGATTTTTTAAGGTACGTGTCTACTAAGGAAGAATATACTGGGGATTATTTTGAAACTTCAACAAATCAATATTTTAGTGGTAAAAACCCTCAAGACACACCTACAGTTGAGTTGGAACTAATACCAAATAATAGTAAAGAATATAAACAACTAACCAATAGAACAACTACAACCCCCTCTTTAGGGGATCCCATAGTAGATGAATCATATTTATCAATAGAAGAGGAATCAAACAATTCAACTACTTTCTTCACATTACCATCAGCATACATAAATTCCAGCAACATAAAAACGGATGAAATGTTAACTGTTTCAAAATCATTCCACCCAATCCCAACAAATGATGATTATGTTTTTGGGGCTATAGAAAGATATTTTTTAAAAAAAAGAAATGAAATCCAATATAAAGAAATTAACTTGGATACTTATAAAGAATTTGCTAATCAAAACAGTAATACTCAATATAGGTTATATTTACCCTTTAGTTTTACTTGGCAAATATCCGGAAAAAACAGGGATAAAGTAGCTACAACTAATTATAATATCATTAAATTGAAAGAATCAAGGCTTAGATTACGAGGTTTATCTGAATATTTCAAAAATAATTACGATCAATTCTTCAAAAAACTCCCATAATATACTAGGATTTGCGAGTTAGAGTTCGTATATTTAGGTAAAATAAAGGTATATGTATTGGCTTATTGA
>TARA_R110000796_G_scaffold52160_7_pt1 | contig 11257 bp, 3 predicted proteins | sample TARA_R110000796 | Tara Oceans TARA_R110000796 (sample SAMEA4397815) | marine metagenome | biome: Polar Biome; feature: [SRF] surface water layer (ENVO:00010504); material: water (ENVO:00002006), including particulate matter (ENVO:01000060) such as... | depth 5 m | reverse complement strand
GTAGTATACAGGCGCACGAAGTTGTACTGTAGATGAAACTTCTGTGTCAGAAATTGCAATTCTATTCGCACTATTAGTATCAAGACTTATAGTGTTTGTACCGAAAGAAAGTTTAGTTCCTGTATTGCCATTGTGGAATAACTGATCGTTGATGCCAAGGTCATTAAAGACAGATGTTCCTGCTGGATCAGCATAGAAATTAGAGTCTGATGCGTCAACAAATCTTGGAGCAACAACATTAACAGAAGCTGTTACGCTAGTGTCGGTTGCAGTAAGTCTTGCAGTACCACCAGTAGCAAGTACGATTGTGTCATTTGCACTAAAGCCCATGTATGTGTTTGTGTCACCGTTATGACGGATATAATCGTCAAGATCGATTTGGTTCATCACAGATGTGCCACTTGGAAGTGCAAAGTATGATGTGTCAGCAGAGTCAGCAAACTTTGGTGCAACAACGTCAACTGTAGCTGTTGCGCTAGTATTACCCACTGTAAACCTTGTTGTGCCACCAGTGTTTACATTTACTGTGTCAGTTCCAAAGTTAATATCTGTGTTTGTGTCGCCATTATGGAAGATGTTTGTATCAATTCCAATATTGCTTATAACCGAAGTTCCCGCAGGATCGATTAATTTAGTATTATCAGATGAATCCAACATTCTTGGTGCAATGATATCATCAGTGAATACAGCATTAGTATTATTAAGTGTTAGCCTTGTTGTGCCATCAGTATTAAAATTAATTGTGTCTGTGCCGAATGATATTTTGGTGTTAGCGTTACCATTGTGGAAGAGGTCACTGTCAAGCCCAAGATTATTAAAGATTGAGTTGGCTGCTGGCTCTGCAAAATAGGTAGAATCATCTTTATCTACAAATCTTTCAGCAATGTTGTAACGTCCAACAGTCCAGTCACCATTTAAATCTGAATATGTTTGGTAAGCAAATGCCCCATCAAGGAAACCAATTTTTCCGTTATCAGAAGAAAGAACTCTGTTTTGACCTGCACCACGCATAGTAAGCAAAGCCGAACCAGTTTCATTACCAATAGCTACCGTGCCTTCAAATTCTAAGTTGCCAGTTGCAATGTCATTAACATCTGAACGGATGAACTGTGAAGCTTCTAATCCGTCAACAGTATCAGCATCAAAGTTATTACCAGAGCCTTCATCAGCGGTTGTAATAATACGACCTAAATCTGTCCCTGCTGAGATTAGCTTGAACCAATCGTTTGTTTCATCCCACTGTATGGATGAGTTTGCTAAACTACCACGAGAAACTTCCCAACCAGCATTTTCTGTTGGAGTACCAGTTAAAAAGTTGCTGTTGAGTGTAATAATGTTATCAGCAATTAAAACTGTTTCAGAAACAATTTCTGTGCGTGTACCTTGAACTGTGAGATTACCAGTGATGATATAGTTACCATCAAGAGTATCATCTTCATCTGAGCGAACAAAAGATAGTGAATCAATTCCATCAAGCAAATCTGCGTCAAGAGTAGAGCCTGAGCCATCGTTACCAGCATGCCAAATGATAGAACCATTAACAGTTGGCGAACGTTTAAAGTCAATACCAGTAGTATCAAATTCTAAATCAACCACATCATTGTAGATAATTTCAACACCAGCAGTATTGTCATAGAATTTAACACCGTTGCTTTGACCACTGTTTAGAATGCTATAATCGCCAGTGGCGAAATTAGTAATCTGTAGGGATTGGCTATCACCAACAAAGTTAGCAATAACAGCATTAGTCCCACCAGTATTTGTCGCTGTCAGTGACGCGGTAGATGGGGTTGCTTGAGTTACTTCTACTGTACCAGTTACCTTTGCGGCTCCTGTAACTTGTAGTTTATTTACACCATCGTCTGTGGATGTACCAACTAGAACGTTATTGTCCGTTTGCAGACCGTTCTTTACTATGAATTTTTTATCATTTGCCATGTGGTTCACTCTCCCCAGATTCGGCTTATATTATGCTTTCTTGTATTTATAACAAATTAAGAAGCGATTAGTGTCCCTACGATTTTATATGTTGTGGCATTTGAACTTGATGGCGTACCTTTAAGTGTCAGCAACGGACCAGAAATCTCTACATCATATGTGGCAAGATCACTACCAGTTGATATAGAACCATACTCTGTACCCATAGCTGTTGAACTGTCATGTGTAACCAACAATTTAGTAATGTGTCTAGCAGTTCCATCTTTAGCTTGGATAATGATCTCAGCACTTCCAAAAGTTCCGTGTGGGAATGAGAATAGGTCTGCCTGACCAGTTGCGCTAGTAGTTGCTGTCTTGGAAATCATTGTTGAGTGGGATTGTTCAATGTCATTATTGACAATCAACTTGCCAGTCATCGTATCACCAGCTACATCAACAAACTTTGCGTCTGCTTCAGTTTCGGTATAATAACGATTATCTAACTGACCACTATCTAGTTCTGTTTCAGTGTAGTATCTATTATCTAACTGACCAGCATCTAATTCTGTTTCAGTGTAGTAACGACTATCCAATTCACCCGCATTTAATTCTGTTTCAGTGAAATAACGATTATCTAATTGACCAGCATCTAATTCTGTTTCAGTGTAATATCTATCGTCTAGTTGCCCACCATCTAATTCTGTTTCAGTGTAATAACGATTATCAAGATCAGTGGATGATACACTTACAACGTGTCCGTATGTGTCAAAAGATGCGTCCTGTAATACATTACCACCTGAGTTATCAACATCAGCAACAGAAGAAGTATCTGCGTGATCGACTGTAATTGTTGTGTTAGCACTATCGTTTAGAGTGAAGGAACCACCACCTGTCAGACCATTGGCAACAGTCAAAGTCACCAATCCATTACCGATTTGATCCGAAGCACTAGCAACCGCTTCTGAGATAATTTCAGATTTGTGAGAGCCATCAAGTAGGTCTGCATCTAATCCAGATGCCGCACCATCGACTGTTTGAATTGCAGTCATTAGTTCAGATGCTGTTTGGTCAGCCGTAGCGTTTGTTTCTATATTATCTAATTTTGTACCATCAACCGAAACGTCTCTACCATCAACAGTTCCAGTAACTGTAATATCACCAGTTACGCCAAGGCCATCCCCAAAAGCAGAAATATCCACAAAGAAAGATGTACTTCCACTGTCGAGTTGTAACGTATTATTTGCTGTGTTCCAAGAAAAGTCATCAACACCAGAAACCGAAGCAGTAGATGCTACAGTGATACGACCATCTTCATCAACAGTAATGACTGGAATGGCGGTTGCAGAACCATAAGTATCGGCTGTAACACCAGTATTAGCCAATTCAGTAGTGATACTCATCACACCAGTATTAGAACTTGCAGTACCTGTGACTTTTCCAGTTAGTGTTAGATCAAAATCATCTTCGAGCAAATCTAGCTTTGCACCATCAGCCGCAATATCACGACCATCAACTAATCCTGCTACGAATATGTTGTTGGCACTTATGTTGTTAAAGGCTTGTATAGGAGTGTGAAAGAACCCACCATCAGCCGTGCCAATAGTAAATGTGTTGTTTGCTGTAGTGAATAGTGTACTGTCAACCCCTGCAACAGAAACTGTACTTGCGGCTGTAAGTCTACCATCTTCATCAACTGTAAATACAGGTACAAGAGAAGCAGAACCGTAAGTTCCAGCAGTAACCGCCGTGTTGGCTAGTTCAGTTTGAACAGTCATTACGCCAGTGTTGGAGAATGCCGTACCTGTTACCTTACCTTCTAATGTGAAGTCAAGGGTTGCAGGTGGTACGTTAGTAAAGTTATTATAATCTAGGTAATACGTTCCCTCTTGCCCATCAAGCAAGTCAGCATCTAGTCCAGATGTTGCTCCATCAACCCCTTTAATAAGAGTGAGGATAGCGTTTGCATCCAAATCAGCAGAAATATCAACAATAGATTCGGTATTTGCACTGGCATCATACTTCTTGAAGTACAATTTACCATCTTGCGTGTTAATTGCAATTTCACCCAATTCAAGTTGGGCAATCGTAGGTATACGACCAGCTACAGCACTACGGCGTAGTTTAATTGTTGTTGACATATCTATGCCCTCTCTATGTAAAACCTATGTAGGTTTAGAATGTTCCACCGTCTAATTCATTAACAGCAATTGAGATGTTATTATCAGACACTGTTGTATCGACACCTTCGCCCCCAGCTATAGTAATTGTTTCGCCCAATACAACGGTATCAGTCGTACCATTGTCAGCGCCAAACAAAATATTTGGGTTAGTGATAGAGAATTCAGTACCTGTTAATGTTAGCCCTTGTCCAACGGAGTATGTACCCGCGCCAGAGAATTGTTGCCAAATTATATCGTCTGTGCCAAGAGCAAAAGTCTCAGCGTCTGTTACTGTCGCAACGAAACCAGTTCCGTTGTTTGTCGTTCCATCAGTTACGAATTGGAACGAACCTGCAATTTCTGAAGATTCATTGAAATAATCACCACGAGTAAATACCCATGCAGTATTCAAATCACCAACTTGGGTTAGTAAATACGAACCGTTTTCAAGTGAGTTTGTTTGATCTTTGACAAGAAGTCTGTAGCCAGACGCCCAAGATGTAACTCCATCAATATTAAGTGTTGGTATTGCGTTAATTGTGAGTGTACCCAAACCATTGTTGTAAGAAGCACCAAGATCAGAAGTTGTAGCCGCAAGTGCTGCTGGGATAACTCTAAGCCCCTGTGCAACACCGTCAACGTACTGTTTATTTGTCGCATCTTGGCTATTTACAGGATCAGCAACATTTTTAATAATGTTTTGACTTACATCTATTTCATTCGTATCTGAATCAAGCGTGAGATCAAATCCAGAACTAGCCAATGTGGAAATGGTTCGTCCAGCAATGTTGACTTTATCGACTTTAAAGTTTTCATCAATTTCTAAAGCTTTTAGGTAAGAATCTGTACCACCTGGGTGCAAGAAGTATGAAGTGGAGTCGTTATCTACAAATCTTTCAGCTAATACGTCACCATTTTGAACAACCCAATTACCAGTTGATCTTTCGGAATAAGACGCATAGTTAAACGTATTGTCAAGGAAACCAATTCTGCCTTGGCTTGCGTATAATGTGGACTGACTACCTGGCCCATCAGCAAAGCCAATTTGTGAGAATGTTAAACCGTAACCAACCCTTAAATTGTTAAGTCTTGTTTCGCCACCAAAGTCACCGTAGTAATCATTATTATCACTATCAAAGTATCTTGGAGCAAATACGTTACCAGCGAATGTAGCACCTTCAAGTTCAGCATAAACTGTATCAAGATGTGAGTAATCCAATCCAATAGCAACGTTTGCACTTGCACCGTTTGGCTGTGTAATACTTACGCCAGATGTAATACCATCAGGATAGATATAACGTACATACTGCGCAGTAATTTCAGCTTGGATAGTTGTATTACTTGCTCTTGTTACTTCAGCAACACCTGCAAGATCACCACCCAATTCGATATTAAAGTTACGAACCTTGAGGTTCATTACATCGTTAGGATCGTCGTTTATTGCAATAATACCTTCGTTATTTGCATTACCGTCTGTAAACATAAGACCAATAATATCACGAGATGTTTCAGTGAAGTTTGGAATAGCGTTAGCTTGAAGCTCAAGAGGAATGTCTGTAGCGAAGTCAATACGACCATCTTCAGTGATACGGATACGTGGAGTAAATCCATCAGTACCGTACATTGTCGCTTCAACACCAGTAACATCAAGACCAATCTTTAATTCGTTGTTTGCGGTATCAATATCTTGTACTTCAAGACCACGACCAATTGATAGTGTTGGGTTTTGGAGTAGATCGATAGATGTTGGATATGTGTTAGCGTTATCAACAACAATCATCTTAGATGAGAACTGTGTATTCAGATATTCAAGGTTAACTGCGTCTCTTGGATTAACAGGAGATGCAACATCTGTGATTGTATTGTTACTTACATTGATATTACCAACAGCGTCAAGAAATAAATTCCCATCAGATGTAACTTTACCATTGACAGTTAAATTTCCTGTGTTATAATCGATTTTAAGAGCAGTAAGGTTATTACCATATAATAGATTACCATCTTGATTAATCTGTAATCTCTGAGTACCAGAAGTAAAGAAATCAAGATCATTGTTATCATCACCAGATGCTGTTTCAGCAATGATGTAAGTGTTTCTATCAAGGTCAATAACAGAACCTGCTAGTCCAGCCCATGCTGTACCATCATATCCTTCAAACCTAGCATCTTCACTGTTGAATCTCAACATACCCATTTGTTGTGTAGGTCTTTGAGCCTCAGTACCAGATGGAAGAACAATAGCACCAGTAGTATCAAACTTAACTACATTGCCATCAGAACCGATATTATCAACAAATAGCTTCTTCCAATTATTTGCAGTTGTACCAAGATTGTGTGTATTAGATGCTGTTGGAGATAAATTACTGGCTACCTGACTTACAGAAAGATTACCAAAGTCAATATTAAGATTGCCATAAAAGTTTGCTTGGTTAGATAGATCGAACATAGCGGCAAGAGAACCACCAGTAAAGAATTTAAGTTGGTTGTTATCTGCACCTGGAGTATCTTCAGCAGTAATCTTTGTATTTTGATCAACATCAATAACACCACCAAGACCAGACCAAGCAATACCATCGTATCCTTCGAACTGACCATCAGCAGAGTTAAATCTAATAGAACCTGTAGCACCTACTGGTCTGTCAGCGGTTTCGCCTTGGGGAAGTACCAAAGAGCCTGTGCCACTTACTGTAAGAGTATCCGCAATTGGATTGATCTGTGACAGTGGTAATATTTGATTAACATTAAATTGTGTACCATTAAGAGTTAAGCCATCGCCAGCAGTAAAAGTACCTTCACCTTGGAACTGTACCCAGTTCAGTGGGTCTGTGTTGACTTGATAGCTTGAAGCATCATCAACAGTAGAAACCCAACCTGACCCACCATTGACAGTACCGTCTGTTACGAACTCATATGAACCTGGAAGTTCAGCATTTGTTGAGAAGTTACTTCTTTGGAATACCCATTCAGTGTTGGCAGAACCAACTTGGATAAGATCGTATGAACCGTTTTCACGAGCATTTGTTTGGTCTTTAACAAGAAGGTTTTTGCCAATTGCCCAAGTAGTAACGTCATCAACATATAGGAAGTTAACTGGTGGAATGGTCAAAGTTGCGATTACAGTGGTATTGCCAACTTCGAAAGTAGCACCCAAGTCTGTTGTTGTCGCCGCTAATGCCTGTGGTCTAACAACGAAACCTTGAACCAAATTGTCAACATACCGTTTATTGGTTGCGTCAGATGGTAAAATTGGGTCTTCAATAACCTTAACTGTGTTCTCAACACGAATTAATTCAAATTCGAGATAGCTTTTGTTGATAGCATCTTTACCATCAATAGGATCAGCAACTTGAATCATTCTTGAGTTGCTTGCGTCCACGACATTGTTAGCCGCTGGCTGTAGCTTTACATCACCTAAACTTGTGATAGTATTTGTTTCTAGTGTTAATCCACCAGCATCAAGCTTTGATAGACCCAAAATCTCAGTTGTTGAGCCACCCAAAGTGAGTGCAGTATTACCAAACGTAATGTCATCTGATGAGATTATGCTGTTAGCAGAACTGAAATTTGTTGGGTTAAATGAGTTGTTATAAAAATGAGTAACGTGACCAAACGTATCTATATCAACATTACCAGCAAAAGTCAACCCAGCATTATTAGAACTTACTTCAGTAGAAGTATCTGCGTGACTAATTACAAGGTTTGCTGTCTCTATATTACTCTCTGGGGATACAACGATGCCTACGCCAGCATCAACTTGTGCTACGTATTTACCTACTGTGTCTATTCCCAGTGTAATTGAATCAGGAACAATGAGTGGTTTTTTCTCAGCCGCCGCGACTATTCGAATGTTCTTAGTCTGACCAACTTTAACTTTAATACTCACAAGTTATACCTCCGTGATGGTTGGAATAACAATAGCTAAACCTTCAACTATTTTAGACATCTCACCACTTGATTTTCTCATCAGTACATCATATTCATATTTTCCAGGTCTTAGATTAGCAGTTACGTCTGCTTCTAAAACGAGAGTGATATCGTTTTCGTTCTTCTCTATTGTAAACTCTGCTGTTCTCTTGGAAGAGTACATTTTTCTTAGGTCAGCGAAAAAGCTGAAAGTGCTAATTACCAAATCGTCATCGTCACCGTCAAACAACTCTAACGAAATACGGAAGTCAGTCCCTTGATCTATGTAAATATTTGCTTTTGATCCCATTTTCAATCTCTTTATGTATTGGCTTTATTCTATTTATAAAAAATAGGGGGGTACTAAAAGCTTAGACCCCCCTTTTTCATACGTAGATAAAAAAATCTTACTGGACTTTGTTATCTTCTACTTTATCGTTCAAGTCCTTGACTGCTTCAATTAACAGGCCAATCAATGAACCATAAGAAACAGATTTGATTTGTTCTTCTGTATTGTCAGAAAAGACTGCTTCTGGAATGATAGCTTCGACTTCTTGAGCAATCAAACCAATTTTTCTAACATCAGGTGCGTCTTTTTTATTGAAGTAAACACCTCTCATGCCCATCACTTTACCAAGTGCATCGTCAACAACTTCAATATTCTCTTTCAGTCTTGCGTCAGAGTTTGTTGTGACATCGCCAGTTGCAGTAAAGTTACCAGCCGCTGTATCAAACGTAAAGATTGGAAGCCCACTTGATCTGTTCTCAATCAATACCGCAGTTACATTTGTTGTATCAACATCAATATTGAATGTTCCAGAACCAGTAGTATCAAATCCTAGTTTTGCCGCTTGGTTTAAACCGAAGCCAAAGTAAACGTCACTTGGCAAGCTCATATCAGATGTAATACCAGTCAATGAGGTAGCTGTTAAAGCACCAACAACATCAAGGTTGCCATTAACAGCAATGTTTTCAACGCTAAGTTCATCAATATTAGATGTATAGAAGAAGTTTTGCTCACCACCTGGGTTAGGTCCTAATGTAGCAAGTAGCTGTCTTTGATCAGCCCCAGCTTCAAAGAATGGGATGAACAATGCTGTGTCTTGTAAAGGAGATGTGTGAATGTTCTGTAAGTTACCTACACCACCTTCGTTACCTGGCCCCTGTACACCTTGAGTACCTTGGAAACCATAGTCACCTTGAATACCAGTTGTACCTTGGAAACCTTGAACACCGCCACCGATAGCACCTTGGAAACCCAAGTCACCTTGGATGCCTTGGATGCCTTGCATACCTTGTACGCCTTGTCCAGTAAGACCTTGCGCACCAGTTTCGCCCAAGTCGCCTTGAACACCCTGTGTACCTTGCGCACCACCGTTACCAGTGCCACCAACCATACCTTGGAAGCCTTGTGCGCCTTGGAAGCCTGAGAAGCCCTGTAAACCTTCACCACCTTCACCACCAACTAAACCTTGTATACCTTGGAAACCGCCAATACCCTGTAGACCTTCATCACCGATACCAGCAGCACCTTGGAAGCCTTGTGTACCTTGATTACCAGCACCAGATGGGCCTTGGAAACCGTTATCACCTTGGAAGCCTTGGAAACCATTGCCACCTTGCGTACCCTGATTACCTTCGCCGCTAATACCTTGTAAGCCACCAAAGCCTTGGAAACCATTATCACCTTGGAAACCTTTTTCGCCTTGCAAGCCTTGGATACCAATACCGATACCACCAGTATCACCTTGGATACCTTGTGCGGCTTGAGAGCCTTGAATACCTTGGATACCATCGTTACCTTGGATACCACTTGCACCAACGCCACCTGTACCTTGTGTACCAGTTTCACCTTGAACACCTTGGAAACCATCGCCGCCCTGTAAACCAAATGAACCTTGGATACCTTGCGCTCCATCTCCACCGACTTCGCCTTCATCACCAGTTTGTCCATCAGCACCCTGTATACCAGAGCCACCTTGGATACCTTGCGCTCCATTAAATCCTTGGACGCCTTGAAGACCCTGTACACCTTGGACGCCTTGGACGCCTTGTGAACCAATCGACCCAAGCTGACCAGAAATACCTTGGATACCAAGATCGCCTTGTACGCCTTGAACACCTTGGCTACCAATAGGTCCGACATCACCAGTTCTGGCAAATGTAATTACAACATCTGCACCATCAGCGAATGTTCCACCAATTGAACCAGATACATAAGAAGAGTCAACTACAAAGTAGCCAGCAGATTCTGTTAAGCCATCAATCGTAAAGATTGCAAAGTTTTGTGGTTCTCCATTTTCAGATACTTTAAAGTGACCTTTAATAGTAGCTGTTGAGTCATCAATAGTTCTTAAGAACGGTTGAATATCTGTAAAGTTGTCATCTCTATCATCCATGAACAATAGCGAAGCACTAGATAGACTTGCGTTGTTAAATTTAAGAGTACCAACTCCTGGGTCAGTTGCCGCTACATTCGTGCTAAATGTATAGTCGAATGTGATACCACCAAAACTACCAGTTTGACCCTGTAAGCCATCAGTACCTTGGAAGCCAAACGTACCCTGTGTTCCTTGCGGTCCGATTGGGCCAGGAAATCCTTGGATACCAACATCACCTTGGACACCAAACGTTCCTTGTGCGCCTTGAGTACCAGCACCTGTTTCGCCCTGTAGACCTTGAATAGATTGAGTACCTTGAAGACCTTGTAAACCTTGGACACCTTGTGTACCTTGAGGTCCGAAGTCAGACACGTTAATTACATTACCCATCCCTGCATGCAAAGAACATTGGTAATACAATGTAAGAGGTGCATCGTAAGGTACTCTAAAGATAAGTCTTCCAACTTCCACGCCGTTATTTGTTACGCCAGTTGAATAGTCAGCACCACCATTAGATTGTCTAATAGTAAATGGATGTCCACTTGCATTAACATCAAATACGTATGTAAATCCACGGATTAAGTGGATGATTGGATCAGCTACACCGTCAACAACGTAGTCACTAGAACCACTGTTTGTTACGATAAATTCTCTAGCACCTTCGTTACCTTGGACGCCTTGCATACCTTGGACGCCTTGTAGACCTTGAACGCCTTGTGTACCCTGTGATCCTTGCAAACCACCAAGACCCTGTATACCCTGTACACCTTGGACGCCTTGGACGCCTTGTGTACCAGCTTCGCCACGAGGGACAAAGTTAATTAATGTTTTAGCACCATGACCGCTACCAATTACATCAGTAGCCCAACTTGTACTTGGAACACCGTATGATCCAAC
>TARA_R110000796_G_scaffold54241_1_pt1 | contig 11261 bp, 8 predicted proteins | sample TARA_R110000796 | Tara Oceans TARA_R110000796 (sample SAMEA4397815) | marine metagenome | biome: Polar Biome; feature: [SRF] surface water layer (ENVO:00010504); material: water (ENVO:00002006), including particulate matter (ENVO:01000060) such as... | depth 5 m | reverse complement strand
CTATACCGCAGACGGTGCAGGTCATTCTTTATTGTATGCTGTCGATAATAAAGCCATTTCGTTAGGTATTCCAGTGCATGAACGGATGGAAGCATTATCGCTTATTCATGATGGTGAACGTTGCCACGGTGTAATCGCTCGCTGTTTAATTACGGGGGAATTACGCGCTTACATTGCTAAATCGACCACTATTGCAACAGGCGGATACGGACGAATCTATTCTGTATCAACCAATGCCGTTATTTGTGAGGGGATTGGCCAAGCGTTAGCACTAGATACCGGTGTCGCGACATTAGGAAATATGGAAGCGGTACAATTTCATCCTACGGCTATCGTTCCAGTGGGGATTTTAACTACCGAAGGCTGTCGTGGTGATGGTGGTGTGCTGCGCGATAAAGACGGTTACCGCTTTATGCCCGACTATGAACCAGAGAAAAAAGAACTGGCTTCGCGAGATGTTGTGTCTCGTAGAATGACCGAACATATGCGCAAAGGAAAAGGCGTAAATAGCCCTTATGGGCCGCATTTATGGCTGGATATTACCTTATTAGGTCAAAAGCACATTGATACCAATTTGCGTGAAGTTAAAGAGATTTGTGAAAACTTTTTAGGTATTGATCCGGTTAAAGATTGGATCCCAGTTCGACCTACACAACATTATTCTATGGGCGGTATTCGTACTAAAGCCAATGGCGAAAGCCCGCAATTATCAGGGCTGTTTAGTGTTGGAGAGGCTGCTTGTTGGGATATGCACGGCTTTAATAGACTCGGTGGCAACTCCCTCGCAGAAACGGTGGTTGGTGGAATGATTATCGGTAAGTATGTTGCTGACTTTGGTGAGCAAACTAGTTTAGTCGTTGATACTGATTTAATCGCCCAGTTTGGTAAGCAGTTACAAACAGAAGTTGATCAGCTTATTGAGGGTGAAGGAACAGAAGATCCATTTAAACTTAAAGCTTCAATGCAAAAAATTATGATGGACTACGTCGGGATTTTCCGCAATGGGCCTGAACTTGAAGTGGCTGTTAACCAATTAACCGAACTGCTTGAACGTTCGAAAAACCTCGGCTTAAAGTGTAAAAAACGCCACGCTAACCCTGAATTAGTTGAGGCGTTAAGGGTTAAACGTATGTTGAAAGTTGCCCTGACGGTAGCCTGCGGGGCTCATGCGCGTACCGAAAGCCGCGGCGCGCATTCACGAGAAGATTTTCCACAGCGTAATGACCAAGACTGGTTGAACCGTACCTTAACAAATTGGCCAGATGCTAATAGTTTACGACCAGAAATGAGTTATGAAGCTCTTGATGTGATGCGAATGGAATTGCCGCCTGGTTATCGAGGCTATGGTGTTGATAATGCGATTGCTCATCCTGATACCCAAAAACGTCAGCAACAGGTTGAAGCTATTTTAGCTGAATTAGGTGACGATGCAGATAGGTATGCCAAGCAAGCGGCATTAATGCCTTTTGAGCTACCTGAAGAATATCAACCACGTAATCAGCGCTTCACTGATACTGTAGCCAAAACCGACGCTGAGTCTGGAGAAAAGTAATATGAGCCAAGCACGCACGTTAACTTTTTCAATTTTTCGTTATGATCCGCAAGAGCCTGGCGACAAACCTAAAATGGTGACTTATAGCTTAACAGAAGCACCCGGTATGACGGTGTTCATCGCGTTGAATCAACTACGCGAAACACAAGACCCATCACTACAATTTGATTTTGTTTGTCGCGCGGGTATTTGCGGCAGTTGTGCGATGGTGATTAATGGTTTCCCTACGTTAGCTTGTCGAACTTTAACCGCTAATTATCCAGATGGACATATTAAATTAATGCCATTACCTGGCTTTGATTTAATTGGCGATCTGTCGGTGAATACCGGTAAATTTATGCGCGAATTATCTGAGCGTTTGTCGCTGTGGTTGCATCCTAATAGCGCAGATAATGATATTCATCTTATAGAAGCGCCGATGTCACCAGAGGAAGCCACTAAGCTTTATGAGTTAGAGCGATGTGTAGAATGTGGTGTATGTGTCTCTGCTTGTGCGACTAAACAAATGCGTGACACTTTTGTTGGCGCAGTAGGTATGATGAAAATTGCCCGTTTTGAATTAGACAGCCGTGATACTCGAACCGCTGATGATTTTTACCATGTCATAGGTAATCAAGATGGTGTGTTTGGTTGTATGACGTTACTCGGCTGCCAAGATACTTGCCCGAAAGATTTACCGCATATGCAGCAAATTGCGTATTTACGCCGGAAAATGGCATCTGTTTAGGGCTGAACGGTAACAGGCGATAGCAAGCGGAAAGACTAGATACTAGAGCGCTTCGCTGCTAGAAACTATACGAGCTAAAGCTTTAAAGGCTGGAAGATCGATAACAAGCGGTAGAATGATAACAGGCGATGGCAAGTGGAAAGGCTAGATGCTAGAGCGCTTCGCTGCTAGAGGCTATATAAGCTAAAGCTTTAAAAGCGGGGGGATCGATAACAAGCGGTAAAGCGGTAACAGGCGATGGCAAGTGGAAAGGCTAGATGCTAGAGCGCTTCGCTGCTAGAAACTATACGAGCTAAAGCTTTAAAGACGGGCAGAGTGGTAACAAGCAGTAGAATGATAACAGGCGATGGCAAGTGGAAAGGCTAGATGCTAGAGCGCTTCGCTGCTAGAAACTATACGAGCTAAAGCTTTAAAGACGGGCAGAGTGGTAACAAGCAGTAGAATGATAACAGGCGATGGCAAACGGAAAGGCTAGATGTTACTGCATTTATCGCCGCGAAGCGAAGTTGCAGGACCTAGTCTGCTCTAGGTCTTAGATATATTTTATCGATAATTAGACATAAAAAATGCCGCTAAATTAGCGGCATTTTTGCGATTATTTTGCGTTTAGGTAATGAATTACTTAGCGCGCTTCATTGCAGTGAAAAATTCTTCGTTAGTTTTGGTCATAGCCAATTTATCGATTAAGAATTCCATTGCAGAAACTTCGTCCATTGGATGTAAGATTTTACGTAAAATCCACATTTTCTGAAGTTCTTCTGGCGTCGTTAGTTTTTCTTCACGACGAGTACCAGAGCGGTTGAAGTCAATCGCTGGGAATACGCGTTTTTCAGCAGCTTTACGAGAAAGGTGTAACTCTTGGTTACCAGTACCTTTAAATTCTTCGTAAATTACTTCGTCCATTTTCGAGCCTGTATCAACCAGGGCTGTGGCGATAATGGTTAAGCTGCCACCGTGTTCAATGTTACGTGCAGCACCAAAGAAACGCTTAGGACGATGTAATGCGTTAGCATCAACACCACCGGTTAACACTTTACCCGATGAAGGGATGACGGTGTTATAAGCACGGGCTAAACGAGTAATCGAATCTAACAAAATGACGACGTCTTTTTTATGCTCAACTAAACGTTTTGCTTTCTCGATAACCATTTCGGCTACTTGAACGTGACGGCTGGCTGGTTCATCAAAGGTAGAAGCAATGACTTCGCCTTTAACCATACGCTGCATTTCGGTCACTTCTTCAGGACGTTCATCGATAAGTAATACCATTAACACCACATCTGGGTTGTTATAAGTAATACTTTGAGCAATATTCTGTAGTAACAATGTTTTACCGGCTTTTGGCGGCGCAACAATCAAACCACGCTGGCCTTTACCGATTGGAGAACAAAGATCAAGGATGCGAGAGGTGATGTCTTCTGTTGAACCATTACCGCGCTCCATGCGAAGACGTTCTTCTGCATGTAATGGGGTTAAGTTTTCAAACAGGATTTTGTTGCGAGAGCTTTCTGGTTTATCAAAGTTGACTTCACTGACTTTCAACAGTGCAAAGTATCTTTCGCCTTCTTTCGGCGGCCTGATTTTACCAAAAATACTGTCACCAGTACGCATGTTAAAGCGACGAATTTGACTTGGAGAAACATAAATATCGTCAGGACCCGCAAGGTATGAGCCATCTGAACTTCTTAAAAATCCAAATCCGTCTTGGAGGATTTCTAATACACCGCCACCGAAGATGTCTTCTCCGCTTTTAGCGTGAGCTTTCAAAATTGAGAAGATGATATCTTGTTTACGGGTACGAGCCATGTTTTCCAGATTCATGCTTTCAGCAAGCGAAACTAGATCTGAAATTGGCGTGTCTTTTAATTCTGTTAAATTCATGTATGGGAGTCTTGTTTTGCGCGACGAAGCTTACCGCAATCAATCAGCAAGTTTGAAAAGATATTTTATGATTGATAAACGAGAAGAGGTTAATTGAAAAAATCTGATGAATAAATTAGCACTTTATGTGTTGGTCGTCCAGAAATTTAGCGTAAATAAAACCTAAAAATGGCACAAATTGTTCAAAACTTGTGCCATTTAACGTTTCTAGGCTAATTCTAGTTAGATCTTAGCGTCAATGAACTCTTTTAGTTGCGTCTTTGATAGTGCACCAACTTTAGTTGCTACTAGCTCGCCGCCTTTGAACATTAACAATGTTGGAATACCGCGTACGCCGTATTTCGCAGGTGAAACGTTGTTTTGGTCAACGTTTAGTTTTGCGACTGTCAGTTTGCCTGCGTATTCTTCAGCAACGTCGTTTAGGATTGGGGCAATCATTTTACAAGGACCACACCACTCAGCCCAGAAGTCGACTAATACTGGTGTTTCAGACTTTAATACGTCGTTTTCAAAGCTGTCATCGCTTAGGTATACAATTTTATCGCTCATGTAGTTCTCCAGATTTGGTTCCATTGCTAGTTTATTAATGGCTTACCATGTATATTGGGTCAGTTAAATAGCTTTTCAAGAGACCGTTTTAGTAATGTAGCTATTTCAAACGATCGAATCTTTTTTTGCAACCCCTACAGGTATGCTTGTGCTATGAGCCAAACACATTTATCGACCAAGAAATTCGCCGACTTCCCTTTAAAGCCCGAAATACTCGCGGCATTGAACGAGAACGGCTTTGAGTTTTGCACGCCAATACAGGCGTTATCTTTACCTATTTTACTTAATGCAAAAGATATTGCCGGACAAGCCCAAACCGGCACCGGTAAAACTATGGCATTTTTAGTGGCCACATTTAACCACTTACTTAATGTTGCTGCACCTGAGAGTCGCAAAGCAACTGAACCCCGCGCTATTATTATGGCGCCTACACGTGAATTAGCAATTCAGATTGCTAAAGATGCCAAGTTATTAGCGGCACATACAGGCTTAAAAGTTGGCATCGTTTACGGTGGCGAAAGCTATGAAACTCAGCGCGCTGTATTAGACAAAGGCGTTGATATTCTAATTGGTACCACCGGACGTATTATTGATTATGTGCGTCAGGGAGTGATTAGTTTAAGCCACATTCAAGCCGTTGTGCTTGATGAAGCTGACCGTATGTTTGATCTTGGCTTTATTAAAGACATTCGCTTTTTATTCCGCAGAATGCCTGATGCTAAGTCACGCTTGAATATGCTGTTTTCTGCCACGCTTTCAATGAAAGTGCAGGAATTAGCATACGATCATATGAATGATCCTGAAAAAGTTGAAATCGAACCGTTAGAAAAAACCTCTAAAAATATCAAAGAGGAAATTTTCTACCCGTCGATGGAAGATAAGATGCGTTTATTACTGAGCCTAATTGAAGAAGATTGGCCAGATAAAGCGATTGTGTTTTCGAACACAAAACACAGCTGTGAAAAGTTGTGGTCTTATTTAGAAGGTGACGGTCATCGTGTGGGTTTATTAACCGGTGATGTTCCGCAAAAGAAACGTATCCGCATTCTTGAGCAATTTACCTCTGGTGAAATCGATGTATTAGTGGCAACAGATGTAGCCGCACGTGGTTTACATATTTCTGATGTGTCACACGTATATAACTATGATTTACCTGATGATTGTGAAGATTATGTGCATCGTATTGGCCGAACCGGTCGTGCGGGACAGAAAGGTATTTCAATCAGTTTTGCTTGTGAAGAATATGCACTGAATTTACCTGAAATTGAAACCTATATTAACCATTCTATTCCTGTGTCTAATTACGATAAAGATGCGCTATTAGATGATATTCCGCCTCCGGCGCGTATTCATCGTAAGCCTCCTACATCTCGGACTCGTGATGGTGGAAGTAAAGGTGCTCATCGTAGTGGTGGAAATACTTCACGTCCGCCACGCCATAGGACTCGTAGACCATAGTCAATGCCATTGTTAACTGTATCTCAGCCGTATGCGGCGATAACATTAGGTTCTAACAGTTTTAATATGTTAGTGGCTAATTCGGTAGGTAATAAGCCGATTGTTATCGCTAAATATAAACGTAAAGTGCGCCTTGCCGAAGGTATAGGCGAAGATGGCATGTTGTCTGAGCATGTTATGCAACGTGGTTTAGAGTGTTTAGCCATGTTTGCCGACATGTTAGCGCAGCACCATATTGATAGTGCCAATGTAGCTGTATTTGCAACCGCTACTTTGCGTGTTATCCGTAATGCCGATGAATTTCACCAACGAGCGATGCCAATATTGCAGCATCAAATCGAGGTGATTTCGGGGTTGCGTGAAGCTGAACTGATTTATCAAGGTATGGTGGCCACCACTAAAGGTGAGGGGCGCCGGTTAGTGATTGATATTGGCGGCGCCAGTACAGAGTTTATTATTGGTGATGGCAGTCAGGTGTTGTTTAAAACCAGTTTGCCAATGGGGTGTGTGCTATTTAATCAACGATTTTTTGCTAATGCACCGCTTCAAGCCATCGACTTTGAACAGGCCGTAGATTATGTTAATACGATTTTAGCAGAACATCGTCCTCACTTACTCGATTTAGGTTGGCGAAGTGTTGTGGGGGCTTCTGGTGCGGTTCAATCAGTGGTATCGGTGTTACAGCATCGACAACGGCCAGAAGTGATTACCCTTAAGATTTTGTTTGGTTTTCGTAATGAGGTATTATCGCAAGCGGATGCCAGACTTAGTGGCATTAACGGCTTAAATGCCGAACAAGCTCCCACATTTGCTGCGGGAGTTGCGATATTAATTGCGTTGTTTGAAAGCTTATCAATTAGTCGTTTACATCTTGCTGGTGGTGCACTTCGCGAAGGTGTATTACAACTGTTAGCTGATCGCATAGCAGCAAAAGTCTCGATATAGTCACTTAATAATCGTAATAAAAAATAGGTCGCCAATGGCGACCTATTTTTTATTACGATTATTAAGTTATTACTTTTAGTTGTTTAAACAAACATTTTCAATAACTTCTTACATAACTACTTTAAAATCTCAACTAAATCGGCTTCCAATGTAGCTTGAGGGCGTTCAACGATACGGCCTAGTTCTTTGCCTTGTTGCTTAACGATAAACGTTGGGATTCGGCTGAACGCATATTTTGCCGCTAAACCTTCAGGGTCTTGTTTACTTCGATCGACACCAATGTATTCAACTTCAATATTGGGATTGGCTGCCGCTTCAATGATTCGCATAAAGTGCGGTGTTTCGCGATGGCAATCTGGGCACCAAGTGCCAATAATCACGACTATTTGCGTCGGTTCTTTAATGGCTTTGAGTACATCGATCGCTTGCGCATCAACTTGGTAATTGGTAAACCCTTCAGTATAGCCGGGTAATTCAGTTGTTAGAGTTTGTGGTTGGATTACGCCAGTTAAAATCACTTCTTGTTTCTCCTCGCTGCATGTTGCAATAAAGCCTTGTTGATCTTTTTCAAATGCGCAACCTGAATTCGCTGATGCGGCCATAGGCAGCATTTGGGTACTGAAAAAGAGCGCTGTTGTGGCCAATAATGTTCTAACGTTATTGTGCATGATAATGTCTCGGTTAAGAAGAAAATACTGTACTTGACTGTATTCAAGCATGCTTAAACAGGGCTGTTAAGAGACTATGACTTATGATGTAGAGTTGATCACGATAATGAGATGTATGTGACTTGCTTTATGATGTAATTGAATTGCAATTGACGTAGTGCGCAGTGTTAAAATAAAAAAGCCAACCCTAGATGGATTGGCTTTATAACTACGCAATATCGGAGGTTTACGAGTTTTGCTCTTTAAGCCACTGAGCAGCACGTTTGGCAAAGTAGGTTAGAATACCGTCCGCTCCAGCGCGCTTAAAGCAAAGTAATGACTCCATCACAATGGCTTTTTCTGCCAACCAACCATTTTGAATAGCAGCCATGTGCATGGCGTACTCTCCGCTGACTTGATAAGCAAATGTTGGCACTGCTAATTCTGTTTTGACACGGTGTACAATGTCTAAATAAGGCATCCCTGGTTTAACCATTACCATGTCGGCACCTTCTTGGATATCTAATGCCACTTCGTGTAATGCTTCGTCGCTGTTAGCCGGATCCATTTGGTAGCTGTGTTTATTGCCACCTTTTAAGTTACTAGCCGATCCGACAGCATCGCGAAAAGGACCGTAATAACTTGATGAATACTTAGCGGAGTAAGCCATGATTTGAGTATTCACAAAGCCATTTTCTTCAAGTGCTTGGCGGATTGCACCGATACGACCATCCATCATGTCTGATGGCGCGACAATATCTGCTCCTGCAGCGGCATGAGATAAAGCCTGCTTGACTAGGATCTCGGTGGTGATGTCATTCATGATATAGCCAGTGTCATCGATAATACCGTCTTGACCATGAGTCGTGTACGGATCTAAAGCTACATCCGTCATGATACCAAGTTGTGGAAATGCCTGCTTTAATTCACGGACTGCACGTTGTACTAATCCATCAGGATTGTAAGACTCTTCTGCAAGTAAACTTTTTTTATCTGCTGGCGTCACTGGAAATAGTGCAATAAGCGGAATGCCAAGTTCAACAAGTTCAGCGGCTTCTTTTAATAATAGATCAACTGAGAAACGTTCAATTCCTGGCATTGAAGCAATTTTTTCTGAGCGTTGAAAACCTTCTAACACGAACATCGGATAAATGAGATCGTTAACTGTTAAGGTATTTTCAGACATTAAACGACGGCTAAATTCATGTTTACGCATGCGGCGCATTCTGCGCTGTGGAAAGGCACTAGTAATAATATTCAATTTCGACTCCTGGTTTAGATCTCGTCTGTTTCGAGCGGGTAATAGCAGACTTTGTTTCGGCCGCTGCGTTTAGCTTTATACAGGGCTTTATCTGCTTGTTCTAGTAATAGCATTGGGTGCTCATCACTTTCGATAATTGTTTCACTGACACCGATACTGACCGTTAAGGGTATCGTGTGGCCATTATGGACAATAGTAAGCTCGCTGATGGCTTGGCGAATTTGCTCTGCAACTAGCAGGGCACCTTCAATATCTGTACAAGGTAAAATAATAGCAAATTCTTCACCACCAAAACGTGATACGAGATCCGTTGGACGTTTTACGTATTCACATAATGTATTTGCAATCATCTTTATGGTGTAGTCGCCACTAAGGTGACCGTATTGGTCATTGATATTTTTAAATTTATCGATATCAATCATTAACAAAGACATAGGTGTTTGTTGGCGACGGCTAATACGGCCTTCTGCAATTAGACGACGATCAAAAGCACTACGATTTTTCACTCCGGTAAGGCTGTCTATAGTATTTTGCTCAGTCAGCTTTTGATTGACCTCATTGAGTTCGCGTAAGGTAATTTCTAATTCAAGTGTTCGTTCTTGTACCATTTGTTCAAGTTTTTCACTGTTTTCAGCTTCGTTACGCAGCGCTTCTTCACGGATCTCTCTAAGTCGTTGTGCTTGTTCTAATGTCTGTTGCTGGATCTCAAATTTAGCTTTTCGCTCATCGTTATAACGTAAGGCGAGCACTGCAGCCATAGTGATTACTTCAAAAGTGAGCCCTATCATTACGGGTATCTGTGGCGATATGCTCAGAGTGATTAGGCCGAGATAAATTAGCCCTGTGATAATGCACCCAACCATTAAACCCATACGGCCTATGGCGTATAAAGGAGCATTACGTTGGCCGCCAAAAGCTTGGATCAAGGAGAAAGCCATTAAAATTGTACTGATAGTTAATACTACAAATGCTAGAAAATACAGTGCAAAACTGTAGTTAATAAATGGCATGATGATAGTTAAGCCAAAACAAAGCACTGCCATGATGCGGCAAATACGCAGCATTTTTAGATTATGATATTTTAGCTGTAATACTTTCTCAGTAAACATCAATGAAAACCCCAGTGTTAATGGGATGATTATGATGAAAATATACTGCTGTATGATGGGCCATTGAGGCCATAAATAGCGAAATGATACGCCATGTATTGTCGCCGTGAGTAATGTAAGTCCTAATACATAGCCGCTGTAATAACTGTAACTATAAGATGCTGACGCAAGGGCAATAAATAAACTGAACAAGCAAATAGCGAGTAATAAGCCTATTTGCATACCACTAAACAAGTTCTTGGTTTCGGTTAGCCGTGTTAGGTCGTTTGATGACCACAACACTAATGGCAAACTGATACTACCTTTACTGTCTATTTTCAGATAAAAAGTATGAGTATCACCAGGTTCAAAATTGACTGGATATAAAAAGATATTGCTTTCTAATGGTCGTTGCTTAAATGGCAAGGAGTCGCCCATGACTTCAGTACTGACCAGCTCCCCATTGATCAGGTGGTATATTTTAACACTGTCGAGTAATGGATTATCTAAGGCAATAATGCGTGATAGATGGTCGTTGGGATTAAATATACTAAAACTCACCCAATAGTTTTTAATGCCTATTTTGTATGGTTGATTGGTATCGATTTTTTTCCAGCTGTTTTCTGGCCGTTGTAATAATGTGGTTAGGTTTTCAATATCATTACTTTGATTGGCATAAACCCAGTCTTGTAACTCAATTTTTGTTATGGAATCTGATGTAAGTCTAAGCGGTACTCCAGAGAGTGTATTAGCCCAACAGTTTTGGCTAATCAACAGCAAAAATAATCCAATTAACACCCTAAAGTGATATTTACATTGCTGTTGTAACTGATGAGTTATGAGGGGCGTCATCAGTTATTATTCACGTTTAGATGAACTGGCAGTTGGAAAAAATCACAACTGTTTTTATAACATTCTTGCGCCAATGTTTGCGGTGATTGTTGGCGTAAATTAGCCATATACTCGACAATATAAGGTAAGTATTGGGGTAAGTTTCTACTCGACTTAGGTTTAGGCCGCATACTACGAGGTAATAAGTAAGGACTATCGGTTTCTGCCATAATGCGATTACTAGGAATCAACGGCACTAATTGAGCGAGCTCTTGTCCTCGGCGTTCATCACAAATCCAACCTGTAATGCCAATGTATAAAT
>TARA_R110000796_G_scaffold55206_2_pt1 | contig 11262 bp, 10 predicted proteins | sample TARA_R110000796 | Tara Oceans TARA_R110000796 (sample SAMEA4397815) | marine metagenome | biome: Polar Biome; feature: [SRF] surface water layer (ENVO:00010504); material: water (ENVO:00002006), including particulate matter (ENVO:01000060) such as... | depth 5 m | reverse complement strand
GCATGATGCCGTTGTCAGCGGCGAGGCGGCGCAGGCAAAACAGGTTGCGCTGGAGCATCTCTCCAGCATTAGCCAACTGCTGCGTGATCTGGAGGTGGAGCATGATAGGCTGGAGCGCTCCTCCATGCGCCTTGAGGAGTGGCAGTAGTGACGTTAGTTATTGACCACACTCTTATCGTCTTCAGTGTCAATCACGCCCGCTAGGGTAGCCACTTCAATCTTATTGCACAGGTGGTCGCGTAAAATCTGACCGAGCAGTTGGCTATCGCGCTGCTCAAGGGCGGCTATCATATTTTCATGGTCTTTTACCGCCTGGCTCCAGTAGCGCTCGGTCATCTGCTTCGAGTAGCGAACCCGCTTAACGCGCTGGCTCAAGTTGCTATACATTTCCTGCAGCACATCGTTATTGGACGCCGCCAGAATGCTTTCGTGAATTTGTCGATTAACCTGGAAATAGGGGATTAAATCCCGGTTGCGGTAGTGTTCCAGCATCGTGTTGTGTAGCTGACGAATGGCCGCTATTTCCGCATCGCTGATATATTGGCAGGCAAGCTCCCCCGACAGCCCCTCCAGTGCTGCCATTAGGTCATAAGTGTCTTTCACGTTTTTCAAAGTGAGCCGTACTACCCGCGCACCTCGATTGGGTAGCAGTTCAATCAGGCCTTCGGTGGCGAGTACTTTTAGCGCTTCGCGCAGCGGCGTACGCGATACGCCGAAAAGATCGCACAGCTGCTTTTCAGAGATACGTTCACCGGGTAGGAGCTCACCGTGCTCAATCAGGTCGCCAATTCTATCGGCCACTTCACGATATAAATTGCGTTGCAAGATCTTGGTCATTCGTAATTTCCTTGTCAGCGGCTCGCTTGAGTGTTTGCCAAGCTACCCAGGCCACCTGGTCCAATAAGAGCTCGGTGCCATCTTCATATAGTGGCTATTGTTGATATGATCTGCAAAAGTAATTATGAATTCAATATTCCTTTGGTGGCGCTTTGCCTCCACTGCTCACTAACAATGACAAAGGTGAAACCAAATGGCCGGACAAGTATTTCATTGCAGCGTACAGCTCAACAGAGAACAGGGCAGAAAGATAATCGATGGTGCCATGGCGTTGGCGCGCGAATCAAAGTTGCCGCCGTTGACCATTGTGGTACTAGATGTCGGCGGCAACCTAGTCGCTGCTGAACGCGAGGATGGCTGTGCGCCGCTGCGCTTTCCGGTAGCCAAAGGTAAGGCTTACTCCTCATTGGGTATTGGGGTTGCCAGTGGTGTGTTGGGTGAGCGCAATGTCGAGCGCACAGCCTTTGTTGCCAGTGTAGCCGCTGCCTCCCAGGGGCATTTTGTGGCTGTCGCTGGCGGGGTGCCCATTCTCAATACACAGAGTCAAGTGATTGGCGCTGTAGGTATTAGCGGCGCCTCGTCAGATGAGGATCAACAGGCTGCGATTGCCGGTATTGAGCTAGCTGGACTGAATTGGGGGCTTGAACCGAGCGAGTAAGTTAGTAGGAGAAATCATCAATCTAAGGCGGGCAGATGGCTGATGAAGCCACTGCCCGTTTTTTTATCCCAATTGGTTTTTTTTGTTCCTTAGGAAACAAGCTGTTGCAGCGATATTTTTTGGTCGAGACGAAAGTTTAATACCTAATTTTGAATTTTGAATTCAAATTGAATGTGTGACGGTCTAACTCTTCGCTTCGCCAAACGGTTGGAGACGAGTAGGTTCGTCGTTGTGACCTCAGGCGACCGCACCGATACCAAGACTATCTCGAAGTAGCATCGACCTGGGCAGCACGTGCACAACAACAACAAGCCAGCACTGGAGTATCTAATGAAAAAGATCAAGACAGCATTTGTGACCGCCTCACTTGCGTTAAGCCTGACGCCCGGCCTCAGCATGGCTCAGACCGAATTGCAGTTCGGTCATGTAGGCAATCCCGGTTCGTTATTCGATATGTCCGTGAATGAATTCGCTAAGCGGGCTAACGAGCGACTGGGTGACGACTACAAGGTGCAGGCCTATGGATCGAGCCAGCTTGGCGGCGACAGCTCCATGATGCAGAAGCTCAAACTAGGCCAGTTGACCTTTACACTGCCGTCCACCGTGATGTCCTCTGTGGTGGATGAGTTTGGTCTGTTCGAGATGCCTTACCTGATCCAGGATCGGGACCACATGAAGCGGGTTATCGAGGAAGTTATCGAGCCCGATCTCTACCCGCTGGTGGAGCAAGAGGGCTACAAGATCCTCGCTGTCTGGGAGAATGGCTTTCGCCAGATCACCAATAATGAGCGTCCCATCAATACCCCGGAAGATCTGGATGGTTTGAAGCTGCGGACCCCAGAGGGCATTTGGCGGGTGCGTATGTTCGAGGAATATGGCGCCAACCCTTCGCCCATGTCGCTTTCGGAAGTATTCACGGCTTTGCAGACCGGCACTATGGACGGTCAAGAAAACCCTCTAGTGCAGATCTACTCTCAGAAGTTCCAAGAAGTGCAGGACTACCTCTCCATTACCAACCACGTCTATACGCCTGCCTATGTGGTGGTTTCCAAGAACCATTGGGAAGACCTACCGGAAGACGTTCGTGAAGTGCTTGAGGAAACCGCTCAGGAAGTTCAGGACTTCGTTTACGAGACGGCCGCTAAGCAAGAAGAGGAGTTGCTTGGCGAAATGGAAGCGGCCGGCATGGAGATCAACGAGGCTGACAAGCAGGCCTTCATCGATGCCAGTGGTCCGGTTTACGAGCTCTTCGACGAAGAAGTGGAAGGCGGCGGCGATCTAGTCGACCGTGTGCTGGCCCTTGGCGAAGAAGACTAAGTCTCTCTAAAGACTGAACCTCCTGAACCAACCCGTGAACCGCCCAGAACGGGCGGTTCTTCCTCTGCTCGACGGAGTGGCTTCAATGTCTCTTGTTAAACTTCGATCCGGCTTCGAGTGGCTGCTCGAGGTCATTACCATGTTTTTAGTGGTTGCCTTGACTGTGGTGGTGTTACTCGGCGTTAGCTTTCGCTATACCGGCAATTCTCTGGGTTGGTATGACGAGGTCGCCGCCGTGATGTTGGCGTGGGTAACCTACTACGGTGCTGCTCTAGCCGCCCTGAAACGCGCTCACATCAGCGTTCCGGGTTTTGTCTATTCGCGTCCACGGACCATGCGCATGGTGCTGGTTGTGCTTGGTGAGTTCATCACCATCACCTTCTTCGTGCTGCTCGCATACTATGGCGTCTTCGTGATCAGTGTGCTTGGCGGCTCTACCTTGGTCAGCGTGCCGATCCCGATCGCTGTCACCCAGTCGACTATTCCCATTGGCGCGGCGCTTTATGTGATCGCCGAGCTGCTAAACCTGCCGGACATACTGCGTGAAGCCTGGAATGGGCGGAAGCCACCCTCGGAGCAGGATATTGTGGAGGAAATGCAATGACGACGGCTTTGATCCTGCTGGCCGGACTGGCCATGATTTTCATCAACATACCTATCGCAGTGGCGCTGGGAGCGATCTCCATCGTCGCCATGCTGGTGTTACAAGGGACGAACAGCCTGCTCGGTTTTCCGCTTGTGCTGTTCGAGGGTTCAACCAAGTTCCCGTTGATCGCCATTCCACTGTTTGTACTGGCCGGTGCCATCATGAACACTGGCGGTATCTCTCGACGGCTGATTGATTTCGCCTCCGCACTGCTCGGCTTCGTTCGTGGCGGTCTTGCGATGGTGAACGTTGGCACATCACTTTTCTTCGCCGAGATCTCCGGGTCTGCCGTGGCCGACGTGGCAGCCCTTGGTTCTATCCTGATTCCAGAAATGAAGCGCAAGGGGTATCCCGCTCCATTTGCCGCGGCTATCACGTCTTCCTCGGCTTCGCTGGCGATCATCATTCCGCCCTCGATTCCGATGATCCTCTATGCCGCCATGGCCGACACCTCCGTCGTGCAGCTTTTCGTCGCTGGCATTGTGCCCGGTGTGGTTGGCGGGTTGTTGATGATGGTACTCGCTTGGTTCTTCGCGGTCCGCTATAAATTTCCAGTGGAACAGGCCTTCAGGCTTAGCCGGGTGTGGGCCACTTTCAAGGCGGCGGGCCTTGCCTTCTTACTGCCGATGATCATCCTGGGTGGCATCTTCGGTGGCTTCATGACAGCGACCGAAGGCGCCGCACTAGCGGTACTGGCATCACTGCTGATCAGTTTCCGCTACGGAGAGTTGAGGTGGAAGAAACTACGCGCTGCCATGGTCGAGGGCGGTGTTCAGACCGCCGTGGTCATGCTGTTGGTGGCGAGTTCTGCACTGCTCGGGGACTTCCTCACCCGCGCTCAGCTGCCACAAATGCTGGCGGCGATGATCGGCGACTTCACCAGTAACAAATATATGGTCCTGGCTCTGCTCAACATCTTCCTACTGTTGATTGGCATGATCCTGCACTCGGCGGCGGCGATCATTCTTACTGTCCCTATTGTCATGCCTTTGGTGATGATGGTCGGCATCGACCCTGTTCACTTCGGGATGATCGTGACACTGAACCTGGCGATCGGCCAGCAGACTCCCCCGGTTGCAAGCGTGCTGATGACCGCCTGCTCTGTGGCCAAGGCGGACATCTGGGAAGTATCTAAAGCCAATGTGCCGTTCGTCATTCTGCTGTTCGTGCTGCTGATGCTGGTGACTTACGTACCACTCTTCCCCATGGGCCTGGTGGAGCTATTCTACCGGTGAGCCCGATAGACTCTTAGGAGGAGAAGCTTATGTCCGATGAGGCGCTGGTTTTTAGGCGAGAGGGACACCTTGTCTGGCTCGGTTTCAACCGGCCAGCGAGCCGTAATGCTATGACGTGGGATATGTATAACGCCCTGGAGGCCAACTGCTCGCAGTTGGCCGAGGATGACACCGTGCATGCCGTGATACTGCATGGTATCGGTGGCGAAGCATTCGTGGCGGGAACCGACATCACACAGTTCTCTCACTTTACCAAGCCGCAGGATGCCCTCGATTACGAGCGACGCATTGAACGGGTGGTGAGTGGTCTTGAAACCCTCAACAAGCCGACGATCGCCATGATCGAGGGTTTTTGTGTTGGCGGTGGCGCGGCGATGGCCATGGCCTGCGATTTTCGCTACTGCACGCCGTCGCTGAAATTCGGTGTGCCGATAGCCAAGACCCTGGGTAACACTCTCTCCATCACCAATGTGTCGCGGCTGATTGACATGGTGGGTGTCGCTCGCACCAAGGAAGTCCTGATGCAGGCGAAATTGCTTACCGCCGACGAAGCTTATCAGGCAGGGCTGGTCAACGACGTCTTTTCACCCGACACCATTGCCGCCGAGGTAACGGCAATCGCCAATGAATTCTCGGCGCGAGCACCGCTGACGCTTCAGGCCAGCAAGGCGCTGGTCGGACGCGTACAGGCCCAGCGTCGAGCGTCACTAGAGGCGGGGGACGACTGGGTAACCACTTGCTACATGAGTCGAGATTTTGCCGCGGCGGTGGATAAGTTCGTCAATAAAACGCCGTTTGAGTGGTCTGGCCACTAGTTTTCAGACAGAGCGTAAAACTACTAACTGGGAGGAAAGCGCATGCTTCCCCTACAAAATATAAAAGTGCTGGATGTGTCGCAAATTATGGCAGGCCCTTACTGCACTATGGTGCTGGCGGATATGGGTGCCGAGGTCATTAAAGTCGAGAAGCTCAACGGCGGAGACGACAGCCGCCAAATGGGGCCTTATGTCAACGGCGAATCGACCTGCTTTTCACAGATTAACCGTAATAAAAAGAGCATATCGCTCAATCTTAAAGACGAGCGCGCGCGGCAAATTTTCTACCGCTTGGCGGCTGACGCCGATGTCATCGTTGAGAACTACCGGCCTGGCGTGACCAAGTCTCTGGCGATCGACTATGACACCATCAAGGCGATCAACCCCGGCATCGTTTACTGCTCTATTTCTGGCTATGGCCAAACCGGGCCGTATAGCCATAAAGGGGGCTTCGACCTGGTCGCTCAGGGTATGACAGGGTTAATGTCGATGACCGGTGAAGAGGGTAAGCGCCCGCTGAAAACCGGTATTGCGGTTTACGATATCGGCGGTGGGCTGACGGCGGTGTATTCGATTCTGGCGGCCTGTATTCACAAGATGAAGACCGGTGCTGGCCAACATATTGATATCGCTATCACCGAGTGTGGCCTGCCTTGGTTTACCTGGGAAGCGGCGGCGTACTTTTCTGAAGGCACTGTGCCTGGACCAACGGGCTGGCGCCATCGCGTCTCTGCACCCTATCAGGCTGTTAAGGCTCGTGATGGCTATTTGATGCTCGGCTGTGCTAACCAACGCACCTGGGAGCGCTTCTGCCAAGATGTACTGAAGCGCGAAGAACTCATGCAGGATCCCCGCTTTATTACCAATCAGGACCGCGGTCAGCACGTTGAAGAGCTGGAAGCGCTGCTCGAAGAGCTAATGGCGAATCAAAGCGTTGATGAGTGGCTAACCCTCTGTGACAGCGCAGGTGTACCTGCCGGACCAATCAACGACTTCGCCCAGGCCATGCAGGATGAGCACTATTTAGCGCGCGGCATGGTGCAGGAGATGGAGCACCCGGTGATAGGCAAAATGAAAACCATCGGTTTTCCGAGCAAATTTTCAGAAACACCTTCGCAAATTCGCAGTCCAGCGCCGCTCTTTGCCCAGCACACCGATGAAGTGCTCGATAGTTTAGGGTTTTCTGGCGCTGAGCTTGACGCCTTACGCGCAGAAGGATGTATCAAGTAGCGCTTTTTTGATGTGATAAATTGCATTCATTATCCATTTCCAATAACGCTAGTTGGCCGATCCAACCACAAGCCGTACAACAACAAACAGGAATGTCCCCATGTTAAAACTTAATTTTCATCCATCCGGTCGTCACTTCTTGCAAATTCCTGGCCCTTCGCCGGTGCCAGACCGCATTTTAAGGGCGATGAGCCTGCCTACGATAGATCACCGCGGACCAGAATTTGGCGCCCTGGGCCTTGAGCTGCTGAGCAAGATTCAAAAAATCTTCAAAACCGAGAACCCGGTGATTATCTACCCGGCCTCAGGTACCGGTGCCTGGGAAGCTGCCTTAGCCAATACCATGTCACCGGGCGATAAGGTACTGATGTTCGAGACCGGCCACTTCGCCACACTGTGGCACAAAATGGCCCTGCGTTTGGACATCCAGCCTGAGTTTCTGGGGTTGCCTGGCTACGAAGGCTGGCGCCACGGTGTTCAGGCCGACATGATCGAAGCGCGCCTGAAAGAAGACACTAACCACGAGCTTAAAGCCGTCTGCATAGTGCATAACGAAACCTCGACCGGCGTTACCAGCGATATCGCCGCCGTGCGTAAAGCCATCGATGCGGCAGGTCACCCCGCACTGCTGATTGTCGATACCATTTCTGGGTTGGCCAGTGCCGACTACCGTCATGATGAGTGGGGCGTTGATGTCACCGTCTCCGGCTCACAGAAAGGCCTGATGCTGCCGCCGGGCATCAGCTTTAACGCGCTCTCCCCTAAAGCCATTGAGGTCAGCAAACAGGCGAAATTGCCGAAAAGCTTTTGGGCATGGGATGAAATTCTCGAAGCCAACAAGAACGGCTACTGGCCCTACACGCCCAGCACCAACCTGTTGTACGGCCTTAACGAAGCGTTGGATATGCTGCTGGATGAAGGCATGGACAACGTATTGGCCCGCCACCAACGCTGGGCCGCTGGGGTGCGCGCGGCGGTAGCGGCGTGGGGGCTTGAGATTCAGTGTTTAGATCCGTTGGTTTACTCGCCGGTGCTGACCGGTGTGGTAATGCCGGAAGGTGTCGATGCGGATGCGGTGCGCAAGATTATCTATGAGCGTTTTGACCTTTCATTAGGTATGGGGCTGGGCAAGGCCAAGGGCAAGATGTTCCGTATTGGCCATTTGGGCGACTGCAACGATTTAACGCTGATTGCCACGCTGGGCGGCTGTGAAGCCGGTATGAAGCTGTCGGGCGTTAACCTTAAAGGCAGTGGCGTAACGGCTGCTTTGGACTACTTTGCTGCCAACCCGCTTAACGCAGGCGAGCGCTAAACGACGGGAGAGCCACATGACGTCTCTGACGAACCAACACCCGTCCCGTGATGCCAAGATTAAACCGCTCGGCGAATTAGCCGAGCGGTTATCCCGCGAGATGGCCGGTGAGGTGCTGTTTGATCTGGCCACTCGGGGGCGTTATTCAACCGACGCTTCTATTTATCAAGTGACCCCGGTAGGCGTGGTTCTCCCGCGCCATCAGGAAGATCTGAAAATTGCCCTGGATATTGCCCGTGATGCCAAGGTGCCGATTTTGGCCCGGGGTGCGGGCACTAGCCAGTGTGGCCAAACCGTTGGCGAAGCCCTGGTGATCGACACCACCCGCTGGCTTAACGAAATCGTTGAGTTCGACGCCGAGGCACGCACGGTGGTGGTCGAGCCGGGCATCGTGCTCGACCACCTCAATGCTTGGCTCAAACCTCACGGGCTGTGGTACCCGGTGGATGTGTCCACCAGCGCCCAGTGCACCATCGGCGGTATGGCGGGCAATAACTCCTGCGGGTCGCGGTCGATCTACTACGGCAATATGGTGCACAACGTGCTGGGTGTGGACGCGCTACTGGCTGACGGCAGCGCGGCGAGTTTTGGTTTCGTTGACAGCTTCGCGGAAGGCTCGCAGGAGCAGCGTCTCGCCCAGCAGGTGAGGGCGATTGCGGAGCGAGTGGGTCCGGAAATTCGCGATCACTTTCCCAAAGTGTTGCGTCGGGTGGGTGGCTATAATCTGGATCTGTTCGATTGCCAGAACCCGATGCCCTATGACCCTGATAGTCGCGCCAACTTGGCCCATCTGCTGGTGGGCTCGGAAGGCACGCTAGGGGTAAGCCAGCGTATTAAGCTCAGACTTTCCCCGCTGCCCGAGCAGAAGGTGCTGGGCGTGGTGAATTTCCCGACCTTTTATCAGGCGATGGATTTCACTCAGCATATCGTCAAGCTGGGCCCCACGGCGGTGGAGCTGGTTGATCGGACCATGATAGAGCTGTCGCTGGAGAACCCAGCGTTCCGCCCGGTCATCGAGAAGACGCTGATTGGTAAACCTGAAGCCATTTTGCTGGTGGAGTTTGCCGGTCACGATCACGCAGCGCAGCTTGAGGCGCTGCGCGGGCTTAATGAATTGATGGGTGATTTAGGTCTGCCGGGCAGCGTGGTGGATATGCCCGAAGCAGCCGAGCAGAAAGCGCTGTGGAACGTGCGCAAAGCCGGGCTCAACATCATGATGAGCATGAAAGGTGACGGTAAGCCGGTCTCCTTTATCGAAGATTGCGCGGTGCCGCTCGAGCACTTGGCTGAGTACACCAATAAGCTCACCGAGGTCTTCAACCGCTACGGCACTGAAGGCACTTGGTACGCCCACGCGGGTGTCGGCACGCTACACGTGCGGCCGATTCTCGATATGCGCCGCGATGGCGCAGAGAAAATGCGCGAAATCGCCGAGCTGGCCTCCGCGTTGGTGCGTGAATACAAGGGCGCCTACTCTGGCGAACATGGCGACGGTATTTGCCGTGGCGAGTGGGTGGCGTGGCAGTTTGGTGAAACGGTCAACAATGCCTTCCGCGACATTAAGCAGCTGTTTGATCCTGAAAATCTGTACAACCCCGGCAAAATCGTCGATACCCCCAAAATGGACGACGAGCGCTATTTTCGTTTTCCCAAGTCTTACACCACTATTCCGCTTACCCCGGTATTCGATTGGTCCGCCTGGAATGTGAAGCGCGACCCGTTAACGGGCGAGCAAACCGCACTAGGTTCCGGCGGTGATGCGACCCATGGCTTGGCCATGGCGGTGGAGATGTGTAACAACAACGGCCACTGCCGCAAGTTTGATGCGGGCACCATGTGTCCAAGTTTCCGCATTACTAAGGATGAGCAGCACCTGACCCGTGGTCGCGCTAACACCTTGCGTTTAGTGCTTTCCGGGCAGCTAGGTGAAGAAGGGCTGGCCAGCGACGATGTCAAAGAAGCGCTGGATCTCTGTGTGTCCTGCAAAGGTTGCAAGCGAGATTGTCCTACCGGCGTGGATATGGCCAAATTCAAGATAGAGGCGCGCACCGCCCGCGCCCGTGTCAAAGGCTTATCGCTGCGTGATCGGATGGTCGGCGAAATGCCGCGCTATGCGCCCTGGGCCAGTAAGTTTTCTGCCCTGGTGAATGGCGTTGAGCGGGTGCCGTTTCTGGCTAAGCAGATCAAGCAGTCGTTAAAGCTGGCACCCCAGCGCTCGCTGCCGGTGTTCAACGGTAATTTTCTCGCCAGTGCCGAGGCGTCTCGGCAGCCAGCCACCTCTGAGCGGGAAGTGCTGCTGTTTGTGGATACCTTTAATAACTATATGGAAGGCGATAACGCCAAAGCCGCCAAGCGGGTACTGGAAGCGGCGGGCTACCGGGTACACCTCAATGTGACCAAAGGCCAGCGGCCACTCTGCTGTGGCCGTACTTACCTCTCTTCCGGTCAGTTTGATAAAGCCAAGGCGGAGGCCAAACGCACACTTGAGCATCTGATGCCGTTTGTCGAGCGCGGCGTGGCAGTCGTTGGGTTAGAACCCTCTTGCCTGCTCAGCATGCGCGATGAATTCCTGCAGTACGGCTTTGGCGAAGAGGCAAAAGCGTTGTCGTCATCGGCCTATCTGTTTGAGGAGTTTCTGGTCAAGGCACGGGCCGAAGATCAGCTTCCCCTCGAACTGAAACCGCTGAACTACGAGCGGGCGATGCTGCATGGCCACTGCCATCAAAAAGCCTTCGATGCGCTGCGCCCCGTTGAGCAGGTGCTGGGCTGGATTCCTGACCTCACCGTCGAGACTATCGAGTCCTCCTGTTGCGGTATGGCGGGTAGCTTTGGCTATGAAGCGGAGCATTACGACGCCTCGCTGAAAATGGCGGAGCTCTCGCTTTTACCTGCGATTCGAAAAGCGGATAGCAACGCCGTGTTGATTGCCGATGGCACGAGCTGTCGCCATCAGATTCACGATGGAAGTGGCCGCGAAGCGATTCACGTTGCTCGATTGCTGGAACAAGCGCTAGCCTGAAGGCGGAACACCAATAACAACCCAGGAGGTTAATGTGGCACTTTATCAATACGGCGAGCATCGCCCAGAGGTTCACGACGATGTTTACATTGCGGAAACGGCCGATGTTATCGGCCAGGTGACGTTAAAGGCGCGCTCAAGCGTCTGGTATCAAGCCGTGTTACGCGGTGATACCGACCATCTTGAAATAGGC
>TARA_R110000796_G_scaffold70875_7_pt1 | contig 11265 bp, 11 predicted proteins | sample TARA_R110000796 | Tara Oceans TARA_R110000796 (sample SAMEA4397815) | marine metagenome | biome: Polar Biome; feature: [SRF] surface water layer (ENVO:00010504); material: water (ENVO:00002006), including particulate matter (ENVO:01000060) such as... | depth 5 m | reverse complement strand
ACACATTTAATAATAAAAAAATATTCAAAAAAATCTTAAAATATTTTCAAAAAAAATCCAGGAGGAACAATTAAATAACAATTTATTTTTTGAACTTAAAGAACATTTTATGATCTTAAAAAAAAAATATTGAAAAAATATTAATAAAAATTATTATTTATCTCTATGATGTTTATCCCAACACAATTTACATCTATTAGGATATTTTGAATTATAAGGAACCCAGACACCAACTTTACAATTTCCATAATCATCAAAGCATGAGTCTATAAGTGATTCACATTTATTTAATTCTTTTTTATATGGATTAAAATTTAAACATAAAACCAATCTTTTATGTCTCATTCTCAGTTCTTGTTTTTCCCACATTTTTTGATTTTCTATTCTTTTTTTAATTGCTTCTTGTTCTTTTTGTTTTATCTTCTCTTCTTCTCTTATCTTTTTTAGTTCTTTTTGTTTTTCTTTCTTTTCAATTTTACTAACCAATGTTCTTTTTAAGAAATTAATATATATAGTTTTATCATCAATCAAATATAAAATGGATAAAATTCTATTAATGCAATCATCACCAAATATTAACATTTTATTATCTTTTACATCACCATAAAGCATTAAATGATTTATATGTGGTTTACCGCAAGGACATTGAATATCAGTTTTATTTTTTTCATCTTTCATTAAACTTATATCAAGAACCTCTTTTTCAAGGTTTAAATTTTCAACAAGGACTTCTTTATAAAAATAATTTAGTTCAGTATTTGATAATATATCTATTAATTCAGAAATGTTCATTAAAGAACTAATATTATATAATAGTTTAAAAAATGATGTTGTTCCAAATACTTTTAAAATACTATATAGTTTTCCATTTTCTGGATGATCATAAAAACTAATTAATTTTTGAATATCATTTATTATTTTAGGATGGTTTTTTTTCATTTCATCATATCTTTTATCTTTTTTATTTTTATTACTTAGGTCTTTATCATATTGATTACACATTTTTTTAACATAATCGGATATGAATTCGTGTTGGGTTATAAATCTATTACGAATATTATGTGGAAGTTCATCAAACATAGAAGAAGTAAAACCATTTGTATGTAATCTTATTTCTTTTATTTTATTACAAATATCCTGTATACCATCATCTATTATTTCCTCATCATCAGAATCTATAACATTATTTAAATCCTCAAAATCTTCCATATTTGGTAAATCCATCTTAAAATCATATAAATATATATATAAATATGTTCTTAGATTGTTTAAAACGATTACAAAAATTTTTAAAAACTTAATAAAGAATACTCTCCAAAAGGTCTACCCTCACATCCGCTACAACTTGTTTAATCGACTCTATATTGTCGTAATTTTCAATCTCTAAATATCTTACAGAATCATTAATTATTTGTTGTATGTTATATAGTTTATTAATTAACTCTTTATTGTGTTCCTTGAGTTCTTTATTCTCTTTGATTAGTTCCCGTTGTTTATCCATGGTTGATATAAATATTATAAATATATTTTTCTTAAGTTGTTGTAAAACTGATTTATTAAATTGTTGTTTCTTTTTATTTTAAATGAATCCCCCTCCTACAAGTTATCATTTAAAAGAAACAGCACGAGCGAACTCTGAGTTAATTAAACCTTCATCATATCTATCACTATCAAAACCACATCTTTGTTTATTTTCATCTACATATCCTAATGATTTAACAGAAAGTCCATCAAATCTAAATTTACACTTCTGACCTCCACAAAGTAAATCAAAAGTAATTGTTTCTTCTTCATATAATTTAGTATATAATTCAAATGGTGTTATATCTCTCTTTTTACATTCATATAAAATACTTTGTGCTGGTATGCCTTTCATGCGCATATGATGACCCACGATAGTCTTTCCGCTTTTAGTAATTCCTTCTAACTCATCTATATAACATTTTTTACCTAAATAGATACTTCTTTTAGATTTAATAGTTTCTTCTATTGCTTTTTCTTTTGTTTTGGAATCTTCTAAATTAAAATCAATATGAAACATACCGAGTCCTTTACCTGTTAAATCTTTATTATATTTATCTTTAAATGCTTTTTCAAGTTCTTTTACTTTATCAAACTGGATATGCATACTATCTGTATCTGTAATATATACTTTAGCACCTATAGTCTCCGCCAAAGTCATCACCCTATTCATAATACGTTTTGACATTGATAAAATTTCCACTCCAGCATATACATTATTAAAATGTGTATTAATTGGTTTTATCAGTTTTACAATATATAATTTATTGTTAATATGTGTATAATCTTTTATAAAATTGTAATTCCGATTGACAAATTTATCCCAATCTTTTTTATAAACTATTTTAGTATCTTCATCAATAGGTTTAAGTAACGACTTCCCATAGGCAGAATTCATAAAAAGTTTGTATACTGCTTGGACTGGATTACCTTGTTTCTTCTTTTGTAATCTTTCATTGAATAAAATATTAATAGTCTTTTTCAAATTGTAATTTCTACCTTCATTATAATAATAACCGCAGATAATATCAAATTTTAACCCTTGAAACTCCATAGCATCTTCAAGACTGAATTTATCAATATAAAATTCTTTGTCCTTTGTTTCATTGGTAAACATCCTAATTCCATCCTCATTTACATTTGAAAGTAATGGGAAGTCATATCTTTTAGTTGGGTTATTAATACATTTGACTTTTACAAAATAACCATCAATACTATTTAAAAACTCCATATTTAATTCTTTCTTTTTTAGTTTCATTGGTGTTCCTTTTAATAATCCCCCTAATTCACTCATTGCGGATGGATATAAACTCACCCCATCGTAATCTGCTATATCTTCTTCTATTTTATATTTTTTATTCTCAGAAGTCATACAACGACCTCCTACAACTGTTTTTTGTATAAATGCTTGAACTATTCCAGATATTTTATAACATCCTTGATATACATTGTTTTGGATCATATAATCATTAACCAAAGAAGGAGCAGAACAATAATTAACAATATCTAAATTACAAGGTTTATTTTCAATAGTCATGATATTCTTTACCCATCCTCTGAACTTATCATATCCTTGTTTTAATACAATACAGTCAATTTCACAATATTTTTTACTATATTCAATAATATCAATTTTATTATCATCAATACAATTCCATTTTTTAGAGTTATTTAAAAATAGTTCTTTATCTTCTTGTTCTATTAATTCAATACTTTTTAAACATTCATCAATAGGAATATTTTTTTTACTAATATTATATTGTGTATAAAGAGAATACGGCATTATTTCTTTTGCTTGTTCTAAATTAAACATTTTACCGAATTTTTTAAGTGATTCTGGTATAATATTAAGACTATCTTGGAATTGAATAAATATATTTTCTTTAATACCTCCTACTCCTTCTGTATTAAGTGGTAATAAAGCAGAACCGCCCATTATTCTATTACCTTTTGGAAGTAATTGTAATTTAATAAAATGTTGCCAAATAAAACACATATCATATTTCATATTATGAGCGATCAGCATAATTTCTTTTTTATTTCTATCTGGTATTAATGTTTTAATATATTGAATAAATTGATAAGCACAGTTTATACCTTCAAAATAACTTTCTTCTCCATCTTCTGTAATACAACACATTAAATAAGGGGTATGTTCTGAACCCTCTGTACAAGTTTCAAAATCAAAGAATACCCTATAAAATCCAGTGTTATCTGTTTCAGTTAATTTATTTTCTTTCATTTCTTTATCATTAATATTCATTAAATCATCAGTTATAAGACTATTATAATATGGGGTTTCAATAAGTTTTTTATATGGTATAGGAACAATTAAATCATTTTCTTCATCGATTAATATTTTAAACATTTCAAAAGATGTAATATATTTTCTTGTATCTCTTCTATAACTATTTCCTCTTTTACCAACTATTTGTTTATAATCTCTAATGTCTTTTACTTCTTTGTAATTTTTTAAACTATAACTTGTAAAATTTGTTTTTTCATTAATAAAATAATGTTCTTTAATTAAACCAATATTAATAGTTGTTAAACCTTTTTTACCATAATAACTGGTTCTTGTGACCCCATCAATATTTCTGGTTAATTTAACTCTAATTTGTAACCCATCACAAATAGTATTCATTTTATTTAATGGAACAAAAGCATTTTTTACAAACGTTTTATATTTATTTAATTTAGAATCAGATATACCTGCTTGTTCAAATGCTACAAATAAACAATTATCTTCAAAATTAAGTTCATCTTTTTTATTATAAATATCATATCTTGTTAAATTTTCATCTGTTTTATGATAGTAAGGGAAGAAACTACCAGCAATAACAGACCTATTATTTGTTGTTGCTATTTTTTCTATTTTTATAATACCATCATTTACAATAGTATCAAGGATAACTTCACTATCACTTTTATTTGATGATTTAGTTAATCTATCTGTTTTTAGTAATTTCTGAATTGTAAGTTGCGATAATGTAAAATATTTACTATTACTACCTACGGAAGACATAACAAATTTATCTTCCATTGCTAAACGTCTTATTAATTCCATAAAGTCAGTTAGTTTAATCTTTTTTAAATCTACATAAAAATATGTTATTTGATTGTTTTTCAGTTTATTTATATTACTTCTAACATCATCTGAATATTGTTTAACTGTTTTACCTAAAATAGAACCACTGAAAACATTACCAATAAGTAAAGGTTTAAGTTTTTCATATTGTTTTGTAAATTTCTTTTTCTTATATCTTTTATCAAATTTTTTAATATCTCTAAATCTTCTTGTATTTGGAAAGTAAGTTTTACCATAAACATGATAGTTTGTCTTACCTTCTTTTATTAATTTTTCATTATATTTAATAAATTTATCTGTATATAATCCATCTCTTTTGATTATTTTAGGATAGTTTTTATTACTTTTATCTGTATCTTGTTTCCATAGTAATTTTAATTTACTAATTTGTTCAGTCATAATTAATAAGTAATTATATTTTATATATATCTATAATATATATTTTTTAAGTTATTTTAAAACGAATATAATAAATATTATGTTTTAAGACGAATTGAAAAAATTACCCCTCAAACATAGAGGTTTTATTTAAACTATAAAATAATTATAACTTAAAGAAGAAAAAATTGTTTTAAAAAAAAATGAAAACTAAAGAAATATTTATTATTAAGCATCTGTATTCTCCTTGTTCTCTGTATTAACCTTTACCTTTTTAATATATTTCCTTTTAATACCAGATGGATCACGAGGAATATAATGCTGTTTTTCAAAAGGAATAACTTGGACTTTTAAAATATCTTTAATTATGTTTTTGACTTTTTCGGGTCTTTTATGTAAATTATAAACTACTTGATTAGTTACCTTTAAATCTAAATTAAAGTGTTCATTACATAAAGTATTGTAGTTTTTGATTATTTCACTCATTTCAACATCTTCAAACTTTAAATTATCTTTACCTTTAATACAAAACTCCATATTGTATTTTTTTCTATATCCTCTAGGAGTACGTGGAACTGGAATAGTGGACGGCATACTGAATATATATTTCTCTTTTATTAATTATATATATATTATAAATTGTTTTTAAACTAATTTAATAAAAACTAAAAATAAAGTTTATATATAAATGTTATATATTCATTTAAACACTGTAAATTATCCCCATATCTCCTACAACCTCATTTAAATACATTACAATTCCTTCTATTAAATTAAAAATAATCAGATCTATCTCTGAAACATTACCAAGGATATTATATAATACATTAATACTACCATATAAACAAAGAATTATTTTTTTATAATCATTGTTTTTATCTTTTAGTTTTTGATTTTCTATTTCATATTTTTTATATAATTGATTTAAATGTTCCATACTATCAAGGTATAACTGCGATGTCATATTCTCATCAGTAATAAGATTATTATTAATTTCATCCATAATTTATATATAGTAACTAAAATAAATACTAAATTTTTACTTAATCGTTTTTTTAAATGTGATTAATATATATAATTAATATATACAATGAATACACAGATTATTCAATTACAAGAAACAGAGGGCAATGGTTCGGTAAATGGTACTTGGCAGAATGTAGTACCTACTGATCTTTTTCTAGAGGAGGGCGATGAATTAAACATAAAGCAGGCATTTATAGAAACTAGTTCTAAAATAAGCATAGTCGATCCTTTAACGGCAGTTCTTCATTTCTCACCTTATTTTATAAATCACGATGACGGATATACAGCAATTCAGGGTCAACTTTTAAGATCATACGAAAAAAGAGTAAATGGTGTCGCAGAGGCTCAACCAAATAACGCAATGTACATTGCATGTAATCAAAAAGACCCAGCAGTAGCAGGTGTTCAGTATGAATTATTAAAAGTTTATACATTATATGGCAATTACGGGACAACAGTAGGTCCAAACGACCTTTTTGTTATAAAATTCTCATATATTGATGTGATTAGTCTCAAAACAGTAACTATAGTACACCATACAGTAAGCAATGATTTAAAAGCAGAGGGGTATAAAACTAAAAGTAAAGAAAAACATTATGATATGAAAATTACATATAATATATTATCAGTAAAAGGTTCATTTAAGGAATTGTCTGAATCAACATATACAAATAAATTACAAGAAAGACAGGGAAACAGCCCTGAACATAAGTTTTTACCAGCAGACATAGAATTAATTGACGCGGATGAAACATATACCCCTTTAGAATTAACTCAGAGTGTGGATATACCCGTAGGAGATTATGACCCAGATGATTTAGCACACATTTTGACAACTGGACTCAATAAAATACAAAGTGACAATATATCCCAACTTACAAAATTACCTCTTGCAAACCCAATCAATAATAACTTATTTTCTACATTAACACAGCAAAATACAGCATCAATCAATGATATATGTCGATATGTTAGTTCTACTGGGGATGATATATGTCAATTTTTACCTACCGCACCAAATAGGTTTATGGGGGCTGAGAATTTCTCAATAGAATATGGCGAACAGAATGGAATATCTAAGTTTTTAATATCTAATATGCATAGTCCTGTTTATGCTAGTAATAAACCAGGTTTAAAAATTCAACAACCAGGAAAAACTGGGACTGACGTTAATATAATTGGAGTATCAAATGGTATACTTTTAACAAAGATGGAACCTGAGTCTTTTTGGTTTGATCAGTTGGGATTTAACACAGATTGTATTTGGACACCTAGTCATTCAACAACAACAATAGCAGGAGTACCTCGTATTACACCCGCTTTTGCTCCAGACATAAATGTGGATAATTTAATCACACAGCAATATTGTGGTTTAGATTTTTTATTAAATAAAGGTATTACGGATGTCGAGTCAGGGTTCAGTACTGGTGCTACATATAATGTTCCGACAACTGCAGTGAATCCGCCTTTTATTGAAAGTGATGAGGTACAACCTATTTTTGCTAGTAATGTTACATCAGCCACCAGTATAAATCCATATTATCTTATTAATATAGACTGTATGAGAAATGATTTAAAAGGCAACAAAGTAGTAAACACTTTATCTTGTGTCACAGGTAATTATTATAATGCGGGAGCGTATGTATTATCTCAACCAGCAGATAGTATACCATATATTCATCATGGTCTCCCTGTTCCTATTTCAAATATTGGTATTTCTATATTATCAGAAACTGGAAGTCACCCAGCAATTGGCAAAAAAAATCACGTGTTTTTAGAATTAAACAAAAACCCTCAAAATAATCCTATAAATAAAAAACAATCTAGTAAAAAATAAATTATAAAACACTTTTATCATTACTTTTAATACTTATACTATCCTCACTACCACTTCTTGAACAGTTACATTCAGTTACACAACCACATAAAATACATTGACTTTTTATTTTTATCCTTTTAGTTCTCTCAATCAAGTATAATATAAATTTAAATATCTTTCTGAAAAAAAACATATTTATAATTAATATATATAAAATTATTATGTCAAAGCATTTTTTTAATCCAAGCGTGAAAAGTATAACAGAACGTCACGATTTTATATTAGGTGGTAAAATAGATAAATTAAGTTTAAATAACGATGGTGTGGAGGATTTATTAACCAGTTTAGATGGGAAAATGTCAAAGGGTCAAGATGTAAAAGTAGCTGGTAGTGATTTACAACAAGTTTTAATGTATGGTAGAAATAATGATGGGACTTTACATCCTTTAGAATCTGTTGGAGATAGATTGATTGTTGATGTAATGGAATTATCTCCAACGGGGCCACATACACCAACATCTCTACCTTCTATTGCTATTCATGGGCAGGTAGAGGGGACAAATGGATTTAAAAATTTACAAGTTAATACTGTTGGTGAATTAGCAATATCGCAATTATCTCATCGGTCTGTTGAGTTTCTTATTGTTTTAAATTCTGTTATATCTGCTAGTGCTCAAATTGGTGGTAATATTGATATTTCAACTAAAAAATCTATTCTTATTTATGGTTCTGCTACTGGTAATCATTCCGTTTTTTTAGAACATTCTATGGACAATACAAACTTTTTTTTACATAGTGAAATTACCCCTGTGTCTCATGGTGCCACCTATCATTATAATGTTAAAATTGAAAACGGACTGAAATTCTATCGTCTGGTCAATAGTAATACTGGTAATACATTTTCGTTATCTTATGTCACACTTTAAAAAATAAAATAATATTATTATATATATTAAAAAATGCAACTTATTAAATTAGCGAATCAACAACTGGAGACTAAAAACCACGAAGTAAAACAAAACGATAAAATAAAACTAGGTAGTGCTGCTGCTCTTACTGTATATCCCGATGAAACACCACCTACGATAGATGATAATGACAGAGAGGGGTTTTTATTTTCCAAGGTTTCTGCTAGTGATAAGTTTAACTATTATATATACGGAAATACAGCAACCTCACACCAGTGGACAATGGGAGATTTAAAAAGCGTTTCTATGACTTGTTCCGTTGATACTTGGTCAAATTCTGCCTCTATTCCTTATATTGTTATTTACAGTGCCCCTACTGGTATTGGCGATGCTTCGTGGTATCATTCTAAAAGGACGTATTCTATCAATACCAGTAATCATAAAATACTTTGTGGTGAACATATAAATTTATATTGTATGTCAAAACCAGAATTAAAAAACGATAACAGATATATTGAACTAGAAACATATTCTTCTGAGGGTGATAATCTTGATACAGAGGTTATTTTAGCGGTTTCTTTACATTCTGACAGTGGTTCGGCTATTAATACAAAAATACTGGTTTCTCACGCTGGGTATAATCTAGGTAATGAAATCCACAGACATATTAAATTAGTTACATAAAGTATATATTTTTATTATATTTATTAATCTTTTTACACCTATTTTTTTAATTACTTGCTTTAAAATTTTACAGTATTTATTATCACATTGTTCATCGAATGAAATATACTCTTGGCAATAAGGACAATAACCCATTTTTTATGTTAATATATATTATATCATGAGTTATAAATTAAAAGGTATAATTCCAAGTACAAAAGAAGGTAAAAAATTAATGGCAGTATTTATAAATAAGGCAACAAACAGACAAAAAACAACACATTTTGGTGCAAAGGGTTTCAGTGATTATACGATAACAAAAGACAAAGAACAAAGAGAAAGATACAGAAAAAGACATCAAAAAGATTTAAAAACAAATGATCCAACACGTGCGGGCTATCTGGCAATGCATATCCTTTGGGGCGATAGTACAAGTATAAAGAAAAATATATCTAGTTATAAAAAGAGATTTAATTTATAAAGTTTTTTAAATTTTTTATTAGTTTTTATTATATTAATAATAAGTATATATATATTAAATAATGGTTAGATTACTTAGACTTGAAACAGATGATGATCAGGGCAGATTTGATACCTTATTCAATGAGGATGTTGTTATTAAAAAAGATACTAAAATCGCTTTACATTCGGTGTCATGTGAAACTTCATTCGACAACATTGTTATAAACAGAAGTAATGATATTATGAAATACAGAATAGGAACAAATACAGAAAGAGAAATACGACTAAATAGTGCAATATACCAACTAAATAATATAGGTTCACTTTTTAATGATATACAGAATGTCTTAAATGATAGTTTAGTCAGTGATGCTAATAATAATATCGCTATACAGTGGTTTTGTAATGATGCTAAAGGGGTTGTTAATATTGGTTATGATAGGTGTTTAATAAAAGATTTTGATAAACCAGGAATACCCACCACAATCCCAGGAAACCCACAACAGACAATGGTAAATATAACTAGGATAAACTCAGGTACAACCGCAAGCGGTGCACAGACATTTAAAAATAATACATTTCAAACAGACCAAAATACAAGTTACTTTTATCAAACTCATGAATGGTGTAAAGGTTCCGCCCTTATGAGAGCAAGACCAAGTACATTAGACGGTAATGGTGAAGACCCTGATGTTTATAATAATGGATTTAGAATAGCATTAATGAATGTAAACCCCAGCACGATAACGGCAGGTACTGCTATCCCAGAAAGTAATATTTTTTTTAGTTTAAGAATCAATAGAACTGGACAACCCATAAGAATCAAAACTAGTCTAGCAGGTAATGAGGTTGATACGGCAGTTAATGGGGCACCACAACAAGTTTTAGAGATGATGTGTGTAGGTAAAGATATAAGATTTAGAGTGTATAGAGATGGTCAGGTTGCGGTGAATGAGTTAGGCAGTGTTACTTTACCAGTTAATGCCGATGGGACTAGAATGGATTTATACCCTGTTACTTTCTTATATGGGGTTAATACTGATTGTGTTATTGATAATTATAGGTGTTCTACTGTTTTCCCAATTCTAGATAATGACCCCGCCCCAGTTGTTGATGAGGTTTTGGATGTTGGTTTATTAGGTGCATATCCTAAAACGTATATCTCACCCAGAAATGCTAATAAAGATATTACTTTTACTATCAATAGTGCTGAATTATATGAAGCATTAGGTTTTACACAGTCAATTAATACACAAAGAAACAGACATTTAGACCTTTTAGCATTAAATACATTTCATTTAACTAATCAATCAGATTGTATTATTGTTGAGATGGCAAATGTGAGTTTAGACAGTTATGATAGTTTAACTGAGGGTAGAAAGTCTATTTTAAATTGTATA
>TARA_R110000796_G_scaffold232627_2_pt1 | contig 11274 bp, 8 predicted proteins | sample TARA_R110000796 | Tara Oceans TARA_R110000796 (sample SAMEA4397815) | marine metagenome | biome: Polar Biome; feature: [SRF] surface water layer (ENVO:00010504); material: water (ENVO:00002006), including particulate matter (ENVO:01000060) such as... | depth 5 m | reverse complement strand
TAGTCCGCGAAGTGCCTGGCAAAATGAGCAAAACGCCTTTGTGACTTTCGACCCTCCCCAAATTCTCTGTTTCATCATGGTGCGTAGCGCCCAAACTACGCACCACGACGATGCATCATCTAAGCATTGACTCTTTAGGCACACCTCTAAAATCAATCTAACTTATTAAAAATAATATATTTTATATATGGCGGCCAATATTTTGCTGTGTAGATAAACGTTACACATGGGGTATTGGCTGCCTTCGCTGCCACACAATTGAGTTTCCAATAGATCGCTAGGGTTCCGACGCCATCAACGATATGCCCCTGATGGTCGTGGCTGGTCCGAGAGCAATCGACCTTGCAATCGCAGGGTTACACGGCGGGATAAAAGCCCGGGAGGATAAGGCACAGTGATGCGCCGATGCCCCTGAGTTTTTTTCTTAGCCGCTGGAGGCTCTCATGACCCGTTCCAACCGCTCTGCTCTAAAAAGCCTGCCCCTCGCTCCGTTGACTGCGGCGCTACTAGCATCATCATTGACGATCACACCTACCCAAGCGCAAGAACGCAGCGACTTTAGTGTCTGCTGGTCGATTTATGCCGGCTGGATGCCTTGGGCTTATGCCGACGTAGAAGGCGTGGTCGATAAGTGGGCCGACGAGTACGGGATTAGTATCGATGTCGTGCAGGTGAACGATTACGTGGAGTCGATCAACCAGTTCACTTCCGGCAACGTGGATGGCTGTGCCATGACCAATATGGATGCCCTCACAATTCCGGCGGCAAGCGGCGTCGATTCCACCGCACTGATTATCAATGATTATTCCAATGGCAACGACGGCATCGTGCTAAAAGGCAGCGATGATTTGGCCGATATAGCGGGCCGTCAGGTCAATCTCGTTCAATTCAGCGTCTCCCACTACTTTCTGGCCCGCGCACTCGAGAGCGTCGGTTTGACAGAGCGTGATATCGAAACGGTCAACACCTCCGATGCGGATATAGTCGGCCTGTTCACCAGTGACACCACTGAAGCTGTAGCCGCCTGGAACCCGCAGCTAAGCGCCATTGCCGACATGCCTGCTGGCAACGTGGTGTACACCTCAGCGGAAATCCCAGGTGAAATTCTCGACATGATGGTCGTCAATACCCAGACCCTGGCGGATAACCCCGCACTTGGCCATGCCCTGGTGGGTGCCTGGTATGAAGTGATGGGTTTGGTCGAAGCCGGTGACGAAAACGCACTGACCATTATGGCCGATGCTGCAGGCACGGATCTGGAAGGCTACAAGAACCAGTTGGACGCCACCTACCTATATACCGACCCAACAGAAGCAATTGAGTTGATGGAAAGCCCAGACCTGCTCGCCACCATGGAACGAGTAGCAGAGTTCAGCTTTGAGCACGGCCTACTGGGCGATATGGCACCTAATGCTGGCGTGGTAGGCATTGAAACCCCCAACGGTGTGTTTGGCGATGAGAGCAATGTACAGCTGCGCTTCGACCCAAGCTTTACGCAAGCTTATCTCGACGCTCAGTAACTAGCGCCATGGGAGTGGCATCTGCCACTCCCTCAGCTCTCATCTTCTATGGACAACCGCTATGAAGCGATTGATTAATTTAGCGCCCTCTCGGGGCGGCCGTTGGCTCCTGGGTTTGCTGCCTTTCTTGCTACTGGCGATGCTCTATTTAAGCCTCTCTAATGCACGACTGGCGGAAAACCCTAATGACCGCCTGCTGCCCATACCCTCGACCATGGCAAACTCGTTTTACCACTTGGCCACCGCCGAGAACGTGCGTACGGGCGAGGTTGTGCTGTGGACAGACACCTTCGCAAGTCTGGAGCGCATCGTAATTGGGGTAGGTATCAGTGCTCTGATTGGCCTAGTGGTGGGTATTGTAAGTGGCGGCATCCCGATTATTCGCGCCAAGCTTTCGCCGCTGGTGACGGTAGCCTCGCTTATTCCGCCCATGGCGATCCTACCAATTCTATTTATTGCCTTTGGCACTGGTGAGGCGGCCAAGATTGCGCTGATTGTTATTGGCGTCACCCCCTTTCTGATTCGTGACCTGCAGGGCCACGCACTGCGGCTTCCCGATGAGCAATTAATCAAAGCGCAAACTTTAGGCGCCAGTTCCTGGCAGGTGTTGTTAAGAGTGTTGCTGCCACAGTTAACGCCACGGCTATTAAACGCCACCCGCTTGGCGCTTGGCACCGCGTGGCTGTTTCTGATTGCTGCCGAAGCCATTGCCGCTCAGGAAGGGCTTGGCTACCGCATTTTTCTGGTTCGCCGCTACCTGTCGATGGACGTGATTCTGCCCTACGTGGCGTGGATTACGCTGCTGGCGTTCCTTCTTGACCAGATTCTCGCCTGGACATCGCGCCTTGCCTTTCCCTGGTACCACTCGGGCGAAGGAGACAAATCATGAGCCTACTGTCCGCCAAACGCCTAGAAAAGCATTACGGCCATCACGTCGTGCTTGAGAACCTTAATTTCAGCGTCGAGCAGGGAGAATTTGTCACGCTGGTCGGTGCCTCTGGTTGCGGCAAAACTACGTTTTTAAAGATGTTGCTGGGCACTGAAGCCATTTCAAAAGGCAACCTTCTGCTAGATGGTAAGCCCATTCCTAACGAACCCGGCCCGGATCGAGGGGTGGTATTTCAGAAGTATTCCGTCTTTCCACACCTGACTGTGCTGGGCAACGTGATGATTGCCGATGAGCTGCATAGTGCCAAGCTGCTTGGAAAAAGTTTTGGCACTGCCAAACGGCACGCGATTGAGAAAGCCCAAGCACGTATTGAAGAAGTTGGCCTAAGTCATGCGCTTAATAAGTATCCCCATGAGCTGTCCGGCGGCATGCAGCAACGTCTAGCCATCGCCCAGGCGCTCATGATGCGGCCACGCATGCTGTTGCTGGATGAGCCATTTGGTGCCCTGGACCCCGGCATTCGCCAGGACATGCACGAATTGATCACACGACTTTGGCAAGAGCAGCAGCTCACCATCTTCATGATCACCCACGACCTAAAAGAGGCCTTTGAGCTGGGCACACGGCTATGGGTGTTTGACAAAACCCGCCACGACCCTCAAGCCCCGGAAGCCTATGGCGCCACCATTACCTACGACCTGCCCATTTCGAGAGACCGTCCAACGCCAGCCTTAACGGAAGCACTTCATCAGGGCGGTCTGAAAACCCACACCCAGGAGACGCTGCTATGAAAAGCGAACCATCCTACACCACTCATTTACCCGGCGGGCACCACTGGTCACTTCGACTACGTCGCGGCACAACACTGACCCTGACCGCCCAGGAGGCCAACAGCAACGTAGGACTACTCTGCTACAATCCAGAAAACCTGTTGGAGCGCTTGAACCTGCCGGACACCTTGAAGTGCCAGCACACGTTCAAGCTGACTCAAGGCCACTGCCTTTACTCGGATATGGGTCGCATCTTTGCCTCGATCACTCATGATGACCTTGGCTGGCACGACAGCGTTGGCGGCAACCTGCTGCCCCAGCACCTGCTGTCCAAAGGCTGGCAGCCAGTGAGCTACCAGCAGGCCCACAATGACTGGACGCGCACCGGCTTCGACGCCTTCCTGGTCGAACTCGCCAAGTATGGGCTTGGCCGCCGAGACATGGCTGCCAATCTCAACCTTTTCTCCCGCGTCGAGAGCGATGACGAAGGCAAGCTGCACTATGTCAGCAACCACTGCCAGCCGGGCAACAGCGTCACGCTGCGCTTCGAGATGGATACCCTCGTGTTGTTGCATACCTGCCCTCACCCGCTGGACCCTGCCACTGACTACCCGCGCCGTGGCGTCGATATCGCGTTAGGTACTGCTGAGCCACCGACAGAGGACGATCCTTGCTACCGCTCACGGCCAGAAAACGCCCGTGGCTTTGCCAATAACCGTCTCTATCACCTCGGCCTTTAAGGGGAAAACCATGATTATCGAGAGTACCTTACGCCCCGAAAACGCACTTAGCCGCACTACCGTTAATGCGGGCGATCACTATATTGGCACCGTGAAGCAGGGCCAAACCTTGCGGATTTTAGACCTGGAAGGCAACCAAGCGGCTGACACGCTGTTCTTCAGCGCCGACGACACCGCCGAGCGCTACAGCGCCATGGATACCGTTCGCGAACAGGGAGCGGTCTATCTCACGGCGGGCTCCAAGCTGATCTCCAGCGAAGGCCGCACGATGCTTACCCTCACCGCCGACACCTGCGGCCGCCACGACACCCTAGGCGGTGCCTGCGCCAGCGAAAGCAACACCGTGCGCTACGACCTGGAAAAGCGCCACATGCACTCCTGCCGGGATAACTGGATGCAGGCCATCGCCAACCACCCAGAGTATGGCCTGAGCAAGCGGGACATCACCCACAACATCAACTTCTTCATGAACGTACCGGTGACCGCTGACGGCGGGCTGACGTTTGAAGACGGTATCTCCGCACCGGGCAAGTATGTGGAAATGGTCGCAGAAATGGATGTCATCGTGCTGATCTCCAACTGCCCTCAGCTCAACAACCCCTGCAACGGCTACAACCCCACACCCATCGAGCTACTGATTTGGGGTTAAGTAATTCGCCCTAGGGACGACCCTAGAAGGCCAAACAACCTGCGGGACGACCCGCCTTTGTTTGCAGGCAGTGCCATGTCCATCCATAAAACGTTTAGCAAAGTCCTGATTGCCAATCGCGGCGCGATTGCCGCCCGTATTCTACGCACGCTTAAAGCTTTAGGCGTGGGGAGCGTGGTGGTGTACGCCGATGCCGACCGCGACGCCCCTTATGTGCATCAAGCCGATGAGGCCTACTCACTCGGTGAGGGGGCGGCCAGCGATACCTACCTGAACATCGGCAAGCTGATCGCTATCGCCCAACAAAGCGGCGCCCAGGCCATCCATCCTGGCTACGGTTTCCTCTCGGAAAACACTCGCTTTATTACCGCCTGCGATGCCGCCGGGCTCGTCTTTCTAGGCCCCACCGCCGAGCAGATACAGCAGTTTGGCCTCAAGCACGAAGCCCGCGCACTCGCCGAAAAGGCAGGCGTACCGCTGGTGCCAGGATCACAGCTGCTGGAGACTCTCGAAGAGGCCCAACAGGCCGCCGAACGAATCGGCTACCCGGTCATGCTGAAATCCACTGCTGGTGGCGGTGGTATCGGCATGCAGGTCTGCCACTCTCAGACGGAGCTGGCACGCGCCTTTGAGTCGGTGAAAGGCCTTGGCGAGCGCAACTTTGGTGATGGCGGTGTCTTCCTAGAAGCCTATATCGCACGTGCCCGTCATCTGGAAGTACAGCTGTTTGGCGACGGCCAGGGCAGTGTCATCGCCCTCGGTGAGCGCGACTGCTCTACACAGCGCCGCCATCAAAAAGTACTGGAAGAGTGCCCGGCCCCGAACCTCCCCGAAGCCGTGCGCCAATCACTGCACGCCACGGCGGTGCAACTAGGCAAAGCGGTCAACTACCGCAGCGCGGGAACCGTTGAGTTCATTTACGACGCCGAGCGTGAAGCTTTCTATTTTCTGGAGGTTAATACTCGCCTACAGGTGGAGCACGGCGTCACCGAGCTGGTCTACGGCGTCGATATCGTCGAATGGATGGTGAAACTCGGCGCGGGTGAACTCCCCCACCTGGAAACACTTGCCCAGACACTCTCCCCCACTGGTCACGCCATCCAGGCACGCCTGTACGCCGAAGACCCCGCTCACGATTTTCGCCCCAGCGCCGGGCTCCTAACGGAAGTCATCTTTCCTGAAGCCAGCGGCCTGCGCATCGACCACGCCATTGAGGCAGGCCTGGAAGTGTCACCGCTATTTGACCCCATGCTAGCCAAAGTGATGGTGCATGCCGAAAGCCGCAAGCAGGCGACGGCACAGCTGGCGGATACGCTGGACAGCGCTAGCGTGTATGGCATTGCCACCAACCGTAGCTGGCTTGCCCACGTTCTGCGTGCCGAACGCTTTCAGCAGGCGGATATCGACACCCACTGGCTTACCACCCTGGCGTGGGCACCTCCCGCCATGGAAGTGATCGCCCCTGGCACGCTCACCACAATTCAGGATTTTCCCGGTCGCCAGGGTCACTGGGATGTGGGTGTGCCGCCTTCCGGCCCGTTTGACGACTGGTCGTTTCGCCTTGGCAATCGCCTGCTCGACAATCCCACGGATGCCGCTGGCCTAGAAATTACCCTCCAGGGCCCCACGCTGCGCTTTCACCGGGCCACACAGGTCGTGCTAGCAGGCGCCAAGTTGCCCGCCTCGCTGGATGGCAACCCCATTAATCACTGGGAAGTCATTGATGTTCCGGTCGGTGCCACTCTTACGTTAGGCAAAGCCACCGCTGGGGCACGCGCTTATTTTCTAGTGCGCGGCGGCATTGAATGCCCTCGCTATCTGGGCTCTCGCAGCACCTTCACGCTAGGCCAGTTTGGCGGCCATGGCGGGCGGGCACTGCGCAGCGGCGATATGCTGGAGCTGCCCACGCTGATGCCTGCGCCCTCACGCACGCTGGATAGCGCGCTAGCCCCCGCCATTGGCAACGATTCCGAAAGCGTGACGGAAATTGCCGTGCTTTATGGCCCCCACGGCGCGCCAGACTTTTTCACCGATAGTGATATCGAACGCTTCTTCGACCACGAGTGGGAAGTGCACTACAACTCCAGCCGCACCGGTGTACGGCTGATTGGCCCACGCCCAGAGTGGGCACGGGCGGATGGCGGTGAAGCAGGACTCCACCCTTCCAACATTCACGATAACGCCTACGCCTTTGGCACCATCGATTTTACCGGCGATATGCCGGTCATTCTTGGCCCGGACGGCCCGTCATTGGGTGGCTTTGTTTGCCCGGCAACTGTGGTGCGCGCTGAACGCTGGAAGCTGGGTCAACTTACCGCTGGTGACAAGGTCCGCTTTGTACCGGTGAGTCTCGCCAACGCTCGCACACTCGAAGAGCGCCAGCTCGCCCAGCTGGAAACCCTCACAGCGAACCCTGTTGAAGATATTCAGCCAGAACGAGACACCCCGATCCTGCGCAACATCCCAGCCGAGCAGGCCGGGGAGCGAATCGTATACCGCCGCGCCGGGGATGATTTCCTGCTCATTGAGTTCGGTGCGATGGAGCTGGATATCGCGCTACGCTTTCGCGTACACGCCTGGATGCTGTGGTTACAGGAACATTCGCTGCCCGGCCTACGGGAACTAACCCCCGGCATTCGCTCGCTGCAGGTTCACTATGAGCCGCTGGAACTTAGCCTTGATGAGTTGCTTTCGCACCTTCACAAAGCCGAGCAGGCGCTAATCGATGTCGAGTCGTTGGAAGTAGAGTCGCGTGTCGTGCATCTACCGCTCTCCTGGGATGACCCCGCCTGCCAGGAAGCCATCGACAAGTATCAGCGCAGCGTACGACCCGACGCCCCCTGGTGCCCCAGCAACCTGGATTTTATTCGCCGCATCAACGCCCTCGAAAGTGAACAGCAAGTGCGCGATATCGTCTTCAACGCTCGTTATCTCGTGATGGGCTTAGGGGATGTGTATCTGGGGGCGCCCGTCGCGACACCCCTCGACCCGCGCCAACGCCTGGTCACCACCAAATATAACCCCGCCCGTACCTGGACAGCGGAAAACTCGGTGGGTATTGGCGGCGCCTATTTATGCGTTTATGGCATGGAAGGCCCCGGCGGCTACCAGTTCGTTGGTCGCACGCTGCAGATGTGGAACCGTTACCGCACCACCCAGCACTTCAATAACCCTTGGCTGCTGCGCTTTTTTGATCAACTTAGCTTTTATGAAGTCAGCCACGAAGAACTACAGCAAACTCGCCGTGACTTTCCCCACGGGCGCTTCGAGCTGCCCATTGAAACGGCACGCTTCAAACTGGCCGACTACCAAGCCGATATCGATAAGAACGCCGAAGCGATTGAGGCGTTTCGCACCAAGCGAGAAGCAGCCTTCCAGGCTGAAATGGCCGCCTGGCGCGCCAACGGCCAGTTCACCTTTGAAGACCAGGCACCGGCTAGCGCAGAGGTCGAAACGCTGGGAGAGGATGAACTTGGTATCGAAAGCCCGGTGACCGGCAGCCTATGGAAACTGCTGGTCAAAAAGGGCGAACAGGTCGCCGCAGGTCAGCCCGTGGCGCTGGTGGAGTCGATGAAAATGGAGGTAGAGGTCACGGCTCACTGCGCAGGGCGCGTTGCCAGATTGCCGCTTGCCGAAGGGGCAGCCATTGGCCCCGGCCAGCCTCTGGTAGTACTCACCCAAGAAGAGGAGGCTGACGCATGAACACGCCTGCGGCAGACGAACGCCTAGCAAACTTTCAGGAGATCCCCGTTATCGACATTCATCCCCTGCTGCACGGGGATGACCAGGCACGCCGCGAGGTCGCCGCTGAGCTGGGCCGCGCTGCCCGTGAAGTCGGTTTCTTCCAAATGGTGGGCCACGGCATTGATGGCTCCCTGCGCGAAGCGCTGATTAATCAGGCCAAGCGTTTCTTTGCACAGCCTGAAGCGACCAAAATGGAGCGCTACATCGGCCACTACCACCACCATCGCGGCTATGTGCCGCCCGGTGAAGAGTCTCCAGACCCAGCCAAGCCCGACATGAAAGAGGCTTTCGACCTCGCTTTCGAGCTACCTAGCGATGACCCGGACGTGCTGGCCGGAACACCGCTGCTCGGCCCTAACCCTTGGCCTGACCTGGCTGGTTTCAAAGCGCCAGTAGCCGCTTACTACGACGCCGCCTACCACGTTGGGCGCGCACTACTGAGTGGCTTTGCCATGGCGCTGGGTCTGTCTCCCCAGCAACTGCTTCAACACATCAACAAGCCGCCCAGCCAACTACGCCTGATTCACTATCCGTTCAACCCAGATGCCGAGGATGCTCAAGGCATCGGCGCCCACACTGACTACGAGTGCTTTACCCTGCTGCTGCCTACCGCGCCTGGGCTTGAAGTCATGAATGGCAAAGGTGAGTGGATCGATGTGCCGTTCAAGGAGGGCGCTTTGATCGTCAACATTGGCGATATGCTAGAGATCTGGAGCAACGGCGAGTTTGTCGCCACCTCTCACCGAGTACGCAAAGTGAAAGAGGAGCGCTACTCGTTTCCGCTGTTCTTTGCCTGTGACTACCACACCGTGGTCGAACCACTCCCCGAGCTGGTCGCTCGTCACGGACAAGCCCATTACTCAGCGCTGAAAGCAGGCGACCACCTCTACGCCCAAACCATCCAAACCTTTCGCTACCTGCGTGATCGACTAGCGCGGGGAGAAATCGAGCTGCCTGACGGTGCCCGTGAAGTAGGCAGCCTGGGTCAGCACGGCAAGAAAAAAGGATCGGGCAACGAGGAGGCAAATCGATGACGATACCGCTTCCTGGCGTGCCAGAGCAGTACCAAGGGGGTTGGCAACGTACGCTCTATGCAGAGCCCAATACACCGCCCTACCGCGTAACCGATACCACCACCCAAGTGGTATGGCTGCAGGGCCAGCAGTGGCATGCCGACCTGCGCATCCCCGCTGACGCACCCGACTTCAGCGGCATCCAAACCCTTGAGGCGTGCAGCCGACCGCAGCTTGAGTGGCTGGCAAGCCTTACCGCCTTTGCGGGCTTGACCCAGATTGAAGGCGGTGTATGCACCTGGCACCGCTTTCAGGACCTCTGCCCCAGCCTGGAAAAAGATGTTGGTCTGCTGCGCTGGCTGAATGACCACACGGTTGAAGAGCAGCACCCGGCTGGGCATTACGTCGAGCACTGGCAGCGGTTCACTGCCCCACATGCAAAAGAGACGACTCGCATCGATGAGCTTGGTCGCCTGCGCTGGCTAGCGCTGGGGGATCACGCCATTGCGATTACCCCTCGCCAATCGTCAGCCACGCTCCAACGCCCGTTCACCCTGCCAAGCCATGCCACCATCGACGACCTTCGCTGGCAAGTCAGTCTCTGTTTCGACTACTGCCAACGCAATCAAGAAGGCTGGCGAATCGAGCTTTCTACACAGCCCTGGCGGCGGGGGCGCTTCCTAAACGGAGCCAACCACTCTCCAGACAACGCTGCGATGATACAATTTTAAAGGAGCCAACCATGGCACTCTCAATGTCACTGGATATTGCAAGTCTTCACGCCGCCTACCAACAGGGTAATCTGACGCCCACTGCATTAATCGACGAGCTACTCGCGCAGGCCGATAGCCACGGCAAAGACTCTGCCTGGATAACGCGCCTGAACCGTGAACAGCTGACCCCGTATCTACAGCGCTTGGAGGGAGAGTCACCAAAAACGCTGCCACTTTACGGTATTCCATTTGCGATAAAGGACAATATCGACCTCGCGGGAATACCCACTACCGCTGGCAGCCCAGCCTACGCTTATACCCCCACAGAAAATGCTTTTGTAGTGCAGCAACTGATCGATGCAGGCGCGATTCCTATGGGGAAAACCAATCTAGATCAGTTTGCGACAGGGCTAGTTGGCGAGCGGGCACTGGAATTGTATGGCACACCGGCCAACGCCTTTGATCCGACGCTAATACCGGGCGGTTCTAGCAGTGGATCGGCGGTGGTCACGGCGACGGGCATGGTCAGCTTCGCGCTAGGCACCGATACCGCAGGCTCTGGGCGCGTACCGGCCTGTTTCCATAACCTTTACGGCGTGAAACCAAGCCTTGGGCTGCTCAGTACGCGGGGAGTGGTACCGGCTTGCGCCACGCTGGATACCATCAGCCTGTTCAGCCTCACCGCAGACGATGCCGCTAAACTGCTGGCAGTCACGGCCGTGTATGACGACCAGTGCGCCTGGTCACGCCAGCATGATTTTGCCGTACACGGAAAGCGCTACGGTAAGGCGCCCGCGGCCTTTAGCTTTGGCGTGCCTTTGGAATCCCAATGGCACACCGATGCGGCCTACACTAAAGGGATGCAGCTAGCGATTAATGAACTCGAGGCGCTGGGCGGCGAGAAAGTCGAACTGGACTGTACGCCTCTGCTGGCCGCGGCAAGGTTGCTTTATGAAGGCCCATGGGTGGCCGAGCGCTACCATGTGATTCGTGATTTGATGAAAAGCCACCCGGATTCGGTGCATCCAGTGACCTTTCAAATCACCCAAGGGGGCGCCACGCCGCTCGCGGTAGACGCCTTCGATGCGCGCTATAAACTGGCAGAGTATAAGCGCCAAGCCGATATGCTCATCAGCCAAGTGGATGTAGTACTCTCGCCTACAACGGTCACCCACCCCAGCAAGGCCGAAGTAGCCGCGGACCCGATTGGCGTCAATTCCCGCCTAGGCACCTGGA
>TARA_R110000796_G_scaffold102360_3_pt1 | contig 11281 bp, 9 predicted proteins | sample TARA_R110000796 | Tara Oceans TARA_R110000796 (sample SAMEA4397815) | marine metagenome | biome: Polar Biome; feature: [SRF] surface water layer (ENVO:00010504); material: water (ENVO:00002006), including particulate matter (ENVO:01000060) such as... | depth 5 m | reverse complement strand
GTCTAATGACTGGATAAATCGGTTTGCTTTGCCAATATTACGGCTATTAGCAGACAATGGCGTGGCAGATAACATTGTTACGTCACTATTAAATTCAATAATATTAAAGCTGTCGATGTCACGCAGTCCCGCTAGTGCAAACTGTAATGCTTGCTTAGCTTGAGTAATAGACTGGCCAGACATAGAACCAGACGTATCGATAACTAAAATCAGTTCTCTGGCAATAAGGTGTTGCTCGCTTACTTCCACACTCGGCGGCATTAACATCACTAGCGAGTACATATTGTTATCAACCGGATTAGGTTGTCTTTGTGCTGTTTCTGAACGCTCGTCGCTATTGTCTGCTAAATGAGTTTTACCGGTTTGATAAAACGTCGCTGCTTTTGGTACTGCGCCTACATTAGCCTGCCATTGCAATACAAAATCACGGTCGGCAATTTGTTTGCCGGCAAAGTTCACACTGTAATGATTACCTACATTAGATTGCTTAATCGGATGATAGAGACTGTCTAACGAGGTTAGTTCAAAACCAGCATCAATGTTCACCTGCATCTTTACATCTAGTGCAGGCCTGACGTGTTTAGCAGACGTCGCCGTATTAGCGCTCGATGGCATGGCCAATAGCGGCTGCTCGGTAGTGCGATCAGCTTGCGGGTTATAACGCGGTGTTATCGCTAATGGAAAACGTAAACTAAACAGCCCATCACGATACTCAACCTTTTGTTGATAACTAATTTCGACCACGAGTTGTTCGTGTGGCCCTAAATTGGCCACATCTGAGGTAAACAAATTGCGTCGTTGTTGCTGTAACAAACTCGCTTGTTTACCTTGTTTTTTGGCGTTTTCAAAAGTCTGTAATGCTTGTTTTTTAGGTTGAATTTGTCCTGCTATGACTTTGTCGCCAATGCGTAACTGCATGCTATCGACCGCTGCATTTTCAGGTAACGGGAATAAGTATCGCCCATTCACCCATTGATCAGAATCATTGATAAACACTTGCTTAACAGTGACCCGATTGAGTAATCCCGACACATCCATGCTCACTTGTGTATCTAGCGCAAAAGCTTGTATCACTTGATTTTGTTGAAAGTACTCTAATGTGCCTTGAGTGATATCGTCTTCTTGATATCCAGACGGTGATGCAAATGCCGTTGTAATACTGGCATAAATGACAAACAACAAACCAAAACACAGCGATTTACAAACATTTTTAATAGACAAATGTGAGATTAAAAACAACGGGCGCATACTAGCTCCTCACCCATTTAGGCTACAACATCAATGTTTGCGCCTAGATGGGTAATATTCAAAACAAAAAGGAAAATCGACGTGTAAATTTAGTTAGCAGCAAGTTCAGCACCTGGGGCTAATAACTTGAGCGTCACCCGACGATCAAAAAAGTCGTTTTCAAAGTTTTGTTCCTGGTGCATTGGCAACGTTGAACCATAAGCCTGTCCATGCAAACGCTCGCGGGCAATGCCTTGGGTAACTAAGTATTGTGTCACTTCGGCTAAACGCTGTTCAGACAAGGCTTGGTTGAAATCATTATCACCACGGCGGTCGGCATAACCGGTTAAATCAATGGTTAATTCTGGTGACAAGCTCATCATGTAAGCCACATTATCTAATTGTTGTTCAAATAACGGCTCAATATGGCTCGATCCGGTTTTAAACTGCACATTCATCCCAATGGTTAACTCATTAAGTGTTTGTTGTTGATTCACTTTTTGTTCAGCCAAGTTAGACTGTAATTGATAATATTTCTCCGACACTTGCTCCAACGACTGCTGCTTAGTACTCAATGCCATTAATTGCTCGTTAGTTTGCGTTAATTTTTTCTCTTGCTGCACCAATTGTTGTTTCTGGACGCTGAGTTCTGCTTCATCGCCAACCGACTTACCAATAAACGTACCCGTAAATGCACCAATAATGGCACCCACTGGGCCGCCGATAACTGCGCCGAGTAAAATCCCAGAACTCAAACCCACTAACTCTTCTGTGTGTTCGCGCTCTTCGCTCATGCCATGGTCATTGTCATTTGCCCAACTGACGTTTGAAATCATCATGGTAGAAATAATTGTTGCGGCAATAAGTTGCTTTTTCATAAAGAATCCCTTTTAGCGGTTGTTTAAAGTGGTTGTTAAAAAATGATGGTTATCATCAATACATGGGTTAATGCGTTGCTGATTAACTCTATGTCGCTATTAAACACCTCATAGGTGGCTTTATTGGGGAGCAAAAATGGCAATGTGGCGATCAAATGTGGCAACAATATGGCAATTGCCGTAGACGGCTTTTTTGGACAATAAAATCCTGTATAGTCAGCACTGTATCTATTTATCAGCCTATTAATTGAAATCATCCCATGAAACGAATTGCCATTGTTGAAGACGAAGCCGCTATCCGCGAAAATTACAAAGATGTCCTGCAACAGCAAGGGTATAGTGTTCAAGCCTATGCAAATCGCCCCGCAGCCATGCTCGCCTTTAATGCCCGCTTACCAGACCTAGCCATTATTGATATTGGTTTAGAGCATGAAATAGACGGCGGTTTTACTCTGTGCCAGGCATTGCGTGCAATGTCGAGCAGCCTACCGATTATTTTTTTAACTGCACGCGACAGTGACTTTGACACCGTGTGTGGTCTGCGTTTAGGGGCCGATGATTATTTAACAAAAGAAGTCAGCTTCCCCCATTTAATGGCCCGTATTGCGGCCCTATTTCGTCGTTCAGAATTAATCGGTTCAAGCCCAATAGAAGACAACTTACTTGAGCGCGGCCACCTCACCATCGATGGCAATCGCATTCAGGTATATTGGAAATCGCAACCCATTGAACTGACCGTGACCGAGTTTTGGATGGTTCATGCCATGGCCAAACATCCAGGACATGTGCGCAGCCGTCAGGATTTAATGCAAGAAGCTAAAATTTACGTCGACGACAGCACAATCACCTCGCACGTTAAGCGCATTAGGAAAAAGTTTATCGTTATCGACGCTGAGTTTGACTGTATCGATACCGTTTATGGCATGGGCTACCGCTGGGACAATATCTAACAGATGAATTTACCGATAGGGCTGCGTGCCAAGGTCGTCATTTTGTCGCTGTTTTTACTCTGCCTACCATGGCTTGGGTATGAATATGTGTGGGAAATGGAAAAGTACCTGCGTTATGGTCAAGAAAAAACCCTTGAAGGCACCACTCAAGCGCTTGCTACGGCGCTACATGAGCGACCAAAGTTATTTGACAACCAAGCCAGCTTTTTAAACCAAGTCGAGAAAGGCCGCGACTTATACGCCTACCCGTTAGCTGGGCCCATTCAACTCGACGGTAAACTGAGTGACTGGGATTTATACCAACATCGCACCCTTAACTATTCAGACAAACATGTTATTTATCAGCGCAGCGAAACTGAGCCAATCGATATTAGCTTTAGCCATATGGTAGGCAAATACGGCGGCTATTTATACGGATTTTTCAACGTCAATGACCCGAACCTGATTTTCCGTAACCGTAAAAGCTTACGCATTGATAGAAACGATCACTTAGTCATGGCAACTCAATCCCCAGACGGTCAGTTCAGGCGTTATATTATTGCCAATACCAAAAGTGGTTGGCTTAGTGCGTTTGAATTACCCGCCGACCCCAGCCAATCGATGCCCGTTACCCCCGAGTCACGTATTCAAGGCCAGTGGTTAAAAACAGACAAGGGATACAATATTGAATTTAGACTGCCACTTGAAATGGTAGGCAGTAAATTAGGTTTTGCGATTCATAATGTAAACGATACAAAAACACGTCAATTAGTGAATGTTATTGGTACCTCAGCCACAGATTCAGTAGCCAGTTTAGGCACGGTGTTAGTGCCCTCGCCTGAAATTGAAAATATCATTAAAGGCATGAGCCACAACAGCTCACGTATTTGGGTCGTCGATAATCATGGCCGCGTGCTGGCAAAATCAGGTGATATTCGTTCATCGTCCAACACCTGGGCAGATGATATCGAGGTCAATCAACCTGACTCGTTTTGGCTGCACTTTAAGCAGCAATATATTCTGCCGTTGTACTACAAAATATTGACTCGTCCGCCACAAGACTTTATCGATTCGCTGCAAGACTCAACTGAACTCACTGGCAGCCATATTGAAAAAGCCTTAAGCGGCAAACAAGGCTCTACATGGCGCTTAACCCCAGACAACAAAGCCGTAGTATTAGCCGCAGCAAGCCCTATATGGATTGACGATAAAGTCATGGGAGTCGTTATTGCAGAAGAAACCACTCACGGCATTCGCAGCCTGCGTAACCGCGCACTGGAAAAACTGTTTAACGTTATTTTGACCATTATGAGCATGGGCACATTAGCCTTGTTTATTTTTGCCTCGAGTATTTCAAGCCGCATCCGCCGTTTACGTGATCAGGCCGAACTCGCCATCGACAGCCAGGGCCGAGTCAGACAGCAAATTGTCGCATCCAAAAACCGAGATGAAATTGGTGATTTGTCACGCAGCTTTTCAAGTATTGTCAGTCGTCTAGGGCAATACACTCATTATTTAGAAAACATGTCGTCACGTTTATCGCACGAACTGCGTACCCCTGTTGCCGTGGTGCGAAGCTCACTTGAACACTTAGGCTTGCAACAACTGGACGAGCAATCACAAAAATATGTTAGCCGCGCCCAAGAAGGTGTCAGCCGCTTACACCTTATTTTAAATAACTTAAGCGAAGCAACTCGTCTTGAAGCCAGTTTGACCCAAGCTGAAAGCTGTCGTTTTTCATTAAAGAAAGTGATTAGCGGTTGTATGCAAGGCTACCAAATGACTTATCCAGACCAACTGTTTGCTGTTCACATTGAAGACAAAGTTATGTCTTGCGACGGTGTGCCGGAATACATCGCCCAATTAATGGATAAACTGATCAACAATGCCATTGAATTTCATCAGCCCGACAGCGCCATCACCGTCAGCCTGACCCAATATCACAAACAGGCAATATTAAAAGTCAGTAATATCGGTCCCTTACTGCCAAAAGACATGAACAGCCAAATTTTTGAATCTATGGTGTCTATCAGGCCTCAAGGTATTAATGGTAAGCCTCATCTTGGTTTAGGCTTATACATTGCCCGATTAGTTACCGACTTCCACCATGGCAGCATTAAAGCAACCAACATGATAGAGAACGGCATTGAAGGGGTTGAAATATGCCTGACGTTACCCTTGAGTGATGAAAAATAGTCAACCACAGCATTTAGGCGCTTTTATTTAGGTTTGTTGGTGCTAGGATGATGAATATCAGTAGATCATTCACCGTAGCGCATTTATCCATGTCATTGATATTTTGCTAATAACATTAGCTAAAACATAAACCGTGGACTCTACACATAATGGAAATAAGAATATGAGCAAAGACGATAAACTGGCCACCCAAATTGTTAGCGTTGGCCGCGAGAAAAAGTTCACTAAAGGCATTATTAATCCACCTGTATTTAGAGCATCTACCGTGGTGTTCGACACCATGGATGAGATGCGTTTTGCGATTAAAAACAAAACCAACGGTGAAATGTTTTACGGTCGTCGCGGCACCCCAACCCATTTTTCATTTCAACAAGCCATATGTGAACTTGAAGGTGGTGCTGGCACTGCGTTATACCCTTCTGGTGCGGGCGCGATCAGTAGCGCTTTGTTGTCATTTTTAAAAAGTGGCGACCATTTATTAATGGTCGACACCGCCTATGAACCAACCCGCGATTTATGCAATAAAATGCTAGCAGGTTTTGGTATCGAAACCACCTATTACGACCCAATGATTGGCGCAGGCATTCGTGAGTTAATTCGTCCTAACACCAAGGTATTATTTTTAGAATCACCGGGTTCTATCACCATGGAAGTGCAAGATGTACCGACGCTTAGCCGTATCGCTCACGAACATGATGTCATTGTCATGCTGGATAATACCTGGGCATCACCGATTAATTCTCGTCCATTTGATATGGGGGTCGACATCTCTATTCAAGCCGCCACCAAGTACATTGTCGGCCATTCAGATGTCATGATGGGTACCGCCACTTCCAATGAACAACATTGGGAACAACTGCGCGAAAACAGTTACTTAATGGGCCAAACTACCTCGCCGGATGACGTCTATTTAGCTGCGCGAGGCTTACGTACCCTAGGGGTACGTATGGCACAACATAATAAAAATGCCTTAAAAGTGGCTAATTGGTTGGCGACTCGTGCAGAAGTGGATCATATCCGTCATCCAGCATTTGATACTTGCCCAGGTCACGAGTTTTTTAAACGCGATTTTAGCAGCGGTAACGGTTTGTTCTCATTTGTACTTAAGCAAGGCGACTTAGCGTCAGTCACTGCTTTTGTTGAAAACATGGACCATTTTAAAATGGGTTTTTCATGGGGCGGTTTCGAAAGCTTAATCTTAGGGGTATTCGGAATTAACAATATCCGTACCGCTACCCAATGGGACAGCAGTAAACCATTAATACGCTTACACATTGGACTTGAAGATGCCGACGATTTAATTGCCGATCTTGATGCGGCCTTTAGCCGATATAATGCAATACTTCAAAAGTAGCCTCTATTCAGCTGCTAAAACGCTTTGCAATAAATGTTATGGAATGTTCAAACGATAAGGAAATAAATGAATATCATCAAATTAGTCATACTCAGCCTGTGCATTAGCATTGGCTATTATGCATTGAGCATAGTGGCAATCGGCCAGTCTGCTGCCGGCAACTTATTGTGGCGATTAAATAGCAGTGAATATCCATTACTGGCTCACCTTGCGCAGAACTTTATTGGTATCGGCTTAGCCGCGTTAATTCCTGCATTTCTAGTCAAAAGTTACGAGGCAGCAAGACAATGGATAGCCATCACGATAGTGATTTTAGGTGCCATGTTATTGCACGGCAATATTCATTACATGCCATGGGATCCTATGGGTATTGTGAGGTTTGTAAACAACACCTTGTTTTACGGTGATATCGGTGCAAAAGTGCTGTTTTTCTATATCTTACTGCTCCCTGTATTGTGGTTGTTACTGCTCAAACGTATGGCTCGTATTTAACAAAACCCGAATTTGAGCGCTAAACAAAAACAGATTTAACACACCTTACTAGTTAAGATGACAAACAATCTAAGCCCTGAGCCATTATCGTCTCAGGGCTTTTTTACTCTCAATAAAAGCTATTGAAATAATCACTAAGCAGTTAGCAAAACCGTTGTTCAAAACATACTTTTGGTCACTGTGAAAATGATAAAAATCTCAGCGTGCTCATGCGATGATATCGCCCGCCAAATGTAAATTACTCAACCAATGAAATGTAATCTCACTCTTGTCGGTCTTATTAAGTACATCAGCATTTGCCAACTGAGTATGACTATGTGTAGCACACCAAAAACCAATCTAGCCGCTGCCACGCCCAAAGTTCCCTTTCGGAGCTTTATGGCAAGCATGACATTGGCACAACGACAACAGTTCGCCGAAGTCGCGAACCGTGCCGATGAACGGCGCAAAATAAGAGAAGATCGACTTAAAGGTCAATCTAATAGCAAAAGTGCAGTAAGGGCATCAAACTCGACTGGAAACCAAAACATGCCATTGATAAAAAAGCTGCTTCAATTTTGTAAGCAACACATTGTGATATAAGCCAATATAACTTTAATGGCTAAACGGCTTATTGCAGATTAGTCTTCTAATACTGAGATAAAAATTCTGTCAGCATTCCACAGTTCAATGATCTTGCGAGTCTTCTTTGAGTTCCAAAAGCATTTTCCAAACAAAATAATCCCCGCACCTTCTAACTGACGCCCTTCCGATACATTAAAACGTTCCAATATTATCGATTTATATTTAGAGATAGGAATGCCAACATCAGTACAATCAGATGGATTTAACCAATCAAGCTCTTTATCTAGATGTGAAATCGTACCCCAGTACATTTTAGGCTTTGCCTCTTTGGCATTAGTACTTGGCTCAGCCTCGGCAAAGTTAACAAATAAATTCTTGGCTTTGAATTTGTAACCTGTATCAAGCTGAATCAAGGTACTCGACTCAGCTAAGTCGCTGCCGCGCATTAAGCTATTGAGGATTTTCTCTAACCCTAATATTTTGACCTTAGCTTGTTCATTGCTGCCAGCATATTTGCGACTGGCATTATCGATTTTTGGGAGGCTGGTTGAGATGAGGCTTGATGTGGCGGCGACAATTTGCACCTCTGTAACTGGCTTTTTGGTGTTTGATAACATGAAATCAATGCTAATAATATCAGCATCAGAAATGACCTTATTCACTTCTACACTATGTCTGGTCTCTCGGTCTCGTTGAGTTGAAGGATGGCCTTCATCGCATCCTGCAACATGATATCGAGAGCCAAAACACGCCGCTTTACCGTCTGAGCTTCTCTTACGATAGTAAGCCTTTCCTTCGCACTCTGGGCATTGTAAAAACTGCCTACATTTTTCAATTTCAGTTTCAGGTAACGCCTGAAATTTCAAAATTGAAAAAGTGTGCCTTTGTCCACCATAAGTACAAACAGCATCAATCATTTAATACCCACATCATCTATAAAAACGGACCTTTAACATTCGCGATAAAGGAACCTTTAAGCCCAACAGAACAATATCAAGTTATTAATAGGAATACTATTTTACAATAGTCACATTGGCTATTCCATTGGCAGATATTAGAAAATTGAACTTAACAGGCTAGAATCAGTCCATGAATTTGGCTGTTAATTGATTGTGGTTTGATCCGCGCGATTATCCATAATAGACATAATTCATATTGGAGTGAATCCACCAGCGACTGACAATATGATTTGATCACTTTGTAGACCATTGGGTTGTAAGGGATTAGAGCCTAAGTCCAAAACTCACCATTGGCACTATTTGTAGTCGTTAAGAAAAGTAAGATGCCATAGTGTGTTGTATTTACGGTTTACTCGAATGTTTTGCCGGATCATTGTATTGCCACAAAACGTTAATTATTTTCCACTCATTATTTTCATTTTTATATAGATGCATGTAATCAATCCAATCATCGACGGTTAATTTTACCGATGCAACTCTATTATCAATATCCAAAATATTGATATCAACTTTAGGAGATGACGGGAATTTATTACCCTCTTTGTTATAGTTTTCAGCCACCCACACCATAGTGTCAAAATCAGTTTCCATTATAATTTCTGAGCCATCTTTAGATTGCCAATAAGTTCTTTTAGCTAACTTTTTATCAACGCCTCTTTTCATCAACTCAGGCTCGACGTTGTGTTGCGATTCTATATAGTCGAGCACCGCTCTTGTTACATTTTGACTATCAACATTTGTATCGGCTGTTGCCTTACAAGAAAAAAATACTAATAAGATTAAAACTATCATGCGATTCATTTGACGTCCTTGAGTAAGCGAACAGCGGATTAGTGAGAATGCAGCTAACGTCCTGAGAAGCCCAGTAACACTCAACATTCAAATTACGATAATTGTTAATAACGTTAGTAACTTATCAGCTTAATTAACTCGAATCAATTAAACTAAAAACACTAGCCATGTTTATGATAATCCAATAATCGTGGCCATATTAATTTCTACGCTTACCCAAGCGGAAATTAAGGTTTGTTGTTATTATCTTCCTTTGTGGCTTCTTTCAACTTCACAACAAAGCCGAAATAAAATGAAACACATACAATTAAAGATTGCCACACAACTGCAAAGTAAAACTTACCTGGATTAGAGCTTGCAGATACATAATACACACTCCCTGTATTTTGGTACTTATATCCGCCTTCTATCAACATGTCGATAACCGTTATGGTAAAGACAACACAAAATAATCGAGCAACAAATCGCATCTTATTATCAATTTTAATAGTCAAATCCCTACTAACACTTACTGACGGTAACGAACAACTAACGCTTATTGAACAGAGAATCCTATAAAGTAAGCTACTTAAGTTATTGATTACAAGATATTTATACTTACTACGCCTTTGGTGTAAATGATAAATTATTAGTGACACTCAAAACAAACCGAGTTTTGCAATATAAAGTGTTAACAAAACTACCTGTGAAATTTATTGTACACAATAACAATATATTAAGTTAGGCCACAAAATTTCACAGCCCTACTTTAGACCGACTGGCTGGATTATTTGATTAGCAATAGGCCTAAACTCATTATAACTTTATATAAAACCAGCTTGTTCGATTACACCATTTACACAAAACACAATGGTATTTGTAGTAAAGCGATATCAATTTTCTTTTATAATGAAAAGAAGGAAAGCACGAGATCCAACTCACTTTGGTACAAAACAAGTTAGTGTTCTTTACTTGAAAATGGACAAATTCAACGCTGAACTTAAGGACATCTGGTGAGATTTCGTGGCAGAGGTCGTTTATTGGCATCTGACCCACTGTAGATATGGAACATGTTTTAAACGAGCATTTACGTTGCCATAAAAAACGGGATTGGAGTACTGGAGCCAATCCCGTTTTCAGTTTTAAATGCATAGTGCATAGAGCTTAGAAATTGTTACTTATTGCTTAGCACTGGCGTGCGATGAGGAATAACGCGCTTGCTGCCCGTTGCCTCAAATGCACTCGCAAAACGAAGCAAGTCGTTGTCATTATAGGCACGGCCTGCAAAAGTCAAACCTACTGGCATGCCAATGTCGGCCATTACGCCCATTGGCACAGTCACAGTCGGTACACCTAAGTGGCGAATAGCGAGGTTACCGTTGGCAACCCAAACACCATTACTCCACGCAATGTCGGCAGAAGCAGGATTAACATGCGCATCTGCCGGACCCACGTCTGCCACCGTTGGGAATAACACTGCATCAAGTTTTAGCTCGTCCATCCAGTCTTCCAGATCCAACTTGCGTGTCTTCTCTAAGCCACGCAGCCCGTCCGGTATACTGTCGATTTGGTTATACGACTTAAGGCCTCTTTTGGCCATGTTGACGTATTCATCCATGCCAGCAGCAAGGTCGCCCTCACGATTGGGCAAGGTGCCCAGATCATGCGGGAAAATCAAATGACCGTTGACGTCTGCCAGTTTATTCAGTTTCGGATCATTATTAGCACGCAAGAACTCATCTAAAGCCCAGCCTGATAGTGCCCATAGCTCATCATCGAGAAACTCAGGGGTGACGATGCCGCGATTGAACACGGTCGGCGCACCAGGGCGGTCACCTTCACAGTTAGAAACCAGCGGAAAATCGACTTCAATGACTTCAGCTCCAGCAGATTCCAGCGCTGAGCGTGCAG
>TARA_R110000796_G_scaffold58413_8_pt1 | contig 11290 bp, 26 predicted proteins | sample TARA_R110000796 | Tara Oceans TARA_R110000796 (sample SAMEA4397815) | marine metagenome | biome: Polar Biome; feature: [SRF] surface water layer (ENVO:00010504); material: water (ENVO:00002006), including particulate matter (ENVO:01000060) such as... | depth 5 m | reverse complement strand
AACTATGAAAATAGTTACCTTTTTTTTTGGTGGTTACATTTTTTTGTTGTATCTTTGAAGTGTTAGCCTGACATACCAATCGGAAGAGTGGACTCCACGGTACCTTATATTTTCCTCAATTAAAATAATTTCATTTTATTTAAATTAGATTTGGTGGAATGGATTATTTGTTGTATCTTTGAAGAGAACAAAAACAAAACAATAATTATGAAAGCAAACGCAAGAAAAGCATTTAACAAGTTAAAAAAATTGGGCTGTCCTGTAAAGGAGTGGTACAATGATGAACGAGGTCATTTCTGGATTGACGGTGAAGAAGAGGGTGCTGGAGAGTGGTTAGATTATTGGAATAATGATTTATCGTTTGGTTCCGACCAGCTTAACAGCATTTTAAATTCTAACGGTTTATACTGGGAGTGGGAAAATTCTGTTATCGGTCATGTGCATGACGCATAAATAATTTAAAATATAAGGTAATATATTTGGTAGACTGGATATATTACCTTATCTTTGTAGAGAACAAAAACAAAACAATAATTATGGAATTTTTAAAAGAATTAGGAATTGACACAACAGCTGAAAGAATTGAGAATATCAAACTTGGTTGTCCAGATGTTTATGAAAACGAATCAATGATTTTCTGTCCATTGACGGATAATTTGATTGAAGACGGATTTTTCACCATTTCAAACAGCAATGGGTTCATTCATGGGAAGGTATCCAATAAGAACAGCGTGGTGGCGATGACAACATTAATTGATATTGCATATCAAGTTAATTTGGATACTAAGCTAAATCTTAACTTTGCTAACGCTAAGCTTGAATATTTTAAAGCGGAAAGTGTTGCAGAATTAACGATTCCGCTGGGTAAGTCAGAATTCAGAACCAGAAATGGTTTTAATGATATGACAGAGGTTTTCTTATTCATCAAAACTGGCTTCGGTGGTGTAGCTTGTTCTGAAGTTGGAATTTACACTAAAAGATTTATTTGTACTAATGGTTTAGAAATTAGACATGGATTATCTTACTTCAAGTGTAAGCATACAGAGAAGATGAATGAGAAGCTTAAAGTTTTCTTTGGTGAGATATTACCACAATTCACTAACAGTGTACATGATTTCACTCAATTAGCTAAAAAATTTGATAGCAAAGATATTACAGCAGAACAAATTGAGAATTTCAAACAAAAATTCTTTAATTACAAAAAAGGTGATGAGATTGGTCTTAGAAAAGGAAAACAACTCAAAGCATTCAATAAGGGTATGAAGGTTGAAATGGATAGAGTTGGTCAAACAGTATGGGGATTATTACAATCAGCAACTCATTACACCAATCATGGTCATGAGTTTGCTAAAAACAAAGATTTCATTGTAACTGGTACTGGTGCGACATTAAATGCGACGGCAGAGAAATATGTATTAAACCTTGTTAAAGAGGTTTAATAACTCTAAAAATAATTAAAACCGCTGGGGAAAACTGGCGGTTTTTCTTGGTTTATACCCTAGGAAAAACACACGTAGGGTGGAGTCCACTCTTCCCACCAATAGGTGCGCCCGTCTTCCACTACAAAGATAAGGAATATATTCCATACTACCAAATATATTATCAGGTATTTTTAAATAAAATAAAGTAAAATATATTTGGTGGTATCGTTTATTATTTGTATCTTTGATTTAAATAAAACATAACATCATGGAAGAAGAAGATTTATTTAATCAATATGAAACCTTACCACAGGAAGTTCAGGACATCATACTTACATTTGAGGATGAAAGTTACACAGAATGTGAGCGGTTATTAAAAGCATTAAAACCTTATGGTTATACATTTGAATATTATTTGGATGCTTCACCATATAATTTAACTAAAATAAGATAGAACCACAATGAATTATGAAAACATTAATCAAAACAAACGAATTAGGGAAAGTATCTAAATCTTTCTACAACAACGAAACAAGCGCAAATAATGCTGCTAATTCTTTCTTAAGAGATTGTACGGTACACAGTTTAGAGCGTGAAAAAAGAACTATTGAAATTATTGATTTTGAATTTGCTAAATATGGTTTTTCTAAGATGCCTATTTTCGCTCAATACGAATCTAATAACTTAGGGTTATTTGTAAAAGCAACATTTAAAGGGTTGGCAAATGCTAATTTTATGGTATCTAACGAGGTAAAAGAACTATAATCATGTGAAACATCTGGTAGATGTTATACCATGTGCTGAAAGTTTTAGAATAATTAAACAAATTTTAAATGATTAAAATTTGGTAGTATCAATTATATTTCTTATCTTTGAATAATAATAACGGTGAAAGCTTTACGTTAGTAGCCGTTTTAATTTAACTAAAATAATAAACCAAATGGGACAAGCAGCAAAATGTGAAATATCGATTTATTTAAATAACGGTGTAGAAACACCTCTCGATTTAACATCTAAAACATCAATTCAACAAGCGATGCTTAAACATTATTATAAGACAAACGCTGATGCTGTTGGTGAACCAGATATCACAGTTGTAAGATGTGAAATATTTGGCGGTTCAATTGAATTAGAATTATATAGTTCTAGAAGAGCTAACCTAGATTTTCAAAGTGGGTTATTAGATGAATATTTAACTCAAACTCATGGTGATATTATTGATGAAGTTACTTTTGATACTTGGGTTCAAGCTTGAAATACTAACCCTGTTTAAATAAAACAAAAAGAATTATGAAATGGAAATATATTTTAACTACAAATACAATCTGGGCCTCATTTGATGGAGGTGAGGTTGAAGCTGATACACGAGAGGAAGCATTAAGATTAGCAGAAGAAGAGCTAACAGCGAATTTAAATTTAGTTAATGAAGTTTTAGCTATTAATCCATCAACAGCCAACGCTACAATCTCAATGGGTATGGACCAAATAGAAGTTAGTCCTATACCAATTCAAACAGTGGCTAAGCTGGTATACTTTAATTTTGTCACCAGAGTGTTGGTGCCAGAAAACGCAAGTGCTGAAGTGATTGTAGAGGCTGCAAGAGAAAATATGATAAAAAAGGTTAATAATAATCTGCACGAAAGTCTAGAAGAAATACTTGATGACGTTGAGTGTCCAGTTCAACTGGATGAGATATTACCTTAAAATATAGGACCTTGGGAGAGGGATACTCCCTTGGTCCAGTGGGAAACACAAGGCAGCTGGCCGCCCCTTGTATCTTTTTAGGCCAATTTTAGTTAAACATGTAAAGGGTTCTGGTGGTTCGGAACCCTTTTTTTATGCAATAAATTTGCGTATGTTATTTATTTGTTGTATCTTTGATTTAAATAAAACAACTATGAATATAGACACATTAAAAGATAAATTAAGAAACCAAGAAGTTGGTAGTGTGGGTAGCTGGGTTTACCCATATAACATACCACCAACCCAAGTTGATAAAATTCTAGCTACTTTAGGTAGCTCTGAATCAATTGGTCAAGATTGGAATGGTTGTGATTTAGACTGGTCTCAAAAAATAAACTTTGAAGGAAATGAGTTTATTGTTTGGGGTTCAGCTTATGAGGGTTCATTAGTTTTTCATAAGAAATAAGATATGAAAACATTAACAATCAAAGAGATGAGGATTGCATTGGAAAGCAAGATGAAACATACAGCTCACTTAAAAGCTAGTGATGTTCGATTCTATTACCAACGATTATTTAAATATTAGTGATTAGGATAAATCAAACATTATCCTTATATTTGTATAACTAAAATATAAACCAAAATGAAAAATGACTTATTAAAACGACTGGAATTAATTCAAACAACCCCAGAGCTTCATGCGAAATTCCAGATAGTATATGGAAGTAAGTATGAAATGATTGAAAGTTGTATCAAGGAAGATTTGATTAAAGATGATGCTATTGAGTTTATCAATGACTTAACTGATGACTGGTTACAGCAAATAGCTAAACCAACATCAGCAAATACGTGGGCAAATGATAACCATCTTTACGATACAGCTTCAGTAGATTTCATATTATCTAACGACATGAAAAGAACTGTTATTAGTGCATTAAAAACCATTAACCAAAATCCATATATTGATAAGTGTCAAATTGACGGTTCAGCTGTCTGGAGTACTGTAAAACAATTTAATAGTACCATTGATGATAAGGAACGTAAAGAAATCCCAAAAGGTGATGCCTTTGAGTTCAGAAGTGATGTACAGCAACTTATTATTACTAAACTGGGGGCTGTTAAATTGACAGCATTTGATAAATGGAGTGATGGTACTTTAACCTTTGAAATAGAATAATTATGGCACAAAAACAAAAACAGTATTTAGTAAAGTGGGAGATTGATATTATAGCTTCATCTCCTGAAGAAGCAGCCAAACAGGCTCTAACAATCCAACGAGATAAAACCTCTGAAGCTCTGGTATTTGATGTTTACGAACACGCCAGTAATTCAGAATGTCGAATAGATTTAATTAAAACCAAAGTATTATGATGAATGTTAATTTAGAAAAAGCTGAGGCTTATCTACACTATGATGAGGAAACGCTATCATTAGAAGATATGGTACAAGCCATATACGATGAATCTTTAAGTAATCCTACAACTTGTTTCCAAGATGTTGACGGTGTTGAACCAATTGAAGCATTTGAGTATAGTTCATTAAGTTGTAAAGATTTTATAGATAGTTGTTATGACCCTTATTCAGATTTAAAGTTAGCTATTGATTCTGAAAGTGTTAATATCTACTTTGATAATGGAGATGACCAAGACCCGACTCATGTAGTGTACTGGCATATTGATGAAGTTGGCGAAGATGAAAATGTAGCAATCTCAATGGCTAATGCTGTTGATTTATTCCATACCAATCCTCATGGTTTATTAACTAAATTAGGGTTTGAGGTATGAAAGAACTAACAGTTAGAAACTATATAAAGAGTATGAAAATATGTGCGGCTGCTACCTGTAGAGGCACCAAAGGTAGATAGTGTACAGCTCACAATTAATTATGAAATCTAAATATTTTAAAAGGAAAACCGTTGTATACAAGTTCAAGCATGAGATGCTCATGAAGGATGAGTATGCCCAAGCCACTGAGGCGCAAAAACGAATTCTCTGGGAGATATTCAAATTAACTTTATTTAAAATTAAAAAGATATCTAGATATCAATTAGAAACGTGGGTTTACCCAGCAAAAGAATTAAAATTATGAGTTATACATCTTCAGAAATCAATCAATTACATATCGAAAGAACGCTTAAGAAGCTGCAAAAAGGTTTAATCCGTGTTCAGGATTGTGATTTAAATAAACGTTTTGATAGACTCAAGAGAGACAATGAGATTTGGTATGATGATTTGTATCCAAAATATGTCGCTATAGTCCGTGAAATAGCAATGCTAAGACTGCACACAATTGTGTAACTGGGACAGCAGCGTATAAAAAAAGCCACTCATTGAGTGGCTTTATTAGTTTTATTATTTAATGATTAAGGGTTTATCCCTAAACTTATAAGCTGTTCTTTGGTATTAAAGAACCTTTGACCATCCACTAATTCTTTTTTATACTTATCGTAAGTACGTTGCAGAAGTGGGCTTGGAATGTCAGCTAAGTTTCTCTTTGACCATGCAACCTCAGATTGAGAGAAGTGATTCCCAAAGATAAAAGCACGTTTAGTTTTCCTCATAAGAGATACTTCATTTTTTAAATTTACCAAAGCTGATATTACATCTTCAACTTGTGTGTCAAGGTCAATTTCATCAGGACTTTTCATAAAATCCCAACCATTATCAAACATCTTCTGAGCGTAATTGAAGTCGGTTAGTTTTTTATAAAGTAATTGTCTAGCATCATCATCATCAAAACGGATTTCAGGTTGCCCACCCCATCCATCATCATGATAATCAACTAAAGTCTTTGATTTTAGCTTCAGGAAGCATACTAAACCCCCACAGTCATGACCACGACCCGCAACTACGTTAGTTACCTTAAATTGTTTTAAGAACTCTCTAGCCTCTTGGTTGTCTAAGATTGTTTTTCTATTCATTTTATATAGTTTTATTGTTAAACATATGTAAAGATACAATATATTTATGATTTATCCTAATTAACAGCGATAAATACACAATGGCTTAGTGATATTATCACTAGGCTGTAAACGAAAAGGTCTTGTTTGAATTTATTGTTCATCATAATAGGTATTAGATGAGGGAAGTTAAAAAAAATATAGCTTTGTTTATCCCCAACTTAATGGTTCCAGGAATAACTTAGGCCATCTTCCTGATTTCGGTGACGGATACTATATTTTAAATCGCAATGCTCGTGTTTTAAGTGCATACATTCACTAACGGTACACTAGACTACAAAGATACTAAATCTTTTTCATATAAACAAATTAAATCTTATTTTTTTTCTACGAAGCAACTACAACTATTATTTGCAACTTGTTCCTGAAGGTCTTCAATCTTAAGGAATAATAGATTGATAAGACTCTTCATCTTATTTTGTTCAACCCAGATTCTATCCAGTGGTTTATCCCCCAGTCCTTCATAGGTTATTTTTCTAATTCTTTCTTTGGTCATGATTATTGTTTTATATAAATTAAGTTCTAGACACACATTTGTGTTAGCTCCAACCTTGTTCTACTATAACAGCTTCACCATTATTTAGTTTCCAAGTCTCACACCATTCACCCCATTGTCCACGTTTAGAGCGAACAACAAATACTTCTTCAATGTTATAGTCTCTAAAGAGCTGGCGAATTGCTGGCTTCAGGTGATTATGATACGTCTTATAAAATTTGAAAAGTGTATCTCTTCTACCGTCTTCTTTTAAGTGTACTTGTGGTTTAATTAAGCTCATCGATTTCTAATTTATGTTTATTAATAACATGATTCTTAACAGCGTCATAATCTTCTTGTGACGGTTGAAATTCTCTTAACGTCTTTGCGCTAAATCTATTCATATCCAGAACAGCTTTATAGATACCAGAAAACCCAGTTACTATTCTACTATTCTCAGTGCGTTGCTGTGGCGTACAATGAAGCTCTAAACCTCTTGCTTTCATGTCACCAGTAAAATAATTGTGACCACCAATTTCATATGATACTGAAATTTCTAATTCATTCCATTGTGGATGGTTCAGGATTTTATAACGTTTGAGTACTTTTCTATATTTGCTCATTTTACCAGTGCATTATTTGTTGAACATCCGTTTTATCATCAATGAATTTCATGATTTCATCTACAGCCCAACTATGGGTTAAGTCATGTAAGAAATCACTCATTTCACGATTTGCCTCTATATTTTCAGCATTAAATTCACACCTTGTCCATTCTTTGTTATTTTTTTGTTGGCTTTTACGACCACCATTTGCATGATTCCATTCTTTGCCAATGATAGCTACTTTATTTCCTTTTGTTTCAACGGTAATAATACCACCTCTACAAATTTCACCTAATTTCCATGTTTTTGTTGCCATAATATATTTTGTTTTGTTTAAATCAAAGATACGAATAATAATCCACACTACCTAATATTAAGCTGCATAATTCATATACGGCTTTTTAACGATATTTATAACACGTTTACCATATTCAGTAAACAGTATTCCATAAGCCCATACAAAATGCTCAATATCCATATAATCTACTTCAACTATATTACGTTCAGCAATACTAGCATCGAAAAGCCATTTTAAGGCTGTTTTCTCGTCACCAGCACCTAAATTGATAGTCTTACTTACCAACGCTTGAAAAGTCCAATCAGCGTTCTCTTCTGCAATAGCTTCACGCTCCATATTATCAAAAGAGATTGCATTAAGCTCATCAATTTCAACATCAATATCTTCTATACTCATATGAAGATAGTTAGATAATGTAGGTCTATGACCATAAGCCTCTTTATAAGAGTCACTTAAAAAAGATAAAGCTTCAGATTTTTCAGTTGAGATATTCATAATATGTGATTGTTTGTTTTGTTCCTTACAAAGATACAACAAATAAATGTAACCACCAAACATAATTTAAATAAAATGAAATAAAAAAAATAAAGGTAGGTTGGAGTCTACTCTTCCGATGTTACTCAGGCCCTTTGTTACAACAAAGATAAGAAAAAAAAACGAACCCACCAAATAAATGATGGGTTATTTTTAATACCGTTACTATTTTGGTGTTATTTGGTTACCATAAGCCCAACAACCGTTATCTAAATCTACGACAACACCTCTATCATTAACGTTTGCCCAATCAATTGCTATAACATCAACACCATTGCCTAAATTACAATTGCATTCAATAGCGTTAACTACTGCGTCTTGTGAAGCGTCTTTGCCCCATGTACCTCTCCAATTTACCGTATCTCCAACTTTAAGTGATTTGCTCATGATTGTTTGTTTTTATTTAAATCAAAGATACAACAAATAATCCAGACTACCAAATTTATTATTTCAAATCATAACTTATTGATATTGAATCCATTTTGCTTTGGTTAAAGTGTTTATATCCGCTTGTTAGCAAACAGTTTGTAATTAAGGGCAGTCATAATAGCAAGTTGTACATTTACCTTTAACTACAGCATCATCAACTTTGCATACTACACAAACCGATTTGCCAACAACAGGTATAGTTAATAGCTTGTCTTGTTCTTGTCTATGAAATCCATCCATCATACTTACTACACTTGCTTTATCTAAGTAATCACCTATAACTCTATGCTTTTCATAGTATTTTATCGCTTCTTTGCTCATTGTATATTTATTTAATTCTGTTATTATTTACGCTACTAACCATACCCAACCACGTTAGCAAACATAACCAACTATCTTTCTGCTTCCTTATCAGCTATTTCACTTAACTTACTCATTGCTTCACCTATTTCAATATCGCTCGGCAACGATTTGCTAACAACGTATATAGGTAATTTATTTATTACACCATACACTAACTCAATAGCTTTTTCAAATCCATCACCATATCTTGTAATGTCCTCGTTACTTAAGCTAATTTTTGCTAATTCAGAAGTAAACTCTTTTCTATCAATATATCTCATTTTGTTTTCGTTTTTAAATCCATAAATAAACTACCCATATACAAACCGTTAGCAACAATTTGCTATTGCTGTATAGGTCTATTACATTCTGTACATATCCAAGAGTCGTTTATCTTATTTACTTGTGTAGTTTTAGTACACTCGCAAACATGATTGCTAACAACGTGTATATCACATTGCTTTTTGCTTACAGCATATTCAAATGCTTTATTAAAGTCTTTTATTGGTTTCATAATTTATTTTTTACTTGTTAATATCGCAACGTGGCATACACAAACCGTTAGCAACCATTAAAACGGTTGACAACAGTTGATATAATGCATTAAAACGCAATTTCTTTCTTACAATAAATGCAATTTCCTTTTGGTTTAATTCTAATTGGTTCTATTCCATTCCACACCCTTTCTTGCATATTTACGTGTCTAATTCCACAATCAGTTTTGTATTCTTGTCTTACATCATAACTTGCCATTATAATTGCTTCGCCTGTTTTTACATAATTACATTTTTTCATATCATTAAGTTTTAGTTTATTTATATCCATGATACTTGTCCTTTATAAACTATTCTTACTTTTTGATAAATTCTTGTTCTTACTGGCATAATTTCTGTTTTTTTATTTGTTATTAATTCAATCTTATTTTATTTTTTACCGCACTAATCATACAACTATACGTTGTAAGTAATACTACACATCAATCTTATTTCCGCAATCGCAAGTGAATATTAAATCTACATTCATAGAGCGTTGAGCAATGGCATAGGCACTTCTAGTATGTATAGTGTTACACTTGCTACAATGAAATTCAGTACTAGCTAATAATCTAGTTTTCGTTTCAGTAACGCAAACATTAGACTGGGCTATTTCATCAACCCAGTCTTCCTCAACATATAATTTAGCGTTCTCTTTCATTTGCTCTCTTTCGTCTTCATCTGTTGTAAACCAATCAATGTAGTTTTCAATAATCATTAACTTTATTTCTTTTGTATTTTCCATTGTAGTAATTTAATGTTTCATTATATAAACATCTTTTTTGATGTTGGTTTTAGCTCCATTACATAACCCACAAGCAATGCAAGTTAGATTCTTACTAGATTCTTTACTAGCGGGACAATTAACAACGTTTACACTATTTAGTTTAGTTATATCCGATGCAACAAAAAACGACCTAAAACCTAATAATTTTGCGTTACTCCTTTGTTGTTCAGTATGAGTTGAAGCCATAAAGAAGTTATTATAAGCATTATACTTATCTTTATTCCATTGGTGTGTGTAACCTGTAGTTTTTTTACTTAAAGACGATAAAACCTTTACAACATCAAGCGATAATAAAATTGGTTCACCATAAGCCCCAAACCTTACTAAATCAATTGCATGAGTTTTTTTAATCAATTCAATAAATGAATTAAATTCATTATAATTAAAATCATTTATAGTATCAATATTTCTATTTAAGCTTCTTATCATTGATTTCAAGCCCATTAATTGCATACCTTTATGAGTATAACACCCACCACTTTTACCATTATTTTTATTATAAGACAATGGACAATCTAAACAACTATTAGTATCTTGTTTGATATCATTATTCTTAATTTGGTCAATAGAGAAGTGATACGTTTGTAGGATATAACCAATACCTATTTTTGAGTTTTGAGATATTTTAGCATTCAAAACGTGTACCGTATTATTAGTCTTGTAAATATATCTTAAATTTTTCATAATGTGATTGTTTTGTTCCTGACAAATATACAACTAATAAATGAGACTACCAACTATAATTTAAATAAAATGAAATTAATTAAAGCTTGCACAAACTGGTCCTAAACCTATTTGTATACTATTTGCATCAGTTAGCGTTCTACCACAACATAAACAGTTACCCGTATGCATAACTTCCATATTAGCATTTAACCAATCAAATTCTTTACGCTCAACACAAGCCAATACAAAGGCTATAGCGATAGCTGTAGGAGTCGTAACTACATTACCCTTATGATATAATTTACCATTGAAATAAGACCCTAAATACTTGAATTGTAAGTATTGAGTTTCAACTCTTACATGAGTATACCATTTACCATTATATACTTTACGAGAAATACTATATGTATAGTCATTACCAGAATTTAAAGACTTTAAGGTAAAATCAGCACCATTGTTATTTTTCTCACGAGAAATAACGTTATAAAGTGCTTCGCTTGATATTGCTTTGATGTTTTCAGTTGAGATACTCATAATGTGTGATTGTTTTGTTCTATT
>TARA_R110000796_G_scaffold142248_1_pt1 | contig 11328 bp, 10 predicted proteins | sample TARA_R110000796 | Tara Oceans TARA_R110000796 (sample SAMEA4397815) | marine metagenome | biome: Polar Biome; feature: [SRF] surface water layer (ENVO:00010504); material: water (ENVO:00002006), including particulate matter (ENVO:01000060) such as... | depth 5 m | reverse complement strand
TAAAAATATTTTTTATTATTTATTTTATAGCAATATATTATAAAATGAGTAACTTTTGGCGTTCTGGTGACAAAATCAATCTTGATCAAACTGAGGTAGAAATATCTGCCGAAAATGGTGTCAATTTCACTGAAAATAATGTTGTTGGGATTTACATCCCTCCTAATATTAGGTTTTTCTCTGGTAAAGAAAGCAGACTATCTTTTGATGTAGAACTTTCACCAGATACTTCTGGTAATTTTGGAGCAACAGCACTTATGCTTGACGGAACTATTGGTGGTCAGAGTTTATTTTCTAAATGTCGGATATATGCTGGGAATCGTGCTCAATTAATTGAAGAACTTGATGATATTGATACATATGTTGCTGTAAAATATTCATATGAAAGTAATGATAGTCTAAGAAATAAACGAGCAGTAACCGAGGGTGCTTCTGTATGGACACCGGAATGCCGTTCCACTACTGGATGTTTAAAATCTAATCAATCTGATGTAATGTCCAACCCTTATTTTGAACAGAGGTTCCATGGTGCTGATAAAGAAGTTGGTGCTGCTGGCACTGGTGATGTACAGACCATTGCTGCCAAGATGCAAAAGGCACATATTGAAATGCCCATCTATATGGGATGTCTGGCAAATAATAGTAAGGCATTCCCAAATATTTTGACGGATGGTTTATATGTGGAATTAACTTGTGCCCCAGCAAGAAAAGTAATGCGAACCCTTGATACCGTTTGTCAGCATAGAGATATTTTTAACAATCCATTATTTAATGGTGCTGCTACTACTGGAACTTCTTGGGCAGCAGATCAAACACTTATCTTTTTCGAGAAAGATGTTAATATGCAAATAGATGCCCAGCATTGTCCATTTGTTGTAGGCGACATTCTCGGTGCTTATAATGCCACTGGTTCTGCTGCTGTTGCTTGGGATGCTGCGACCGGTGCCCCAGTTGTTAAGAATATTACTACAACCGCCAATGAAGTTGTAATTGAACTAACTGTTGCCACTAAACCGACCGCTGCTATGGACCCAGCAGCAGCAGAGTTTTGGTTTTATTCTGATAGTTTAAATCAAACTGGTGCCTACAATCCGTCATACATACTTTCTGATATGAAAATGATTGTTCATCGTGTTGATGTTGGAAGTGAATATGAAAATGGCATGATGGCAAAGATGAAATCTGGTGGTGTAATATCTTTTGATATTCCAAGTGTTCAGTGCCATAAAAACTCTATATTAAAGAATGATCGTCAAGCAACAATTAATTTAAATCTTGAACATGCTAAATGTCGGTCAGTAATTTCGGTTCCAACGGATGCCAATATTTATGAAGCACAAAAAAGTATTAATTCAGATGGAACTTACAAATATTATGAAGATAGTAAAACAAGTTGGAAATCCGATAGCACTGGATTAACTGGTTGTGGTAACCGTTTAAGTTCCTATAACTACTCCCTAAATGGCATGCTCGTTCCGTCCAGAGCAGTCCCTACTAAAAACTCTGCTACTGCTTCTGGCGGTATTGATGGTGAAGCAATTTTGGAATTAGAGAAAGCACTTCTTGGTGCCAATATTCTTCCACTATCTTTTAAAGATTATAAAAAGAACTTCTGTATTGGTAGAGTTCTTGCTATGGATAGTAATACAGTTTATGATGGTCGTGGTGTTGATACCAGATTACTATTACAGTATGATGGTGCTGCTGTTGCTTCTGATGTTCCGACCCTCTGGAAACATTATGTAAGTCACATAAAAACCCTTGAAATAAAAGGTGACGGACTTACAATTATAAATTAAGAAATAATCGGAGTGGCAGAAATATATATATAATAATTGCCAATCCGATTATTTTATATTTTTCATATTTTTTTAAAAAAATTTATTGTTTAGAATTTTTTATATATTAAATATTATAAAAGATGTCAAGTATGAGATATGTTCAAATAGCGTGTGCTAATACTCCCAGTTCCAATAAGGTAAGTTTCCGCAAGGGTATAACTCAGATGGACTTCCAGATACCAGAAATGGAGGCATATGTTATTCCTTCTTCTATTCGTATTTGTGGTAACATTCGAGCATATAAAGATGATGCTGGTGGTGATATTTCTACAACCACTGCTAATATGGATGCCAGAACTGGTGTCTATTCTACATTCAATACTGTAACCAGCAGAAGTTTAAGGCACCAGACCACGATTGAACAATCAAGATTTTTCAACAGATTTATGGCAACATACTTACCATTATCTACTTCCCTTAATGATACTCAATCTCATCTCAATCAAACTGCATTAACTACTCCGAACGCACAGCAAACTAAAAATGGTGTTGTAGATCAATCCAAATCTTCCGGTACTGATTTCTGTTTGCCCTTACCAACCGGACTTCTCAGCGGTAATTCTGAACTTCCGCTTTCTGCTGAGTGGGGCGTGGGTGGATTAGAATTATCTATTCAACTTGAAAATGATGCCCAAGTATTTCATTCTAATACTGGTGTAGTTGCTGCTGATCTTAACCCTTGGTATGAAATAGAAAATCCCCATTTGATTTGTGAAGTCATGATGCCAGATGAAGCAACCTTATCTAAATTAAAGGCACAAGGTTCTGGACAATTAACTTATCAGAGTATTAGTTCTTATTATGATACAGTTAATTCTACTAATGCTCAGATTAATTTTAACCTTGGACTTGGAAAAGTAAGGTCAGCATTTGTAAATTTTATAGATAGTACTAAATTAAACAATGTTGCTGAAAATGGTTTAGCAACTTTAATGCCAACCCTTACAACTGGTGTAACTAATAATGTGAAACAAGTTCAGTTCTTAAAGGGAGGCACCCAGTATCCAGCATTGTTCCCTCAGAATAATGTGATTCGTGATAGTCCAAATACATCTGTATGTGATGCCGGATTACTCCGTGATTTTATTGATGCCGTTGTGCCATATGTTGCCAATCGTAATCTATCACTTGAACTTGCCAACTCCAATCGTCTTTACCAAGCATTAGTAAATGATGGTTCCGTTGTTCCTCCTTATTATCAGATTGCAAGTGGAGGCATATGCTGGGGACTTGGGGTCCGATACGATAGTTTAGGTGGCAGTGGTTCTGATTTCCGTAATGAGAACTGGGGATTGAACATGACACTTACAAACAATGATGGTAATGTTGTATCGGCATTCATCTTTGTTAATGCTGAACAGACATTAGTTTATAACAGTAACGGAGTACAAGTAGTTTCGTGAGTTTAATTATCTGAAATTAAAATATATATATAATATAAATGAGTGAAGAAGAAATGGGAATGTTAGAAATATTATCTGAATGTATAATGAGACAAATGACTTTCAATAATAAAAAAGAGATAGAACAATTTTGTAATGAATTAAAATTTGCTTTGTTAGATTTACATGATCCAGATTTTATTTATAGTTCAAATGAAAGTGAAAGTTCAGATGATGAGGTTGGAGAAGCAGAAGAAGTGAAAGTACTGGTTGATAAAGACGGATTTATGAAATTAGAATGATTAATCTGGTGTTTTACCTATATATTAACCTAATAATGCCAATATAACCGTCTTTAAACCCCTTTTATACCCCTTTTAACACTTAAAGAGACATAAAATTATAATTTTATGTCTTTAAACCCTATATATATGTCATAATAACGGTTTAAAGGGGTATTTATATAGTAATATAGGTATAATAACGGTTTAAAACCTTTATTTAAGGTATTTTAACATATATTATTATATATTTAATATATAATGTATCATAAACTATTAATGATTAATTCATTTCAGTTACCACCAGATGTTAATAATAAAATAATGATTGAATATAAATATAATATGTTAGAAACAAAATACAGAAAAGATTTTAATGAATTAATTAAACACATGCAATATTATATGTGGTTAAATAAAAAGATGATTAAAAAAGATAAACAATATATTAGTTTAATTAAAACTATTAAAGAGTTTGATTATTACAAACCTTACTCTTCTTCTTCTTCTTCTTAAAAAACATATGGTCATCATTGACTTGATTAAATTTGTATAATGATGAATAGCAAGATAGGTACATATATAAATCAGATGCCCTTATTTTTTGACAATTGCTTTTTTGTTTATGTATTGCTTCAATAAATATTTTATATTTAGTTGTTTGTTGTTCAATACTAAAACCTTTTCTTAATCCATCTAATATTATTTCCTCACCATATTCTTTATAAATTAAAGTCATGTCATCTGTTGTTGTTTTATATTTTCCAATTACAATATCATTATCATATAAATATAATCTATACATTATTATATATAATAATAATATAATTAGTTTTAAATATCTAACCTTTTATTCTACTATCTTCCATGATCTCTTTATGCATTGCTGGATCCTTAACAAATAATTTAATTATCATTTCTTTCTTCTTTGCCCTTGCTGCTGATTTATCTACTGGTGCTTTCTTAACTGCTTCACCAGCAGCAACCGCCACTGGTCGTTTCTTTTTATCTTTAAAACCTTTTGCTTTTCTGGTAACCTTTTTATTATCATCATCAATCACATATCCAACTGATTCAATTTCTTTCCGTAGTTCTGGTGCCTTCTTACCCTTGGGATCAATACCCATTAAGTCATCGTATTTTTTTATAATTCTTTTGAGTTCAGCAAGTTTCATCATTTTATTTATAATATATATATTTTTTTTAAAAATTAAATTACTTTTTTTTTGGAATTACTATCACTGGTTTTTTAACTGGTGCTTTTATAACTGGAAGTTTTATCACTGGTTTTTTAACTGGTGCCTTGACCGGAGGTAACTTGATAACTGGTTTCTTTACTGGTGCCTTCGGAGGCAACTTAATTACTGGTGGTTTCTTTACTGGTGCTTTATAAACTGGTGCCGGTGCTGGTGCCTCTACTGATTTTAACTTTCTCCCCTTTGTTGTTCTATTAGTAACACGACCGACTTTCTTTAAAGGTTTTCCAGTTTCTTTACTTACTGTCGTAGTTGGTTTTGATGCTGTACTGGTTCCACCCTTTTTACTTGCTGGTTTTTTAGTAACCTTTTTACCATTCACATCATAACCAGCATTAGTAATCTCTTTAATAAGTTCCGCATTTTTCATGCCAGTTACATCTACATCTATATTTAATTTTTTAATAATTGCTATCAGTTCTTTTAATGTTGCCATCAATGTGTTATATTATTAAAAATAAAATATTTCTTATATTATAATTATTAAAATGTTAATCCATAAAACTCATTCCAAAAAAGATTTAATTAATATTATTAAAACTTTTAAAATTAATATTGACAATCCAGACAAACTTCTGAAAAAAGAATTAATTAAAAATATCATTCAACAATTTAAATTTATTGATGAGATTGAACCAGAACTTGAAATATATATGTTTTACAATTTAGTTGATTTAAAAACTTTTCTGTACAACTGTAATCCGAAAAAACTATTATCTATAAAAGAAAAGAATAATGTAATATTAAGTTGTAAAAGAATACAACAATATGTTTTCAATCATTATATAATTAATAATTCATCTTTTAAAGATATGGATGAACTACATGAGTTGGCAAAATATATTGAACCATATGGTGACATTCCATCGGTTCGCCGTGCTTGTAAAGGTCTAAATAATCACCAAGATAAAATATTTAATTTAAATCCAACTATATCAAAACAAACTGCAAGGGAATTAGAAAAGAAGGCAGAATATAAAAAAACATACCAAAATAAATTAGAAGTTAATTATGGAAAGTTTTTTATTATTTTTGATTAAAACCAAAAATCAGAAATAATCGGAGTGGCAGAAATTATATATATATTCATTGCCACTCCGATTATTTTTGATTTTTCATTCTAACCAAATAATATCCTTTTCCAAACCCATTTTATAACAAAAATAAAAACAATCAAAGTTACACTGACTTTTATAATTCTCAACTATTACACCATCTACTGTCTTTATGAATTGTATTCTTTTTCTTGGAATGATTAATTGTAAATGTTTTCCTTTCATTATATTTCTAAAATATTGAGTAAATAAAAGTTGTTGTGATGAAATCATAATAAAAGGTTTATCCAATTCAAGCAATCTTGTAAATACCTCTTTCTTTAATGTGAATGGTGGATTACTTACAATTATATCTCCTTTATTATTTTCAAAGAAATCTATATTTTCGTGAATTACATCAAAACCAAGTTCTTTTAAATTATCACCAGAAGTTCCGTCTCCATAAAAACATTCCCATAAAACTTTATCTTTGGGAATTAAGTGTTGTATATTTTCCCACGCGGATTTTGGGGTCATATAATCATCATGTTTTTGGTAAGTTCCATTGGAATTATTATTCGTCATAAAAGCAGACATTTATATTATATATCTATTTTTTTTTTAAGTTTTGTTCTTGTTGTAATATTTGATTAACAATATCAAATTTGCCAGTATTTTCTTGTTTAGTTATTTTATATATTACAGCACTATTTTCATTTACATTTGCCAACCTACCATTTGGATCACATATGGCAGTTGTTATAGTTGTTAAAGTTATTGGATTTGTAATTGTGAATGCCATTCCAGCATTTTCTGTAAAGTAATAGTCACCATCTCCATTCATTTTATCTACGACACCTAAGCAACTTAATTTAATTCCGCCAGAATGACCACCTACATATTTATTAGCATCTAAAATATCTGATCTAATTGTATAATATGGTCTGGTCATTAGTTTTGGTATTCTCTGACCTCTGGTTGTTATCGATTGTGTATTCTGAATTATAAATGGTTTGTATTTTAATCCATATCCAGCAGTAATATCAATATCTTCTGTTTGAACACACATGGGTACAGCAATCTGTGTTGAATAATTAATTCCACCCCATACTTGAATTGGATAATCTAATAAATCAGATACTACAACTTGGCAGTTTGTTGTGGCATATTTCATGGAAAACATGGTATCTTCTCCAACTCTAATCTGTTGATTATTTAATAATGTTGATTTTTTTGGATGGAACTGGTCCCAAGTAAATCCAAGTATTCCCCAGAATGATTGTTTCCAATATCTTTCTGGGCAAGTTTTACCTATGTTTAAAAATACACCACAATGGGTGTCAAATAAAGCACCTTCTTCTATATTTTGATTAGATATTGCAATAGATGTGGCAGCACCATCTACTTTTTCTTCAAAAGTTCCGCCTTTTTCTAATGCTGTCATAGTTACTGGCAAATAAGTTGGTGTTGCCCCAGCAGTATAAATTAATTTTTGTGGATAATCTACAAAATAAGGTTTCATATCCGGTGTATAATCATTATATCTTAATCTTTTATTTATTTTATAACATTCAGTTGCTGCTTCGGCACTTATTGGTGTGCTATTAGCAGCAGTTGTTGCCGGTTCAGTTGCTGTTGCTGGTGTGACTACGGTGGTAACTCTACCAGCGTCCCAAGGTTGATTTACATTTTCTGCTGTATGTAAAGATTTAAAACCAAATGATCCAGTTAAACTATTGAAATCTAATGATGGATTGTTTGCTCCAATGTATCTGAAATTTAAAAACTCAGTGATTCTTTGGTGATTTTCACCCCATTTGCTTTCCGCATTATCTGCTGGCGTTTTATTTTGAATAGCATAATCTGAACCAGTATTTACATATACTGATGTTTGGTCACCAGCATTATTATTAACCAAAGAAGTTGGTGGTCCATATGCCATGCCATTCATGCTTGACATAATTACTTGACCATAACTTGCAGCGTGTTTGTCCCATCCTACAATTGCTGTTAATGCTGATATTTTATTAGCAACAAAACCAGCAAATAATTCTGGAATATTCCAACCACCACCAACAATAGATGTTGCCAATTCTGGATGTAAAACAATTGTATCGTATGGACCACCAACATTTAAAACAGTCCCAACATTTCTTGTAGCAAAACCATATGATAAATCATTTGTTCCTTGCATTCCATCATTATAAATATCCTCTTTATCTATTTGATATTTGAATCGGATTGGTGCCGATGTATGAAACTGATTAGTTGAGGGAATACCATCGTCAGTCATACCATCATCACCCAAAACAGTTCCGGATATTAAACCGTCTCCTTGTGGTTCGCAACTCATATGTAAATATCTATCATCTCCCAGTCCTAATTCATTAGCATAAGCATCTTGTGCTTTGAATAGATCACTTAACATTTGTAAATTAGGTTTATTATATCTAAAAGAAGTCACTAATGGTGTAGTTAAATCCGTGAAATCTATTTCATTTGTTATAAAAGATGTTGGTGGGAGTACTGTATCATTTGTCACAATTAAACTTTCATAAGTATGTAATTTCCTACCGGCAATAAACATCTCTGGTCTTTTTACAAAAATATATTGTGTTGTTCCAACATAATTAATAATTGCTTGTTTTTCCTCATCGGTTAAATTTGGTGCTTGTGTGCTAATTCCTAATTTAAGATGTGCTTGTTGAACTAATGTAAAAGTTTCATCGTCATTTCTACCCATTCCACCACTTTCGATTGGGAAATATGTTTCAGTTGTTGTGGCAGCAAATATTTCATAACTTTGCTCACCAGCACCAAAACCACCATTGAACTCATGGTCCCATTTTAAAACTTCTGGTTGTATGATTTCAGTTCCTTCTGATGTAGTATAATCTATATTTTGTTGTAATTGTTCTGTAACTTGGGCAGCAATATTTGATGGAGTTGTAAAACCAGCATCAACACTTAGTTTTTTTAATTGTATATATTCAACATAATTAGTTGTGGCAAGATAATCTAAATAATATGTTTCAGCATTAAACCAATTAATATCGGCAGCGTCTTCATCTTTTGGATCTATTACCAATGGGGCATCATCAAAAATTTTATAATTTTGATCTCTCATAAACATAGTAAATCTTTTGTTATCTGTTCTTGGTCTATACCATTGTTCTGTTGTTGTGAAACTATTTCCACCAGCATTCCAAAATGTATTCGGACCACCAGATGTATATAAGAAATAATCACAATCAGCAATTTTAAAATTATAATCCTCTTTAACTTTATAAAATCCAACGCCTTGTTCTTCATCATCTTTTTTCTCAAAAAAAGTTATCATTGGAAATTTCAATGTTGGGTTATTATCTCCAACAGCAGCAGTAGCAAATCTATTTCCACCAGCAAAAGACATTGTGAATCGTCTTGGTTGATATAAACATCCTTCACCATTATTACTTTTATAATATCTTTGCTCAACAAATGTTTCATTATCTTTTATTTGTTTTGTAACAATTGTATTTATTTTTTCACCTTTCCCATTATCAACAACCGTTTTAGATCTGTGTTGAAAATCTTTAACTACTGGGGTGTTAGTAGTGATTATACTATTAGTAACTTCTAAATCTATTGTTACTATTTCTGCTTCATTACCTTCTTCATCAAAACCAGTATCAGTATAAATAAAATCGCCAATAAACTCTACATTCTCACCACCACAACCATCTTCTGAAATAAAAGCATTTAATATTTCTACTGTATCACCAGCACCAAGTTTCACTCCTTTGCCTAATTTACATGTAAAAACTGCTGGTTGAGTATCATTGTTATTTATTCCTTGAATAGATTGTTGCCTATTACATTCCAGTAATTGAATATCTGCATAATCCATATTTAATATATTATTATATATTAAAATTGGAAAATAAAAACACATTAAAAAAGATAAAATAATCGGATTGGCAATTATTATATATATATTTATGCCACTCCGATTATTTCTGATTTTTGATTTACGAATAGAAAGTATTTAATTGTCCATTTTCTAATCTGGCAAACCGGAGTATTTCTAACCATACACGCTGTACAGTATCCGTTGCCGTGCCAGTTCCATCATCAGCAATGTATTGAGTATGTAAATCAATACCTCTGCTGTCAAGACGCTGACCATCAATAATTTTAAATCCTTGCCAAAAGTTTTTAACTTGTAAATCGGTTCTCTGTGATTTTGCCATAAAGTGATGAGTACCTAATGCTACAATTGTGTTACCTTCACCGCTGTATGCTTCACGAGAAACATAAGCAGCACCACCTTCTGTGCTTATTAGATGGTGATAATGAGTTGCTGAATTAACAACTGCTTGGGGATATAAAAATTCATTATTGTAAAATAAATTGCTGGTCAAAGTAGTTCTGCCACCATCAACACCATCTGGCGTGGGACCAAGAGCAGTGTATTTACCAAGTAGTTCTTTGGAAAGTCCAATAGTATCCGGCGGACTAAATTGAGCAAAGCATTTAGTGACTTGCATACCATTACCACCAACATTACGGACAAGGGCAGTTCCAAGCGTAGTTGCCGTCACAGTATTTTTAGATAATCGATAATCAATATAACTAAAACTTAAATCATTATTTTTCTGTCTGTAATCCTCCATGAAATCGTTTCCATAAAATAAATAGTCAGCATAGATTTGCTGGGAAATAACTGGGAAAACACTATTGGGATCAGCAGCATCAGCATCCGTCTGGGAACACATACGAGCATTAGATACAAGGTCAGACCAATAGATTTCAACTTGAACACGAGGCATCATAAATAAAGGTAATTGATTGCCAGATTTTAAATATGGGAATAAATCATGGAGTGATAGTGAAAACGAACTTTCTTTTTCATTAAGTAAATGCTGTTCAACCGAAAGACCTTGACGAACAAATCCAGTAGTAATACCACCACCAGCACGGATATCATAATCACGATGATTAGATAAACCATAACCACCAGCAACTTGACCATCACCATCAGTGAAAATTTGTTCATAAGACATCTGGCGACCAGTTTTGTATTGTTCTCTTTCTTTATTAGCAGAGTTAGAAATGAACTGTGACTTACATGCTAAAAGTTCATTGAGGTCATCCGTTTCACAGATGGTTGTACCATCCGCCGTTTTTAAAACTGCACGACGAATTAGAGAATATAGACCATTACCAATAAATGGGAAACTACTATCAGCAACACCAGCAGTTCCAGATACTTTTAATTTTACAACTAACTGAGTATTCGGATGTAAAAATCCTTTTGGTTGTAATTCAAATCTACTGAAAGTGCGACCATCTGCTCCGCCACCTACAATTACAGCGTCCAGTACATCGGTCGTGAATTGAAGTGCCGTCGATACCGGCATTGATTTAATATTAAGAAGGGAGGGGCGATTATCTGTCATTGTTTTATAAGTTATATAATAAATTATTTTAAAAACTTTTATTATTAAAAATGCGTTAAATTATACAAAATAAAATATATGTAATATTATATG
>TARA_R110000796_G_scaffold251232_1_pt1 | contig 11333 bp, 7 predicted proteins | sample TARA_R110000796 | Tara Oceans TARA_R110000796 (sample SAMEA4397815) | marine metagenome | biome: Polar Biome; feature: [SRF] surface water layer (ENVO:00010504); material: water (ENVO:00002006), including particulate matter (ENVO:01000060) such as... | depth 5 m | reverse complement strand
CCGAGAAGCAGCGTGGGAATCAATACTTAACTCATAGGTAAAACATCATGTCCGTAACAGTACAAAGCGTAATAGACAGAGCTCAAACAGTCCTGCAAGACACGACCGGCGTTAGATGGCCAGTTGTGGCAGAACTAGTATTGTGGATCAACGATGCGCAGCGCGAGATCGCTCTGTTAAAGCCAGATGCTAGCTCTACTAACACGACTGTTACTCTCGCTACAGGTACGAAGCAAGACATCCCTTCTGGGGGCAATAGACTGCTTAAAGTCGTACGAAATATGTCTGCTGCGAGTAACGGCACTGGGAAACGCTCCGTACGGTTAGTCGACCGAGAAGTACTTGATGCGCAGACCCCCGACTGGCACGACCCGACTGTATCCGGCGATGCATCTCATACTACTATTGTGAAGCACTATATCTACGATGAGAGCAACCCTCGTAATTTCTACGTGTACCCTGGTGTAGCTGGAGATGCATTCCTAGAAATTATATATAGCTCCAACCCAGCGACTGTTGCACAAGCGGGCGACTTGTCTGTCCCCGATATCTTTGCGAACGCGGTTATGAACTATGTCCTGTATATGGCCTATATGAAAGACGCGGAATACGCAGGCAACGCGCAGCGCGCTAGCAGCCACTTCCAGATCTTTACCGCCTCAGTCACAGGCAAAGGCCAGATCGACGCAGTGACCAACCCAAATATCGAAAGAAGACAACCAGCAGGAATATAACGTATGGCGATTTCCTACGAGACGCTACTACCTGAAATCCTGCCTATGGTGTCGGGGTGCCCTGATTCCCTCGTACAGAACAGCGTCCGTGCGTCAGTCATCGAGCTCTGTGAGCGCGCAAGCGTTTACCAAGCTGAGCTTGACCCTTTGACTACTGTCGCCAATATCTACGAGTACGACCTAGAAGCTCCCTCGGGGACGTCGGTACAGAAGATATTGTGGGTTACCCATGAGGGTAAGGACGTTGAGCCTATTACTACAACGTTACTGGAGCAGCGGTTGCCCAATTGGCGCGACGGCAGTGGCGTCCCTCAATACTTCATTCAGCAGACGTCCAGCTTATTTATCTTAGCGCCTATCCCAATGGTGACGAGCGTGAACAGTACTGTGATACGGGCGGTTCTCAGGCCCACACACACAAGTACTTCCTGCACCAACGACGTCATGAACGATTATCGCGACACCATCGTGAACGGTGCATTAAGCAGGATTCTTAGAATCCCTAATAAAGATTGGACAGACCTAACGGGCGCTCAAATATACGGCAGCCTATTTAACCAAGGTGTTGAATCCGCAGAGCGACGTGCGCGGCATGCAGACACTGGCGTACACAGGAGTGTGAAGTATGGCGGGTCATCAGGCGCTTGGAAAACAAGACGAAGTCGTTACGGTCGAGGCGGATAACCCAAGATACGCGAACATCCTGGATGAGTGGGATTGGGTAAAGGTCGGAATATCCGAAATATTAGCTGAGCAACCCCAGCTTACATTTAGGCCCGAAGATGTTTGTGTAGCGTGCCTTGATGGGCAAGCGCACCTTTGGGTAGCTGAAGAAGGCTTTGTAGTTACAACGGTTGAAGTAGACGAGTTCTCAGGTGACAAGACATTTTTACTTTGGTTAGCGTGGACAAAGAACCGCGGTCAAAGTTGCGCGATTAAGTATCTCCCGTTTTTCTGCCAAGTGGCCAGAGAGAGCGGGTACAAGAACATCGAAACACGAACACCAGTTTCGGCGCTAGAAGGTTACTTCCTGGCCCAAGGCTGGAAGAAAGACACCGTGATTTACACGAGAGAATTGTAATGGGAAGTAAACCTAAAAAGTCAGAGTACCAACCCTCCGCAGCTGAGAAAGCGTCAGCCGCTGTCGCAATGGCGGAGAACAAATACTTTAAGCAAAAGTACGACCCCCTCCTACAGAAGATGCGTGACGCCTCGAAGACGGATGATACCGCTGACGTACTCAGAGGGCGCGCCAATGCTGACACTATGCAGACACTTGCAGGTAACGCCAGCTATGACCGCGCAGCCAATGCCGCATCTGGCGGGGATGAAGCTCAAGCCTATCAGGCGCAGCTCGGTCAGGCCGATAAGGCTGGGCTCGAAGTAAAAAATAATATGCAGCTCGGCGTGCTAGGTACTGCGCGAGGTCAGGCTGCGGACGCAACCACTGGCATGACTGCAGCGGCAAACATGGGCGCGTCAAGAGTCCTGACCCAGGCGAAAGCGAAGCAGACTGTTAGATCCGCGAAATCTGCCGCTGCAGCACAGGTCGCAACCTCTCTGGTAATGCAGGGCGCTAAGAATATGCAGAGTAAGTCCCCAATTATGACTACAGATGCCAACGGTAGCCCTGTGCAATCCAAGACAGACGGAAAGTTAGATTTCAAGAGGGGCAGCTTCTTCAGCCCTGTTGACGACGATGGTAATAAAGTATCGGGATTAGGCAGTCGTCTGGCCGCTGGGTCGTTCAGTCAGTAACCCTTATTAAGGAGCATTAAAAAATGTCATTAGCAGCAATGGATATCGGAAGTATCGGGAACGGGATAGGCGGCGACTACGTGAGCGCGCTACCACAAGTCTCTAACCCTGATGCTGCGTACGCGAGTATTACACGCAATGACTACATGGATTATGTCAGCCAGTACCGTGAATTCGAAGAGGAGCTGCTCGATAGAGCGCAGAACGATACCTCACTGATTGACGAGGCGCGTGTCAATGCTAAAGGCGCACAAGGGTTGATGTCAGGTATAGCAGATCGTAACGCGAGCCGTTATGGCGTTTCCCTAACTCCTGCACAGCAGCAAGAACAGTCACGCGGCCTAGCTCGCGCGAACAATCTGGGCCTATCGCAGTCTGTAAATGACGCGCGGATAGCGCAGAAAGATCTTAACCAAGCAGCTGTCGGCGACCTAATTAACATCGGCCAAGGGGTTAACCGCTCCTCCCTCGGGCAGATGCAAGGTGCCGCGCAGAGTGCGACGCAACGCAAAAACGCTTATGACTCCGCAAAAGCTGCGTCTAAAGCCCAAACTATTGGCGCAGTAGGTGGCTTAGCCTCTATGGCCATACTCGCATTCGCATTTTAGGTAGAAAATATGTCTATAGCAGAAGGTATTTTAGCTGGCGTACAGGGTGCGCAAACCTCGTTCCAGAACAAGGCCGTCACCGATCGTCAGAATCAAGCGCTTCAGCTACGACGAGAAGATCAGGACATACAAAACAGGGACGATTTTAAGAAGATTAAGCAGGAGAGGGGCGCGCTTAATGTTGGCAAGTTACACCTTGCTGACGGCGCGGACGCTACTGATTTCCGCAGTCAAAATTGGGCCGAGATTGCGACCTCCTTAGATGGTAATCAGGCTATGGCTGCACTAGGTAACCAAGTCGAAGGCTGGAGAAAGTTCACACGGGCCGACGGCGTAAATATTCAAGCTGACCTCCACCGGTTCGACATTGAGCAAGACAAGGCGACAGGCGAGACGGTTTACATACCAATGATGAAGCGCGTCGATACTGGCGAGATCGTCCCTATGACTGAGGGCCGGAATGAAGCGGCAGACGGCGACGTTGTAAAACTATCAGAAGCCGATCTATCAGATCAGCTTAACGGCCAATACCGAGAAGCGGTTGCGAACGGGGGGTACGAAAACGACGCCAGTTATGCAGCAACTATGAACGCGGTTTTCGATGCCAGCGCAGATCAGCTGCTGCGTACTCAACAAACAGAAGTCCTACTTAGCCGAGTTATATTAGAGCAGGGGGATAGCTCACCAGAGCTAGCAAACAGTCCCGCAGAACATAGTAAGTTTGCGAGTCTTATCAACGGTATCGAAGACGTAGACGAGCTTCGGAAGATAGCTGCTGCGCAAGGTGTTGACGTAGACGCAGTTCAGGCGCAAGTCGACGCTGACGTGGACGCTAAGTTATTTGAAGCAGCAGAGGAGGGTTCTCTTCCCAAGGTTCTATTTAGCAAAGGCATAACGAGAAAAATTTGGGAAGAGTCTTCTCCAGAAAAGCGAGAGGTAATGCTTAACGACCTGAATAAGTCGCAGGACTTTCAAGAGGCCATTACCAAGGGCCCAGCTAATATCGCAGCTGTGCTAGAAGATGCTATTACCGCCCCTTGGGATACTTTAGTTGGGCTGGGAACGGCTGTCGCTGAATCTACTGCAGGGCAATTCTTAGGGCTAAGCAAGATAACAGATGATAAATCTGACACCTTACAACCTTACGATTCAGCGCAGCAAGAGTTGGCGAAAAAGCGTGAACGAACTGCTGGCACTCGCACGGTCGATGAGGTCGATAAAATATTTGATACCCCCTTTGAGCTGACCACTGAAAATATGCAAAAGGCAATTATTGACGGCACTTCAGCGCCAACGATTGAGCAGCAGCAATCAATATCGCAGTTCTTATCCTCAAAGGGAGTTAAGACTAGCGCGGATCTAGAGAGAGCTATACGTGAGGAAGAGCTCACCGCGAACGACGCTAAAAGAATTGCGATTGTCGCCGCTATGACCCACACCGGCACTACGACAGAAAAAAACGGTGTTCTCCAGGGGATGATTAATCTTATAGAACGCGGGCAGACTGACGTCTCTAAGAAGGATCAGGCGACGATGGACTACAACAAATCTGCCGCGAAAACCGCTCAATTTGCAGCCGAGACAGTGCGTAGAGAGCAAAAGTTTACTATGCAAAAGTATGACCAAGAGCAGGTCGGGGATGCCGTAAAGGACTCCGACATATTGTTAGAAGACGTTCTGCGCGAGGTGGGTATGGTCGACATGGAAGGTAACCCGACGGATACCGAGTTTACTGCTGATAAGGATACTGCGATAAAGATAGGTCGGAGACTTTCGCGATATGTAAATAAAATAAAACAGGCGCGCGGCCCAGTGTCAGCTGAAGCCTATATGAACGGTATGAACGCTTCTATTGGGTATTACGTGCAGGCGATGGCAAATTCAGATCTAAACGGCTTTGCTAGTAAACAAAACCTTTTAGATTTTTTCCGTTCTGATGCTAAAGGAAACACGAGCTTCGACTTAAAAGAGGTACGCATAGGCTCTGTAGGTAAAGATGGCAGACCCGAATCGATTGCCTATGTCGGCGCGGACGGCGTGAAGAGTCAGGCTATACCGCTATCAGAGCTTACTGGTCAACAATCTTGGTTAGCCAAATTACTAGTAACCGCTGCGGAAGCTAACGCCAAATAAAATAAGGGTAACGCGTGTCCAAACCTACTCAAGACCCGATCCAAAGCCTTTTGACAGCTAACCAAGCGGCTACTCAAGCCGCGTATTCCGTCAACTCAGATGCGCCAGTGAAGGCCGAGATGCTCCTGGATAATGCGCTTTCTAGCCTTACAGAAGTAGGTCCGCTTGCCCCTGATGACTACATACAAGCGTTCACTCGCGGCGTCAAAAGCGGAGCCGAGTCGCTGGCTGCGGACTTCACCTATATGGGTGCAGCGGTTGATGCGCTCCAAGGGGATAAAGAAGGCGTGGCTCAGTCTATTGAGAATGCTCGCATCCAAGAAGAGTTCGCCGCAATCCCGATGGCGGGTATTGAGAGTTTCGGCGAGTTCCTAGAAGAACCTACAATTGACGGTTTTTTCATGCAAGCCTTTTCAGGTACGGGGCAGATAGCGCCAAGCGTTATCTCTACCATTTCTGGTGCGGGTGTGGGCAGCGTGGCCATGCTTCTTGGTAAGGAGGCCCTTTCACAAGGCAGTCGCCAAGCAGCCAAAAATCTTATCAAGGATTCTTTAGCCGCCGTCGCCAGAAAAAGCGCAACGTCTAACGAACAAAAAATTGCTCAGGCCGCTTTTGAAGCTACAAAAGAAGCACATGTGCTCGCGCGCAACGGTTACCTAAAAGGTCAGGCTCGCAGCTCGGCGATAAAGAAAGGCGGCATCTATGGTGCCTATGCATCTGAGTACGCGCCTTTAGTCGGTAGTAATGTTAGTGAGGCACTCGAGTCCGGCCGTGAGCTAGACCGTGGGCAAGCTCTTCGCGCTATCGGAGTCGCAATACCGCAGGCGGCTATTGGGGTCTTCGGCGAAGTCGGACTATTAAAACTACTGAGTACACAAGCACGGTCTAAATCAGCAGGGCCAAACTCCCTGATGGGGAGGTTAGCAGACGCCACAGGTAGGCAATTTCTTAAAGGTGGCGCTCTAGAAGGTGCAGCTGAAGTTGCGCAAGAAGAAATCTCTATCAGTAACCGCATGGATATGGACGACACGTTTACAGATGCAGACGCAAACCTACGGCGCATGAATGCAGCGTTTGTCGGGTTCATTGGGGGTGGCGCGGCTGCTGGAGGCGGCGCTTTGGCTATTCAAGGTGCCAAAGAGGTAGGGAGTGTATCCACATTAGACGCCGCGGCGGCAGTAGCTGAGAAAGCGTCCGAGATGACGGACAACATAAAAGAATTTATGACTCGCGCAAAAGCGCAAGACGATATAGCCGGTGCAGATGCGGGTCAAACTACCCAAGAGTCAGAGCGTGATATCAATGCGCAAATCGGCGCAATGCTCGACCCTACTAGTACTAAAGAGGCAGTTTGGATAAGCGGGACTGAACCCGACCCAAAATACAGCAAACGTCCGAACAAAGTTAAGCAGATATTTATTAACGGGAAAGAGGTGTACGCCGCTTTTGTGCCTGGGCGGGGAACGATTATTTCGCCAGACGCTGATGTCGTTGATAGTGTTGTTAAGGGGCAGGCGTCAGACGCTGTACTAGCCTCGGCCCTTGGGTATAGCGCCGTAAAGACCGGCACAGAAACCGGAGTCTTTCGTGTATATGACAGAGATGGCGGTATCGTTTCAGAGCAAGTAGTTGATGTCGCACCTGAGTCAATGGCCTCTGCACAGAAGGCAGCCGAAGGGCTGAAGCCTGATGGCGGACGTGTAGACTTTATGACGACTGAAGACGCTATTGCGGATAGAGCTCGACGCGCTGATCCCGATGTGCAGTTTATGGATGACGACGAGGATGCAGACGGTCTCGAGTCTGAGCAGACCTCTAACGAGACGCAAGGCGACCAAGAGTTTGAACCTGAAACTCGTACACATAGTTTCGTAAACAAAGGCGAGACCATCGAGTCATACCAAGCTGTCGAAGGCGACAATAACTTCGACGGCGTCGAGGAGGCTCGTACAGCATATACCGAGATGCTCGGTTATGACGTTGATTTCAGTACGCCATTCTATAAGCGCATGTCTAAAAGCATGCTTAATACTGCCGTCGAACTACAGAAAGCTAACACTGATGAAGTGGTGCAAGTCGCAGTCAACAGCGACGGCTCATACCGCATTGACATTGAGACTACTCCGGATACGCAGAAGATAAGAATCCGTGACGGAAAAGGCGTGGAAGAAGAGCTCTCCATGTCGGAGTTTGTACGTCGGTCGATTAGTAAGGCCGCGAGTAGTAAGCCCGCGTTCAGAACCGTAAATATCAAAGCGCCTGGTTCAGACACAAGCACGTCTGTTAACCCTGTGGATTTAATGAACGCCGGACGGCGGATAGAAGAATCGGTATCGGGTAGTTTTACGGGTGATGGTGCAACACAGTCATCACGAAAAGGGCTGCTGGCTATGTTAGGTGAGCTACAGATGCGCGGGTACGACGTTAACATCCAAGGCGTACCTATTGACGTAATTATGGCTAACCTAGCCGACCCTACTAAAGACTTAGACCCTAGAATAGCTAAGCTCAGTGCTGGTTTTAGTGACGCGGGTAAACCCATCACATTAGGGTCTCTACTGAAGCCCTATGTTCCAGGCGCGCCAAAGGTTACTAACTTAGACGAAGTTATTGACGACAGAGGCGACATCACATTGGTGTCTGATGAAGACGCCCGCGAAGCTGCGCAAGATGCAGACCCTATCGAGCCTTTCGATATGGCCGAAAATAATGCCCGCACACCCGACGGTATACCGCTTACTACGATTAACATCGAAGATGAGCGTAACGTAAACACTACGCAGAATCGACCTAAAGGCAGTGCGCCCCTCACCGGACCTGCGACAGCTCCTAAGCCTCAACTAAACCTAAAATCAGGCGTATCGTTCGCCTTTGGTGAGGTCAATGAGTTAGTAGCGTCGTTAACACGTCGTTTATCTCGCCGCCTGAAACTAAAAAACCCTATAGCGATAATAGGTTTAAAGAAATTTAACGACGCCACGCGCGCCCAACTGGCCAGCTACATCACTGCCAAAGGCAAAAAGTCTGCGAAAGGCAAGATCGCGATGCGAAAGCTAATGGGCGCTACTAATTTAAAAGCTTTAGATTTAAGCGACAAGGCGGCTGTAGGTAAGTTTATACAGCAGCTGCAAAAAGACGGCTTACTCAATAAGACTATGAGCATCGAAGTAGGCAAGGTGACTGACTCCACGCTTGTTGGTCAGAGTATTGTCCAGCGCGCGGCCTTCGAAGCCCTGCAACCTATGACTAGCTCTACGCTGGTCGCCAAGGAACTTGCGGAATACTTAGTTGATAGCTTTGGTAGACAGAGCCGGAAAGGGTTCCATAAGAAATATGACGGCGCGACAGTCATTATGCTTAATGATTTAGACAACACTAACGAAGCAGCAATTGCTATGACAGCGGCTCATGAGATGGGGCATGCGCTGTTTAACGAAGAGATCAACGGCGTAATAGCTAACAAGCAGCTGTTCGGTCGACTAGTGCGACGCTTCGAACAAGATAGGCAGGCAGCGCGCGACGCTGATAAGCCAATACCGCAGTGGGAAACTGTTGGGTTCGAAGAGTGGTATGCCGACCAAGTCGCTGCATGGGCTAAGAAAGATATGCTGGCGGACAAGCGTACCGCGAACGATGCTGTGGATAGCCACTTCAAACGTGTTGCCCGCCGGTTCAAGCAGCTGTGGCAGGAAGTGAAATCGCATAATATCTTTAGGCGTACAGATAAAGTCGCGCCCGAATTCGACAAGTACATGACCGCCGTGACGAAAGCGCGGAGAGCGAACCGCGAAGTAATAACGTCGCCCGTGCGTAACGAGGCGGGTGAGATCGTTGCGTATGCCGCGGCACTTCGGTCCGCACAGCCTACTGCCCCTACACAAGAAGCAGCTGGCGTTGAAAGCCCGACAGAACAGGCCCCATTAGATTTACAGCCACAAGAAGGGGGTGGTTCGGGCAACGACGGTGGTTATGACGGCCCACCGCCGGAGCTACCGATACCTGATGAACCTTCTTGGGAACAAAAGGCGCTTGTTATAGCCCTTAAGAATCAGATTAATATCCAGTCTGGCGCTCAGGCGCGAGCTGAAGCCTGGCGAAGAAAGTTCGAAAAGTGGCAGAAATCCTTCTTAGAGAACAACCCTCACGCGACTGCGATTCTAGGGATTGTCCGCACAGCAGATGGCATGATGCGGATGACTGCTGGCGACACGTTCGCTGACATGTTTTATGTAAGATCGAACACTAGATCAGGTCTCGGTTTTGTACAGGCTAGACAGTTAGCGCGAGATAAGTGGCGCGCAGGATTATTTGATGCGGTAGGGACTGATTGGACTACCGAAGAAGTGCAACGCGCCTTGAAAGAAGCGCAAGGTAGAACGCCGACTGCAAAACTCAAGGAGCCTAAAGCAAAGGCTATTCGTGAGTATCTCGAGAAGATGCACCGTGAGTATGTAGAGCCATCCAACTCGGACATCGGTTTCCGCCAGGATTACTTTCCTGTCCTACTCAGCTTGCCCGAGATAGCGAACGACCCAAAAGCATTCGTTGATTTGGTGCTGAAGTGGGATCCAAAAGCGGACCGTAAGAGCGTTGAGAAAACCGTCGCGCGGTTGGGTCAGTACCAGAGAATTATTGACTCAGATAATGACGTCCCCAGTGACCTAGATGCCATAAACCCCGCAGCGGCAGTTGAGGCTAAAATACAGCTAACTAAAAACATTCCGCCCGATGTGTTGGCTACGTTTGGTTTTGTACAAGAGCCTGAAATCGCCTTGATGAGCTACGTCGACAACATCACAAAACGCGTCGAATGGAACCGCGCTACCAAAGACGCGTCGGGTAAAGATAAGCTCGGCCCTATGTTAAAGGGCATGACTAAGGCGCAGCGCGCAAACGTTGAGTCTGTACTTAACGCCTACGTAGGTAACGTAACGCACCTGTCCCCGTTCTGGCGCAAGACGAACAGTTACCTCGCTACCCTGAACCTAGTCACTTTGCTTCCTTTCGCTACGCTAGCGTCGGTTCCCGATTTTGCGGGAGCGATTGTTCAGACTAGAGAGTTTAACGGTTTTGGTATGGCGCTCAAGCAGATCATGAGCACTATAAAAGACAAAGAAGCGGCGAAGCGTTTGGCTAATGATATTGGTGTAGTCATGCCAGAAGCCGCTGCAAATGCGTGGATGTCTCAGGCAGATAGCGACATGCTCGACCCTACTGCAAGAATGGCAACCGATAAGTTCTTTAAGTGGACTGGCCTTAGCGGGTTAACAAACCTGTCTCGCGAGTTCGCATCAGGTATGGGTAAACGCTTCTTGATTGAGCACGCTAACAACCCGTCCGAGCGCTCGGAGCGTTATCTTTCTCAGCTCGGCGTAACCTATGATCAGGTGCGCCGCTGGGAGAAAAATGATTTTTCCTTTGATGGTGAAGACGGCCAGGCAGTTAAAGCTGCATTGCAGCGTTTTGTAGAGAGCTCGGTCCTGCGTCCTAATGCCGCAGAGAGACCCATCTGGGCATCAGATCCTCGTTTTGCTTTGATCTGGCAGATGAAGTCTTTCATATACGCTTTCAACAGCGTGATCCTTTCGGGTCTGGAGCGCGAAGGCTTTATGCGTTTCTTAGAAGGGAAGGGTGGCGCGAAAGGGCTAGTACCAGCACTTGCTCCGCTCTTGTTAATAACACTCGCCTCTTTTATGCCATTAGCTGCATTAGGGCTGGAGCTGCGCGAGTACGCAAAGGTCGGACTGTCTTACGCAATTCCTGGTATTGATGGAAGCCTTAAATACCTCAGAACCGACCAGATGGATTACGGCACATACTTTACCGAGCTGTTTGGACGTGCAGGATTAGACGGGCCTCTCGGTCTTATTACTATGGCTCAACGCTCTGGTGATTGGGGTGGCTCATCCTTAGCCACGCTACTTGGTCCAACGGCTGAGCTGGCCGATAAGATAATTCAAGATGGTCCATTCGATGGCGCATACACGCGCATGAACTCACCGCAAGAAGCGGCTGGGACACTCCTAGGAATTGGCGCAATCGCGAGAACTTTACTATGAGTATTTTCACAGCGTTACTCGGTCCCGTTGCCGAGTTAGGT
>TARA_R110000796_G_scaffold171392_3_pt1 | contig 11338 bp, 7 predicted proteins | sample TARA_R110000796 | Tara Oceans TARA_R110000796 (sample SAMEA4397815) | marine metagenome | biome: Polar Biome; feature: [SRF] surface water layer (ENVO:00010504); material: water (ENVO:00002006), including particulate matter (ENVO:01000060) such as... | depth 5 m | reverse complement strand
GAAGTGAACTACCTGGACGCCGACCGCACCGTGATCGGCCTGGGCGTCAGCGCCACCTTCGACCACGTCTACGGCCTGGTACACCCGCTGCGCGTGGACCTGGGCTATCAGCATCACCTGATGGATCAGCGTGAGTTCCAGATCAAGTCCAGCCAGCCGACCGCACTGAACGACGACGTGGTGGAAACCGCGGGCGACGTCAATGTCTTCGCCGGCTCCATCAGCATGCAGTTTTAAGAGGGAGGGACAATAATGAAGACAACAATCCTGAAGCAGTCATTGCTACTGCTTTCCTCCGCCACGCTGCTGGCCGCCTGTGGCGGCGACGGCGGCGACTCACCGGTGGACGACTTCGGTAGCAATCCGGGCGAATCCGGCGCGCAGGGCCTGCTCTACGCCTACCCGGACAACGGCCAGGGCGAAGTGCCCACGAAGGCGCCCATCGCGCTGCGCTTCACCAGTAACGTGGCGCCGGGCAACGTGAAACAGAACGTCACGCTGTGCTGCGACGACGCCGGCGAAAACCTGGACTTCGAGGTGGAAAGAGTCGGCGGCGAGCCCCGCGGCGTGCTGCTGACCCCCACTGACGGCCTGGCCCCCGGCACCCAGTACACCGTCGAGATCAACGATCTGCGGCTTGGCAAGGGCACCGCCAAGGACCAGACCCTCACCTTCACCACGCGCACCCTGCAGGAAGGCCCCAAGAGCGAAGTGGTCCAGGAAGTCCCCGCAGGCGAGGATGAATTCCAGCTGAGCCGGACCATGCCGAACGGCTCGGAACTGGAGCCGGTGATGGACTTCTCCGCCTTCCGCTTCCAGTTCACCCAGCCCATCGACCGCGCCACCGCCAGCTACGGCGACGGCAACAGCGTAGTGCTGCGTGACAGCGAAGGCGCGGTGGTGGAAGCCGGCCTGCTGGTGGACGGCGCCTACATGACCGTCGACCCCACGGACGACTACCTGACCCCGGGCGAAACCTACACCCTCACCCTCAGCGGTCTGGAAAGTACCTACGGCGAGACCTTCGCCGGCGAGACCCTCGAGTTCACCCCGAAGGACTCCTCACCGCGCGGCGAGCCGGGCTTCCTGGTGCAAAAAATCACCCAGAGCGGCACCTCCCGCCTGACCGGCAAAGGCATCAACCAAGTGCCCGTGAACGGCACCCTGCTGGGCGAAGACGTCAACGTCACGCAAGCGCAATCCGATTTCGTGATCGCCGAACTGGCGGATGTAACTCAATACACCGACGTCACCCCGATCCGCCTGCCCAAAGGCACCCTGCTGGAAGGCACGCCCATCGAGATGGTCAAAATCGGCGGTGAAGTGGACGCCGGCTTCGGCTCCGGCGACGTCACCATGCGCGTGCTGTCCGATGCCACCGGCTACCTGGTGCCCAACCCCTATACGGAAAACCACCCGGACAAGCTGCGCATCGTGCATCTGTTCATGGACGTGGGTATCGCCACCGCAAACCCTAAAGCCAACGGCGGCTTCACGCAGAACCTGCTGCACATCCACCTTGTGGGCGTGGCCGAAGTGGACCCCGAAGGCGGCGTACTGAATATCGATGCTACCGGCATGGTGGAACCGGATATTTTGGGGCAAGAGTATGGGTATGGCTTGTTGAGCTTCCAGTTACAATCGTATAAAGACCAGACCGATGGACTCCTAGCTGACGCCAGAACGGCCCTGGAGGACACCACGCCGCCTACCCTGCAAAGCTGGACATTAGATTCTGAACCAGGCGATGGAATGGACAAAACAAGGCTATATACCCCTGGCGACCCCATAGTACTCAACTACAATGAACCGCTAGATCCGGAAAGTGTCAAGGGGAGCGTTAACCTCTATCACAATGATCAACTAATGGATATTGATTATCGTGTTGACGGGGCAGCGTTAATAGTCAAGCCTATAGAAAGCAGATTCCCTAGCGAAAGCACTGGCTCTGCCGATATTCGCGCAGAGTGGAGTATTACGTACAGTCCTGAAAACTCACCAAATGAGTATCGCGTTCAACTTTCCAGCGGAATCACAGATTTGGCTGGCAACTCAATTGGTGCTCCCTTAGATAAGACATTCGAGCTACCAGTAAAAGTAGAAAATCGGTATGAAGTAGTTCCTCCATCTGGGTCAAATAAAACAGAATTTATAGAGTCAGACTACTCACCTATGATCCTGTCTGCTTACCCCGGTTTTCCCTGCGTCTTATCAGAACATGGTAGAGATCTTGCCGCTGATCTCGCTGGTCGATGTGCAGGCGGGTTCCCAGGCATCGGTATAGGCGATAATCCAGAATTTCCTACTCCAGGCACAGAACTCGACAACAAAGCTCAAGACGACATACTTCCAGTAATGGACCTAGCAGCGAACGATCCTATCATTGTTCAATTTTCCAAGACGATGGACACCGAGACTATTAAACTTGGAGAGACATTTATAGTAGAAAGACTCAATGAAGACGGGAGCGTTGATGGGATCATAAATGGCAGCCTGGAAGCCAGACCCAAAAAGCTAGTCTTTCGACCGACTAAGCCGTGGGACTGGAGCAACAACGCGCTTTATCGTTATACAATACTGTCTGCGGGCTTCGAAATAGGCACAATTACGAGCCAAGACATACCTAAAATTGTTGCCAGCAATGAATACACCTGCGGCGAGAATAGCGTCTGTGACAGTTCAGGTCTCCCCTTACAGACACAACCCCTTGGGATGACACAAATCGAATACAACGGAGTTACTGGAGAGCAGCGCGATTATGCCGTGCGCGTCACTGCGTCCGAATACAAAGCAGGCGGCCCCGACTTTATACAATTTTTCAGAGCTGCAGAACCCAACGATAACGTCATGCAGGTTCTGAACAGTCAGCCTATATCAGACATAAATGGTAACTTCTTCCATGAAGAAGAAAATCTGGGCACTAGTTCTCTAAACTCAAGCGTTGGAGAGTACACCTATGACTTCGAAGAATATGGCGCTACCAACCAGCCCGACACGAGCCATCCTGACTTTGATCCCAATGGAGTAAAGCCAGCGAAGAACAGTGCAAAGCTTCTGTCAAGATACAATTCTCAGCCACAATCTTTCGGCAATGTCAAAGGTGCTAATTTCGGGTGCGCTTACCAAGCATTCTCCACAATACCCATGGAGTGCCCTGAGCATAAATTTACATATCTAATGTCTAGTATGGTTGCGGAGGTTACGGATGAAATATCAGATCAAGGCATTAAAGTGAAACTATGGCCATCCCAAGTTGTGAGCACGTCGATGGATCTTTATGGTCTGGCAGATTTCGGGAATGGTCTTCTCTTAGCTGTCCCTGGTTTTACTGGTGCACAAATTCTACGGATGAGATTCAACGAATCAGAAACTGAGCCAGGTGTCCGGAACCAACCTATCACGGCGTGGATTACAGACCGCAATGGGGAACTTGAACTAAACGCAGAACTTGACCTTTACGTCGACACTCCACAGGTCACAGAAACCGCAATCGGAAGCGCCATTAATACCGTAAACATGAGATCGTACCCTATACATATGAAATTAACAGGTAGCGTTAATTTTACTGACGACGGGCGCATGCAAGTCGAACAGTACAATGTGGAGGCGGTAAATATTCTCCTTCGACTACATAATAGTAGCGAGGGCACTGGAACAGGGTATACAGATATATTTATACCCGAATACGGAAGCCGCTTGAATTTCATCTCCGAACCAATAAAGTAACGTTATAGAATGCGTTTCGAATCAACATAAGATTATCTATCAAAAAGGGCCTGTGTCAGCCTTCTGGCATCAGGCCCTTGTTATGGTTCACCCGTGCTGAATAGAGTTGACACGTTCCAGCCCTGATTTTGGAGACCGTGATGAATCAGCGAGTTAAGCGCACGCAAGCGGGATTACACTCTGACTTTTAAACAGTCAGTGGTGAATCAGGTGGAAGGCGGCGAACTCACCTACAAGCAGGCTCAAGCTCGCTATGATACTCAGGAGCGTTCGGCGATACTACAGTGGCTGCGTCGATACGGTTAGCGCCCTGGTATTGGAACCCGTCCCACCGAGAATCCTGCCATGCCACGGTCTCCTCCTATCCCGGAACAACGCATCAAGGAGATTGAAGAGAGGCTGCGCTTAGCCGATCAGAAGGCAGAGTTCTTCGAAGCCGTTGTTGATGTATGGAAAAGGACTACGACGAGGTGTCCGTAAAAAGCGACCTGGAAAATCCTCACGCAAGAACGCGTTGCCGGACTAACCGTTAGCAGGGCATGCCGCTTCTTGGGCATCAGCCGCCAGGCCAGGTATCAGGCCGAACAAGCACGGAGAGTCTGGAAGGTCCGGGAAGCTGGTAATCGACTTCGTACATGCGGTTCGGCGCTCGTAAGCTCCATTACCTACTGCACAAGCAACCGGATCGGACCTTGCACTTGGCCGTGACCACTTGTTCCAGGTAGTCGGTGCTCATCGTCTTCTAGTGCCATATCTGCGGACCACCAACAGCCGTCACCGCTTCCGGCGCCACCTAAATCTCCTGAAACCAGTCGTCGATCAGGTCGTTGCCAGCTGTCTCAATCAGGTCTGGGTAGCGGACATCACCCACCTGCTAACGCGCTCGGGCATGAGCTATGTGAGCCTGGTGACCGACGCGTATTCCCGCAAAACAGAGGGGGCCATCATGTGCATGAAAGTTTGAGCAGCGAGGATGTGGAGCAGGCGCTACGTAGCGGTCTGCGCCAACGATCTGGAGACCAGCCGTTGATTCCACCACTTTGACCGGTTGAATATGCCCAGTATTGCCATAACAGCTACCAGAGGCCACACAATCAATATGGCATTCAATCAATCCGCCGAGCAACCTTTACAAACCAATATAACTTATACCGAACAAAAAAGAAGGAGGGACGAAAGGTGAAGTTTAACGTAAAATTTTACATAATTATAACAATCAAGAAAAGACATTGCCGGCATTGAACCGGCAATGTCCCCAAAATGGTCTTAATGTATAGTCAAGTAAGTGCCATCTTGAAGTACCAAATCACCCTCTACTGTGCATCCAGAAGATGTATTGGTACCAATGTGGTAAAGATCACTATCAAAACTGAAAGTATTTTGGTTATCGTAAATAACACTTTCCACATAGTCATACTCAGCCACCGGCGAACCAAGCACAGTCACTGTAATGCCATTCGTCGTAGGAGAGCCACCAATATTACCCGTATAAGAAGTGGCACTCGGTACATAATCAACACCGCTATTCGGACCAAATCCACTATTTACTCCATCGGGTCCAAGGAACCACTCAAAGTCAGTGACGTCAATAAACGCACACAAAGAGTCGCCTGAAGCTACAGAGCCATCGTTAACTCTTAGACCAATCTTCCAATCGCCATTATCCTGAAACTTCCGAACTTCACCATAAAGCGTTAGATCACAGGTTGCAGGCGGTAAGTCAGGACACGTAAGCAGTGTTTCGCCAACAAACTCGAAGTCTCCACCTCCGGGAGCACCATGCCAATTACCTGCGTGGCCGCCAGTACCGTTGAAATGAACATCCGAACCACCCACATCAGTGTCAATGCACGGCGCTGTACCGCTTACGCCAGAACAGTCGTTGCTATCCCAGCCTGCCAGAGCAGTGGAAGAAAAGCCCAATAAGGCAGTGCCCATAAAGCCAGCCAAGATGGATTTATAATTAATGACTTTCATCTTATTTCTCCTTTCATATCCGTATACTAAGAGATTGAACTTGGCTTGATGCGCTTTCGCGCTCCATCCAAGTAAATAAAACTTAAGTCTTTAGTTTGATTAACACAACGAAATTCACACTCAAAACATTCTTCTTACCAGGGCCATCTGACCGGCCACTTATCAACGCCTTATTATTAAAAACTTACCTGCGATCATATGCGCCTTTTTTTCGGAACTTCTGCTTTCTTATAGGAATACAAAACGCCTTATCCTATGAATCCATGAGCAAATAGCGCTACCTACCTACTTTCTGCCAACGAGTCTAGCCCTCTAAGTTGTCCACCACCATCTTCATATTCAAGTATGAAATTACTCCGCCCTCTCCTGATAACGATTCTGGCAACACCAGATTGCCGGAAGGAAGTGAAAGCCATTTTATCATCATTCGCTGTGCCAATCGGATATCCATTGACGGTCAGAACGACGTCCCCCTCTTGAAACCCATACTCTTGGACAAGCTTGCCCTTGCTATCAACCACCCGATAACCACTAGCTACGCCCTCGCTTACTGGTTTTACACCAAAGCCAGACAACCATTCTAATCTCGGGTTAGCATACAGGTTACTGTCTTCAGTCTTTGCATCCCCATTTCGCTCATTAGGGTTTTGAGTGGGAACCTCTACAAGTCCGAGTGCTTTATCCCAGGCAAACAACGATATTCTTTCAATGCGACCTCGGTTTTTTATTAATACATGCTTAGATGCTACATTGTAGACGATAATATCGTGACCGATTTTGTCACCGATACAGTATATATCAACAATACCGGATTTATTCTCTAGGATCGCCCAGCCCTTACTGTTGACTTCGTTACTAACGACACCCAACAGTTTAAGCCCAACCTGGCTTTCGCTCGCCTCTTTATCGAATTTCGCACTTATATCTTTATTTTTAAGATCACCAAATATTTTCCATTCAATAATATCCTCACTTGACACAGAGATTTTGTTTTTAATATTTTCATTCCCGCCCTCGAATGAAAAATTTTCGTCGACTGGGCCTCGAAGTAAAAACATCGCTGAATATAAAGCAATGTATAGACCAGATAAAATTAGCACTATAGTCAATACGAACCGCGAGACTTTCATTTTTTTCAATACCATGCATATGTCTTTCCAGCCGGCCTATAACTGATTAGCCTTGAAGACGCGTAAAAGTCGATATGGTGTGCACACTTTATGAACTACAATATTTGCCACTCTTATAGAAAGGTTATTAAATATAGATGAAATAAAAATGCTAATGGCTACTCAATAAACCGCATTCCTCAACTGATCTGTAGTCAAGTACCCACCTAGATGCTTTCCGGAACTATCGTATATACCAGGTGTGCCAGTAATTCCCAGCCTTAGGCCAAGTTCATACTGCTCTAGCACCGGGTTGCCGCACTCATGTGAACTCTGCTTGATTGCACCACCTTCTTTCGCTGTTGTTAACGCACGTCGACGGTCTTGTGCGCACCACACCCCGGTCATGAGCTTGCCAGTGGTCGACTGCGCGCCAGCTCTGGGGAAAGCCAAATAGTGGACGGTGATGCCGGCCTTGTTAATCTCTTCAATTTGTCTATGTAATTTTTTGCAGTATCCGCAACTAACGTCTGTAAAGACGTAAACCTCGGCCATTTCTTCATCTTTGGCCTTAAAAGTTATCGTTTCGGCTAATTCCACGCTGTTAAGCTCCGTTTTCCTCTTCTTCATGAGATCGCGTTCGGTAAGGTTGACCAAGCCTCTTTCGCTGTGCTGAAGCATTTCTCCTGGAAATATAAATTGAGCGTCTCGAGTGACATATACGAAATTCCCGTTACTCAGTTCAACTTTCATGATGTTGGTTGCTGGCGTTTCAGCGATGTTTACGGCATCAACGCCGTCGGTAACTTTAGCCAACATAGCCCTAATACTGTCTTTCAGTTCATCAGCGCCAGTGGTATTGATCGCCGTAACACATAGAATGAATGTGGCAATTTTCTTTATCATAAATTTCGTCCTTAACCTATGTTCTGTTTTTACTAGATTCTGATCATCGGTCTCACTCTCTGGAGACTCACCCAGGCTTTTTATTTGCGGCAGCCTTGATTGCACCGATGACATTTTTCCTCAGAATTTGGCGCAAAAGGCAACTTCTCGACCAAAGCCTGCTCATCGTAAAGTAAGGCACCGGTTCGCGCGGAAGTATTCGTGTTCCGCTATGCTTTTTTTCATCGACCCGGTGAAGGTATGCAAGATCAGTCGCTTAGCTCTCATCTAATGCGGCTTTTTTGGAGAGCTGCGGATACCCTGCCCCGCTGTTTTCCTTAAGGTGGTAGCGGCTTTTTTTCTGCAAAGATCGCAATTCACTTTGAGGCGCACGTGAATTTCCTTATTTCTGCTTGTTTTTCGCCTCGATACGGCTTCTGAGGACCAATTTTGCCTGTTTTGCAAGTTTGCCGAGCCGCTGCGAGCCATTTCGCTCTGGCTTACGAAAATTATCCGCGTCGCAGGAAAGGCAACACGGCTCGTCCCTGCCAGACTTGGGTGCATACATCGAGGTGTCATGACGAGCACTTCACCCTTTACGAGTTGCTCGTTCTCTCAAGTCCGGATAGCGTGTGATCTTTTGGCCGGATTATTTACTACATAAAGAGACGGCGGCACTGGATCAAAATTTCCTTGAGAGAATGAACGACCGCTAGGTTTGACCATTCAGTAGTTTTTTTATTCGGGGCGTACCCGGAAGACTGGAGCTGTGAGACTACGCAGCCCTCCAGGAGTCCTGAATGAACAGCCACCCAAACGCCCGATTAACCGCCTTGCTCGTGATTAGCATCCTTAAACACGCCTGCGTCCTGAAGAGGCGGCCCAAGCCATGGGCGTGAGTGTTCGCACTGCCTACAAGTGGCTCGCTCGTTACCGCCACAAGGGACGCCGAGGCCTGGAGAATCGCTCCTCAAGACCCCACGCCCTCACCAGATCGACGAAACCCAACGTCAGCGCATCATTAAGGCCCGGTACAAGCGGCGGATTTACCGTCAGATCAGCCAGGAGAGCGGGATCAGAGGCGGCACCATCGCTCGCTTGGTGCGACGCGAAGGACTCAACCGGCTGGCGGCGCTGGAGCCGGCACCGCCGCCCAGACGCTACGGGCGGGAGGCGCCCGGCGATCTACTACACCTGGACATCAAGGAGCTGGGGCGCTTCGACAAGCCCGGACATAGGGCCACTGACGTTCGCCAGAAAGGCCGCTCTCCAGACGCAGGCTAGGATTACGTTCATGTCACCATCGACGACCAAAGTCGCGTGGCCTGTGCGAGCATCAAACCGGATGAAGCCGGCGCCAGTGCTTGGCGAGCGTTGACCCCGGAGATACGTTACTACCGGCATCTGGAGGTTCTGACCGACAATGGCGCCTGCTATCGCTCCAAGGCCTTCGCCCGGGTCTGTCGGCGCCTGGCCCCAAACGCAAGCGAACCCAGCCTTACCGGCCACGCACCAATGACAAGGCCGAGAGGCTGATCCAGACCTCCTTGCACGAGTGGGCCTATGCCAGAGCCTACGAAAATGCCGATCAAGGTGCTGAGCAGCTCCCTGTCCGGCTGCACCAGTACAACTGGCATCGACCTCACTCAACCCTCGGCTATCGGCCTCCCTTCAGCCGGCTGCCCTTACTGAGCAACCTGATGGCTTTACACAGCTAGGCCGCCTGGATGATCTATACCAATAGGCAGTAGCGCCAGGCTTGGTGTATCTCCTGGTTGCTTTTGCACTGTCCGCAACTTTTTGCCAAACCCGCAAAAATGCAGCTTTCCACCTTTCTGACACTGTTACCCCATTTTTTTTGGCTTGCTTTGCCAGCCTTTCAGCCGGGCGGACTCTTACGGCGCTTGCGCGGCCGCCCCGGCCCACGATTGATCCCGAGCACACCGTACCGCCGATACACCTCTTTAATGAATTGGATCGAGCCGGTGAGCTTGCAGCGCTTTACAGCGGTATCGATCATCTTCTCTTCGTTCCGGTCCAGGCCGTTGCTCATATACACGCGATACGCTTCCGCCCGCTCTTGGATGGTGCCGCCTAGACGAGCGTACTCCTCTGGGTCGTCCAGCCAGTAATGCCCTGTCTTACCTAGCCGCATGCGATAGCTGCTTCGGTGGTAGTGATAGGCGGACGACGCGAGCTTGTGAATTACTGGCAGCCGCTCGATGTAGCACATACAGGCGAGCAGCCATTGCCCCGGCTCCACCGGGCTGGAGCGGTAGCGCACCTCCCATACTGAGTTACGGCCATGAAGGTGCTTGCGCCTCAGCGAGGTACGGCACGAGAGCGCCTTCATGAACGTGGACAAGTTGGCGGGGTCTTCCAACGGCGTGGCGACGATGTGCAGGCCGTTTGGCAAGAGACAATAGGCGTGAATGGCCAGTTTGTACTCTTTGCTTAGCTCCCGTATCTGCCCTATGCAGTAGGTATAGTCAGCTTCATCAAGAAAAACGGGTTGCTGGTCGCGGCTCTTGCGCACCAGGTGGTGCGGGTGACCCGCGAGCAGCAGGCGATCCTTGCCGGGCATAAAGCCCCCTTTTGTTGTTGCCCGTCAGCCGACGGGCTTCTTACGATACTTCCGCGGCCGCCCCGGCCCACGATTAATCCCGATCACGCCGTATTGCCGGTACACTTCTTTCACGAAGCGGATCGAGCCGGTCAGCTTGCAGCGGTTTACGGCGGTATCAATCATTTTCTCTTCGTTTTGGTCCAGGCCGTTGCTCATATACACGCGGTAGGCCTCCGCTCGCTCCCGGATGGTGTCGCCCAGGCGTGCGTACTCCTCCGGGTCGTCGAGCCAGTACTGGTCGGTCTTGCCCAGCCGCATGCGGTAGCTGCTGCGGTGGTAGTGATAAGCCGACGAGGCGAGCCCGTGGCGCACCGGTAGCCGCTCGACGTAGCACATGCAGGCGAGCAGCCATTGGCCCGGCTCTACCGGGCTGGAGCGATAGCGCACCTCCCACACTGAGTGCTGCCCATGAAGGTTCTTGCGCCGCAGCGAGGTGCGGCATGAGAGCGCTTTCATAAACGTGGACAGATCGGTGGGGTCTTCCAACGGCGTGGCGATGATGTGTACACCGTCAGGTAGCAGGCAGTAGGCATGTATGGCGAGCTTGTACTCTTTGCTGAGCTCCCGAATCTGCCCGAGGCAGTGGGTATAGTCAGCTTCATTGAGAAAGACGGGTTGCTTGCCGTGGCTCTTGCGCACCAGGTGGTGCGGGTGGCCCACGAGCAGAAGGCGATCCTTGCCGGGCATAACTCCCCCTTTTTGCTTTCGCTTTTGGGATTGTTTTTTTTCAGCCTACCCCTTTCGCCTGCCGCTTATGAAGAGAATTTCGCCGCAAGTTCCATCTAAATTAGAGCCAATATCCAGTCACTATAAAAAATCTATTATTATCAGATATTTATATGGTTCCTAATGCGCCCTTTTTAATATTTTACGTCCCCTTTTTAATCTTCTTTCGACACTTCTTTCATGTAGCGCCACCATGGGAAACACCCGCATTTATTCTTATCGACTTGGCTGACTGGTGCTTTCAAACAGCCCATGGCGCTCTGTTTTGCGAAAGCCGCAATTAGCCTTG